>Ga0310786_10010666_pt1 | contig 11530 bp, 10 predicted proteins | sample AusTroGonzalo_MG_FD_203881 | JGI IMG/M metagenome (GOLD analysis project Ga0310786, IMG submission 203881) | Bovine rumen microbial communities from tropical cattle in Woodstock, Queensland, Australia - Gonzalo_03 (v2) (version 2) | ecosystem: Host-associated > Mammals > Digestive system >... | reverse complement strand
TTAAAAAAAAGTTAAAATTTTCTGTTTAAACAAAAAACGTCCATCAAATTTTTACGACGGTTATCTTCTAAAAAACGATCTAAAAAACGACTGGGATGACCAAACGGACGATTTAATGGAATCTGTTTCTTCTTGTTGCCCGTCCCTTTCCTTTAATGCTCTAGCCATGGAGTTCCACTTGTTTTTTTCTCTCTTATTTTCAGCTAATTTTTTGCCGTAATACAACACTATCGACATCGGTATATCTCCGCTCTGATTTGTAAAAAAAGCGTAAGCTCCCGCTTTTTTCAGAAGTTGCACTGTTCCTTCGTGATTATTTTTCATAGCCAAACTCAATGGAGAACAACCCAAAGCAGATGATATAGCATTAACATTCGCACTTTTGTCTATCAACATGCTGACCAAACGTTCATTACCCATATAAGACGCAAACATTAAGGCTGAAACTCCCGAATTATCAACGATGTTAGAATCAGCGCCCTTCGCCAGCAAATATTCCGCGACTGAGTCATAGCCATATTCGGTAGCTATAAGTAAAGGGGTCTTTCCGTACTGATTTCTTACATTAAGGTCAAATCCACTGTCTGTGCAGTTTTTTACTATTCCCCCTAAGTTGTTTTCCACGCTATAAAACAATAATTCAGCCTTCTGCTCTTCGCTCCAGTATTTGAACTGACCATGGTAGGCTTCCTTCGCAAGAAATTTCACTGAATAGTTATCATTCTCATCCATTGCGTACTTTAGTTCATTAAACAGATCCATTCTATAAACTTCGGTTTTTCTCGTGGACTTATTTAATTTTACCGAAGTATCATCGATTCCTCCACACACCATTGCGCCAGCTTCTCCGTGAAACATCACGAAGATTATAAACAGGTTTACAAGATATCTCATGTTTCCCTCCTGGGGTACATTGTTAACACAATAAGCCGCCAAAAAAAACATATATTATTATCAAATATCCAGGTATTACGTCTGACACGATGAAACGAAATATTCAAAAGAATAAAGGCGATCGTTAAAATCTTGCCGAGGCTAATCTAAGATCATCCCTCACATTTAAGCTATCGTAAAATCTAATTTAGCTCTATTATTTGCCCCTGCTCATCTTGGTATTTTAAACTTTCCAACGGATAGAACATTATAGGCTCCTTTTTTTCGTATTTTATTCTGATTTTTTGATGTTTAAGAGGCTTAATTCCTGGCTTATAACTTTTTTTCTGTTTTATTTTTTCCCGAATTACAGTGCCATGCGATTCTATTAGGCGATTTTTCATTGGTTTTCCGTCAGCAGCTATTCCTTCCCCTTCTTCAGCGACAAATTTAATTGTAAAATTCAAAAATGTATCATCATTTTCATCTTCCCATTCGTAATCTGCTACAGTTTCGGCATAGATGCTGTTTTTTTCATTTTCACAGGAGATTAGAAATATCAGCGAAAAAGTTGCTACTGCCGCACCAATTACATCTCGCTGAAAAGTTTTGAACATAAAATTCTCCGTTTATACAAAAAGGGTCACGAGATTTTTCGTGACCTAAAACTCTCAATCGTTGACGATTTCCGAAAATCACTTCCTTCTGTAATTACTGGTCTTATTTGCAGATTTCCATTTTTTACTGAATTCGTCTTGATCCGTCTTGCTTTGCCTGTTTCTTCTGGCCTCATAAGCTTTCTTCGAACGATTTGTTCGAGGCGGAGCAATTTTGCTTTGCTTTTTTTCGATTTCTTTCTCCTTTTCCGATGTATTTTGATCGTTTGGAACCACATCTCCACTTTTGTTCGAAGCGTTAAATTCAGGATCTATTGCATCGTAAAATTGTTTAGAATCATCGATTCCCTCTCGAACGTTTCCATCCTGCTCTTTAACCCCTTTGACGACATCGGCATAAGATCTTCTTCTGACATTAGAGCGTTCTTCATCGAACATTTTTCTCCGTTTTTCTACGATACCTTCTTCTATTCTTAAGTCAGGTCTGTGAGCCTCATTTGGCATTCTTTCTTCCTCGTAACTGCCCTGCTCGAACTTTTTTTTCAGTCTTGCTACTGAATTTTCTTCTTTTGGTGCATTGTCCGGCCTTTTAACTCCTTTGACAACGTCGGCATAGGATCTATTGCCTCTGAAATCTGTTATTTTTCCTTTTGAGTCATTAACTGGTGAATCCTTCTCTACATCATTTACGTGACTTTCGGATGCTGAGTCATTAGCCTGTGAAACTTCCGTCGCATTACTTGCTGGATTTTCGAATGCTTGGCGCATTTTATTTTTGCGCTTTTCTTTTCTGAGAGCATTTTTCCGGCTTTTTGGAAACACTCGCTGAAATGACTCACTCTTAACTTCTTGCGAAAAATCCATATTCTCATTGGGCGTCTCCGCACAACAATCAGTCCCATACAGCACGAACATCATAGTACATATACTCAACAATCCTATTTTCATTTTTCCCTCTTTATTAAACATGGTTCTATTATATGAGAAATTACTTAATAATCCGTTAATTTTCCGATCGTTTATAAAAATTCGTACAAATATTCAAATAAATAATATACATATCTTCGAAATATACCCCTGTCGCCGTCTTATTCCCGTGTGTTTTTGCAAAAAATTCAAACCTTAATTAAGGACCAAATCACATTTGTAATTTTATCCTCATTTTTTACATCCATACAACCATATTTTATAAAAACCACATAAACATTATCGATTAATTGTAATTACTTAAAAATATAATTTCCCGTTTTTTAAAAAAATAACAAATATATTTTTATAGTTTTTTTAAATTTTTTATCTTGTAAACTTTAGTCCAGCGTCTAAAATGTCTGCAATGCCAGAGGAAAGGGATAATTATGAAAAGAATATTACAAGTAGTTGCCTGCGTTAGCTTTTCACTTAGCTGCCAATCAATGGGAATAATCTCGTATCCTGAAACAAACAAAAAATCAGACTTAACAGCGAATGTCAGTGATTATTTTTTGAAAATATCAGATAACGAATATGTACTATATCATCATGAACCTATGATAGATAGATCAAATTCAAGTATCGGGCGCCTTACTTCCACTCATGTAAAAACCTATGGAGGAGTTTATCCTGACTCCATAAGGAACATACAGACAATAAATTATGCGGAAAGCAATACTATTTTATTCAAAGATTATAGTAATAATTGTTTCCTCGATATTTATGAGTCGATGAGCAACCCAAACAAATGCCGTATAATCGGTATAAATGGGCAAAATATACACATTGGGTCTTCCTGTTTCTCTACCTACGATGTTGCACTAAAAGAAGAAAGCTTTGTAGGAAATGAAGACAAACGGATTTTCGTGGACAATGGCGGAACGTATATCGTATCAACCGCTCGGAATCCACTAAACGAAGTGATTGATTATTATGAAAAGAACAAGAAATTTAATTTTAAAGGATCTGTTATCAAAATATCGGCAATTTATGGCAAACGATTAATAGATGACCTAGGCCCACACAAAATTACTTCCCAAAATTTTTTGAACGGTGACTTTCCTGTTCAGACTTTATCACTTAGGAATTCAAATGAAACATCAAATAGAATATTTTTATTAAATTGCTCTTTCAAAACACCTGCAGCTATCGGATCAATTTTTGCGCCCTTAACAAAATTATATCCGGCTATGATGCAAATCGAGCAAATCACTGGGGTGAAATTAACCACTCCTCCGCCCAGCAAAAAATCCGTAATAAAGCGTATTTCCGACATATTAGGACTGGGAATCATAACAGACGCGCTCGCCATGAAAGACGGCAAAGTATATCTTGTTGATATAGCGTCTGCAGCAATTCACGGAATTTTTTATCCTATAATCTATAACTATGATGATGCGTGTTCGTTCTACAAATCTTTCCATAATTACATATATCCTCTGCAAAATTTTATTCCTATAGCCTATCAGGGCGTAGCCTGGGAAGAATATACAAAAGCTTTCTCAGACATATATCAACTTGTCTGCAACGGCGGACTGAAAGGTCATTTACTCGACACATCCGAAGAGGCTCAAACAATTCGAAAACAAATTGCTGCACAGCCGTGGGATAACATTTAAACTTGTTGGAAGATTAAAAACTGGAGAAACAAATGAAGTTAAAATTTTGGAATGTATATTGTGCAGTATCGATGGCGTTCACATGTAGTTCTTTCGCGACATCAATCACAGATAACGGAGCTTTAAAAAATTCAACTGAATACCGATATTTTTCTAATATGCACTATATAGGACTCCATGCTGAAAATTTAAAAACTGCTCAAAAGTTAGCCCCTCAGTGCCCACAATGTCTGGTGATACAGGGAAATATCGAAGATGATGAAGGAAAAATCGAGGCATTGTCGGAGGTATTGTTAAAAATTCCTAATATCAGCTCTTTGTGTCTTGAAGAAAATAAGCTGACAAAATGCCCTTTAAAAGTGGGATGTTTGAAAAATCTGGGTACGTTGAATCTATCGAAAAATCAACTAACAGCTCTTCCAATTGAAATCTCTTGTTTAACAAATTTGCGAAATTTACATCTGGAAGACAACAGATTCGAAATATTCCCGGATGTGGTATGCAAACTAAGAAATTTAAAAATATTATATATAGAAAAGAATCAATTAACAGTTGTACCTCTCATGTTGTGGACAATTGATGGATTAAAAGAAGTAACCATGGATGGATATTTAGTGTCACAAGTACCGAGATATTCTGTTGCGAATAAAATATCCAATGCCTGCGTAAAAAATTATTTGTTGGCTCGAAAAAATAATCTGAGATGGAGCAACCAGCAAATAGATTGGGTGATGAACAATTATAAAGATTTTGTAATAAAAAAAATCACTATGGATGAAGCCAATAAATATGAATGGACGAATTCGGACGGATGGAGAATGACTCAACAACCCGCAGATTCCGTCGCTGTACGCGTATCTCTTAAGAAAGTAAACTCTTCCAGTTCAATGCTTAACACCGTAGCTCAGAACACAGGAGCAAATTGGTTGCACATTTATACCAAACAAAACAATTTGAAAGCAGTAAAATGGTTAGTAAATCACGGAGCCAAAATTGATTTTCCCGACAAGTCCGGACGTACTCCGTTAATGATTGCTGCAGAAAAAGGGCATCCGGAAATTGTAGAATATTTCGTCGAAAAGGGAGCTGACGTTAACGTCTCTGATGACACAGGATGGACTCCATTGATGTCTGCCGCTATAACCGACCATCTTAATATCGTAAAATATCTGATAGAACAAGGAAAAGCTAACATTGATGCTCAAGATGAGCGAAAACAGACGGCGCTAATGATCTCTGTTATGTATAAACATCCGGAAATAGCTGAGTATTTGGTCAGAAACGGTGCCAATATCAATGAAAAAACACTCAGTGGATTGACGTCGTTAACTCGGGCAGTTGATTCTGAAAGCCTGGATATGGTGAAATTCCTTATTGAACGCGGTGCCGACATAACCACTATCTCAAACGAAGGAGAGACCTTGTTACATTTCGCCGCAAAAAATTCGCACACAGATATTGCGGAATATTTGATCAACAAGGGGTTCGATATCAACGCAGAAAAAAATGACAAATCAACACCTCTATACTTCGCTATTCTAAAGGGAAATTTGAATATGGTAAAATTCCTTGTTGGACACGGAGCCGACATTAATCATTCTACAAAGGAAAGAATAACCCCGTTATTGCTATCCGTTATGGAAAGATACCTCCCTATCACAGAATATTTACTTGAGCACGGTGCAAACCCAAATACAACAATAACCCGCGGAACGACTGATGGATGGACTCCATTGATATTTGCGACGACAAATGGAGATTCGGAAATGGTAAAAATATTAATAGCTTACGGAGCCGATGTTAATGCAAAAGCGGGTGAATTTTCGGTAATGGATACGGCTCAAATACGTGGTGATACAATTATTATCAAATTGCTCGAAAATCACATTAAAAAGGAAAGACACGCTAAAAAGAAAAAGCATACTGAGAAGAAACAACGTACAAGAGAACGAAATTATGCGGAGGAGGAACAATTGTTTATACCGAGACAGACTAGAAACAACAGTTTCGCGCCGTTTCGGGAATTTCATGCCTTCTGAATTTGCGGTATCCGCGGTAGATATAACTATTTCGATTATTTGAAACAGTTTATTTACTTTTTATTAACTTTGCGATGATAAACCTTAATAAAGAATAAATGTTAAGGTTTAATTATGCAGGCGAGTTTATTTAAGAGAAATGCGGTGTTGGTAGATCAAAATCCTATGCATTGCAGGTTATACAGCGACCTGCTGGAAGCTAATGGATTCGACGTATATATCGCAAAATCTGTCATGGATGCGCTCGTAAAAATTCGCGAAAAGACCCAAGATTTGGTCCTCATAAATACCGAAATAGTTGAAGAAAAATTCATACAAAAATTCATACATAACGTCAGGAATGAAGAAGCTTCAAAAAACCTGCCGATCATTGGAATTTCCATTTATGGAGAAGATAAGAAAAAAAATATTGCAGGAATTGTCGATAGTTTCTTAACAAAGCCTTTTTCTCTTGATAGACTCATGGAGTCAATTGATAGTTGTATAGAAGAAACGAATGATACTGAGAGTCTTAATTATCAATGAGTGTGGGTTAAATCTAAGTCGCGTCATAAAATATCTGGAGGATAGTTTTTCAAAAGTGACCGAGACGCGATCAATGGAAGACGCACTTCGAACCGTAGGACAAAGTCATTTGGATTTGGTTCTGCTGGCTTTACCGGACGCGAAGAGTGTTTGCTCAGATTTCCTTTCGGTATTGCGGTTAACTCTTGGTGTAACCCCTTTAATAGGAATAGCCGATAATTGCTCACCGAGTGAGTTCCCTCTTTTTTCCAACAGAGGTATCGACGATATAATATATTCGGATATTTCCGAAAGTGATTTATTCAGAAAAGTTCGTGCATTGTCCAGAGCAAAGGAAAAAATTTACAGCTCTTTTCTGGTTAAAGATGCATTGAGAAAGCAAAAAAATAAGAAGATCACGGTATTTTCAGAAAATAACTTAGATTTGTTTGATGAAGATTTTTTGGATAGAGGAACTGTTGTTAATTTCGTAAAAACAGACGATGACATGACAAATTATCCTCCGTCGGATATTTTTTTGATAGATGCAAAACTCCAAAATATTGAGCAAATGTGCGCTAACCTGAAATTGTGCCGAGCGCATCGATATAAGCCGATTCTTCTGATAACGGATAAAAAGCACAAAGAAAAAGCACTTTCTATATATCGCAAAGATGTCGGAGTGTTGGACATAATCGATTTGGACGCTCATCCGTCAATAACCTCTTGCATGGTGAACGCACACATAAAATATAAAAGATTACTAGAGGGATTCTACCACGAAATAAAAAGAAATATTTATATGTCATCGGTGGATGCGATTACCTCGGTGTACAATCGCAGTTTTCTCGAAGATTACATTTCCAAACGAGATGAAGCATTAAATCACTCCGCGGTCTTAATGATAGACTTGGATAAATTCAAGGAAATTAACGACAAATACGGACATACCTTCGCGGATAAGGTTCTCAGCGAAGTGGTTATGCATATAAGATCCTATATAAGATTGACGGATTTCATGGCACGCTATGGTGGGGATGAATTCTTGGTTTTTATGAGAAATATTTCCCGCGAAGAAATCGACAAAGTCGCTCAACGCTTAGTCGATAGTGTCGAAAACAAATTATTTAACGGAATTCGTTGCACCGTAAGCATCGGAGTGTGTTATATAGGATCAGAAAGTGTCAAACTTCGCGAAGCAATTTTCATCGCTGACAGTTTTATGTATATTTCTAAAAAATCCGGCGGAAATTCCGTTTATCTTTGCTGACACAGCCATCGAAGATTACAAACTAACTCAAAAAATTACGCAAATTTTCCGATGTGTTAACGAAAGTTTTACGCATTAATGATATTTTATATGTAAAATACAGATGGATAGCGAGATATTGATCATGAATAAATTTTACGCATTGAGTTTAAGCATATTGTTATGTCTTGCGGGATGTAAAGATTCCGAAAAAAAGTCATTGAAAAAACAAAGTTATCATCAGCACCACGAAAAAACAGGGGGCAAATTAACGGACCACGCAAAATCCGGGGAGCTTATAACTCTCGAAACCCTCGGCATGACTCTTGATTCGACAACAAGAAGTGAAACAATCGATATTTTAAACTCTCGCGGGTATACGGTGGCACTACTTAAACAAGGCATTCTGGAAGAGGTAAACTTGGCGGAATTGCTTACGAAATCGCTTGAAAATTGGTTTACAAAAGGGCTGCCTTCGAATGAATTATTAGGCGATGAGATAAAATCGCTTCATAATAGATTAAAAAAATCCACTATAGTGATAGCCGCAAATGTAGAGGTTCAAGGCAGATGGGATAAACTCAGCGTAGCAGCCGACGACTTCAAAAAGAATTCTATGTTTTTTATTTTCGATGAAAATAAAAAATTGATAATGTTTTTCAAGCAATATCCGGAAAATAAGGAAGCAGATCTGGTTGTATATGAAGGAATGAACGGTTCAGGAATAAGTAATATGGGGGAGAAAAAGCCGACCTATATTTTCAGGAAAGATCGATCTTTGGCGATTGTCGGGAAAAAAGATCCTAAAGCAACGTCATACACTATTTTTGCCCCATCAATTGTTGGAAAATACGTTGGTGCGTTCAATAAAGCGTATGAAAGTATGACCAAAACAAAAGAGTTTAAAGAACTTTCGGAAAAGGAAAATGAACATTTCAAGAATTTCGTAAGTTTACCGAGGAAAGAGTACAGAAAAAAACTCGAGGAATTTAGAAATTCAAAAGAATATAAAGAATTAAAAGAAAAAATGGTCGACAAAGCACGTAAAGAATTCTCGAAAAACCTGAATAAATCATCCCCGAATTAGTTTAAAATCGCCGTTGATTGATTTTTCACTCGCACATAGAATCCAAACAATTATAGTGTTATAATTACGCGGTTTTATGGTGATTTATGTCGTCGAAAAAAGCTACTGTTTTCTTTTCATTTTTCATTTGCGTGGCAGGAACGATCCTTTTTTATTTGAAATATTCCGTCATGGACATCGAAGATCGCATATACAAAGCGAAAAAAGAATTAAAGATCGAGAAGAATAATAACCACATTTTGAAGGCTGAGTGGAAGGCACTGACGACGCCCGAAAGAGTGCAGAGATTAGCCGTTAAGCATCTGAAAATGAAACAAATCCTTCCACAGCAGCTAAAAGAATATGATCCGTCGATTTTTCACAGCAATTCGAAAAAGCAAAATACGAAGAAGTTATCGAAAATCATTTCAGCAATGATGTCTAAAGAAAATTCGGAGGACTAGGTGTACGAAATCGGTCATAATTTGTACTCGCTGACTTATCGTACATTGATGATTGCAAAAAAAAGAACTTCCGTTGTGATCAGCGTTTTCATTTTTGCCTTCCTGATTTTGATAATTCGTCTGGCTCAAGTTATGATTTTCAACGAGAACGATACGGAAAATTCTCTTTATATGAACGCGCCTACAATTGCGTTTCGCGCGGATATCGTCGATCGAAACAACAATATTATAGCGACAAGTTTGCCGACCGTCTCTCTTTACGCATGCCCTCACGAAATGATCGATTTTAATGAAGCAGCGGAAAAAACCTGCTCCGTTTTTAAAGATATCGAAAAAGAAAAATTTCTGCATCGACTGAAAAAAGCAAAAAAGTTTTTGTGGGTGAAAAGAAATTTATCTCCGACTCAGGAACAGGAAATTTTGAACCAGGGGATTCCAGGATTTCATTTTTTGAAAACCGAAAAAAGAGTTTATCCCGACAAAAATTTGCTGTCACATGTGATCGGCGGAACTGACGTCGATAATAATGGAATCGCCGGAATCGAAAAAGTTTTCGACGAGGCGCTGAAGTCTTCGACTCAACCGATTTCACTTTCAATTGATCTGAATATTCAACACGCCGTCCACGATGAATTACAAAAAGCGATCAAGGAATTTCGCGCAAAAGGCGGGGCGGCAATCGTTATGAAAATCAAGACGGGCGAAATTTTTTCGTTGGTTTCTCTGCCGGATTTCGACCCGAACAGAAGTGAAAATCCGAATTCACGAGAGTACTTCAACATGGCAACCTCGTCCGCAATCGAACCCGGATCGAGCGCAAAAATTATCAACACCGCGATGGCTTTGGAAACGAAAAAAATCACTCCGTTTTCCCAATACGACGCACGGTTTCCAATCAAAATCGGACGTTTTACAATTCACGATTTTCACGGTCGTGGCACTTATTTGAGTGTCGAAGAAATTCTGAAGTATTCCTCAAACATCGGATCGGCAAAAATCGCGTTGGATGTCGGCCGAAAATATCAAAAAGAATTTTTCAAAAAAGTCGGACTCCTAGATCCGGTTGCTTGCGAATTAGTGGAAACTCAGAAACCGTTATATCCAAAATATTGGGGCGAAGTAAACTCGATGACAATTGCTTTCGGACATGGAATCGCGCTCAGTCCACTGCACTTAACCACTGTTATTTCGGGGATGTTGAACGGCGGGATAAAAAACAATCCGACACTTTTGAAAAAGAATTCAGAAACGTCTGGCGAAAGAATTATTTCTCAAAAAACAGCAAAACAGATTGCGATTTTGATGAGATTGAACGTAACGGAGGGCGCAAATAAAAAGGCAGAAGTGGAGGGATATTGCGTCGGAGGGAAGTCGGGAACGGCAGAAAAATCAAAGCGCGGAAAGTATTCAAAGACGGCGAATTACACAGGATTTATCGGCGCATTTCCAATGCCGAATCCTGAGTATTCGGTCTATGTAGTTTTGGACGAACCGCAAGCGACCGCAAAAACTCGAGGCTTCCGTACGGCAGGCTGGATTGCTGCTCCGACGGCGGCAAATATTATCCGAAGAATCGGTCCGATGTTGAACGTGATGGTTTCCGAAAATCAAGAACCTGATTGGCATAAAATGTTGAGAAAAGTAAAATGAGAAGGTTAGCAGATTTTTTTTCAGTTGATGACGATTTAAAAAATTTATCGGTAATTGACATCGTGGATGATTCACGAAAAGCGACTCCCGGCAGCATGTTTTTTGCAATTAACGGAAACTCATCCGACGGAAATATTTTCATCCGAGATGCAATCAAAAACGGAGCAAAATTTATAGTATCCTGCGGCGAAAAGTTTTTAATAGAAAAACGTGAAGGCGTTGTATTTATTTCCGTAACAAATCCACGACAAGAATTAGCACGAGTTTGCTCGATTTTTTGGCCGACGAATTTTAATCACGTGGTCGCGGTAACGGGCACGAACGGAAAGAGTTCTACGGTTGATATCGTCCGCCAAATTTGGATCAATTCCGGAGTAAATGCAGCCAGCGTCGGGACCTTGGGCATTATTACAAAAGATTCTGAAATTAAAGGAAGTTTAACATCCCCCGGGGCGATTGCGCTGCATCATATTTTCGACG
>Ga0310786_10010664_pt1 | contig 11530 bp, 10 predicted proteins | sample AusTroGonzalo_MG_FD_203881 | JGI IMG/M metagenome (GOLD analysis project Ga0310786, IMG submission 203881) | Bovine rumen microbial communities from tropical cattle in Woodstock, Queensland, Australia - Gonzalo_03 (v2) (version 2) | ecosystem: Host-associated > Mammals > Digestive system >... | reverse complement strand
CGCAGGCCAACACACAAATAGACACCAAGCAAAGCAGATTCTTGATCCTAGACATGACAACCTCCCTTGTGAATTACCAGTGGAAAATGATTTGCATCCTGCCGCTAAAGCTGAAAAATCCCGTGTCAACAAGTCCTGCAGACTGCGAGCGCTTTCCATAGCCGTAAATAGAACCAGTCGAAAGGTCTATCGCATCCGGGTAGCTAAACCCGCACATCAGCAACCGGCCAATTAAATCCTCCTGCGTGAGACTCGGCATGTAGTAACGACACCCGTCTCCATTGCTCCAATCGCTAGGTGCATGCGATTGACAGACAGAGGAATCTGGAAGAGGCGCAGCACCACCAACTCGCCTGGTCGGATATACATCAGATGATCCAAAGGCATGCCCGATTTCATGCGAAAGGATTTTCGCAGTAACGTTTGTGGAAAGGACTATGCCATAACGATCATGGTTAGCCAACGCAATCTGCGACACTTTGTTTATGAAATACAGCTCCAACCCGCCAGAGTTTTTTGTAATGTCAACCAGTTCACGCCGCAACACACCATTGCACCCCGAACCACTGCTTATATCGAGCCAATTGTAATTGTTGGTGAAACATATGGTGTCAAGGCAAAACGATACTCCTATCTGCTCGTATATCTTGTTAACACCCACTATCAAGTTACTGACATTTGTCGCATCGCTAGCATAGTAAGTCCCAGTGTTGTTGCCCACAATCCACACCGTCAACTTCACCACCTCCTGCGTCACCACATGCGCGGAAATCTCTATCGGGCGGCTACGGCAGTCGTCCACCTGCGCGCGCAACGTCACCTTCTGGCCGGGAACGGTAGCCTTGGCGAAGGCGACCGGTCCGAGGAGCTTTCGTCCAAAGCGTAATCGCACGTCGCCGCAATCATTGGCAAACCAATGGCACATGAGTCTGGCCGTCTTGACTTTCTCAGTCCGGCAACGCCGATTCCGGATACAACACCAGCTCGTTGATGGCGTTGGTCGTATAATTCATCAGCACCTCGCAGCCTTGGCATAGCGGCAGAACAGAACGCAACACAGAAAGTCGCCGCTTGCTGTATTTATATGACGGATCTGCGGCTTTGAAACCCATGTCATTGTACCGCACATCTGAAGAATTGCTGGCGAAGCACAGGGCATTGCTTGCTGCAATATCCTTCAGGTTTCCAGCAGTGGAAGAAACTGCCGCCGCACGGAACAGCTCACACGCCACGTCATTTCGGTCCCAAACATGATAGGTGTTGGTGCCTGCGATGTATACGCTGGCAGCGCCAACGGCCTCTTGGGTCAACCCTCCAAGTTGCAATATAGCCGTCAAGGCACCCGCCACGCAAGTAGGATTGTTTGTGCATGCATAAAGGAATGGCACATCCTTTGACCCGCCATGTTGCCTTACGATTCGCACAGCCATCGCCATGACAGAATCATTAGTCGATGCGGTCTCTTTGGCAACCCGGACATACCGGTTCGTATCATTATGGCAACATGTTGTCAGTATCCAATTGAGCGAAGATTTAATGGGCCGGTCATTCCCGCAGAAGAACCCTTTGGTGTAAATGAACTCCCGCGACACCGCAGCATCGTCGTATATGACATCCGAGAGTGCGACTCGCGCATCCATCACGCCTAGCAAGGCGACTGCCATCAACACATGTGATCTCATTTCACTGTCCTCCGTTCGTGTTTGGCCAGAATCCGACGCTGGCGTTCCCTTTCGTACACTGCTCGCCTTGCAGGATGAAGACGCCATATACGCCGCCAATCGTCATATCCCGACCACGCGTAGCATGTTGGTATCATCGCCCATGAAGAAACTCTCCCAGGTCAGGACGCGGCTTCCATCATAATCCTCCGCCGCCCAGAGGCGGCTTGACCCGGGCTTGGCGAACATCGGCCCGCCAGCCGCGCGGATCTCGCGCGCAGCGTCGCGAGGCGTTGGGCGTATCCTGCCGTCTACGAAATACCAGAACGACGTAAACGACTCGAAGTTGGTCCCAAGCGGGAACGCCCACTCGGCGATGGTAGGGTCACGCGTCCCGCGTGACCGCATTGCGCCGAAATCAACGACATTCCTCCCGAACGAGCTTCTTGCCCCGTGCACATGCCAGCTGCCGACATACGCTGCGTTCGTAGGCATCTCGTAGGACATTGTTTCATTTGTGCTGACGCTCTCTACTCTCCACCCCCTGGCAATGTCCTCTGAAGACAACGTGACGGCAACAGGCGCAGGGGAACGCAATTGCCCGATGACGCGCATAAGTCCATTCGTCTTGTCTGCGACAAGCGACGCGGCAACGGCAAAAACCAACAGCACGGCCAACACATCCCGCCGCAGCACGCGAAGAGCAGACGGGCAACGCTTAAGCGCAAAGCCAATCCAGAAAACAAGCACAGCAAAAACGAGGCAGCTGATATATGACATGTTGTTCATAGTACCACCTACCGAATCATTATGTCGAACCGGGTGTTCTCGACATCAAGCGAGAACGCCGCGCCACTCTCGCCGCCCCCGCGCCTAATGAACTTCACTTTGTTCCACAACGGGCTAAACGCGCATCGGCTTATTGTCAGCGCATTGGTGACCGCCACGAAGGTTTCACCCGTCCGAAGGTCGGCGCTATACCAGTTGCAACAGTCGCAGCCGAGGAGCAGGTCCGTCTCGTCAAAGGCTAGATCTCCGTCTGCATTGGCATCGTATCCCAGCGCAATCAAGACCTCGTTCGTTTGGCTCGCCTCAAACGAGATCGAAGCGGTCCATGTCTTTAGCCGTTCCATGTTCACGACAACAGGCACATTCGTCACCGCTTCCGCATCAGGCTCAAGGCTAGGCCCGAGAACAAGTGTCTCGACCGCAAGCCCAGCAAAGGGCGTGCAGACAAGTAACAGTAATGCCAGAATCAGTTTCACACGGGAATTGTACCAAACAATCGGGATGCGGAGAATCAAATATTCGGAATTGTCGGAAATTGGGAATCCGTGACTCGTGGTTCGTGGCTCGTGATTCGTGGCTCGTGATTTCGTCCGCAGCGTAATCGCCCGGTAGGGTCACGCGTCCCGCGTGACCGCAATCCACGCCAATTCTCTCGCACACACCAGGGCGCGATGACCCCGCCGCGCCGCAATCCCAGCCTAGTCCTCCACGTTGTAGAACTGGTTCGTGGGCAGCATCTGCATGGTGCCGGGGGGGAGGGCGAGAAGCTCGGCGCGGACATTGGCAAAGTAGTTGCTGGCCTTCGACGGCATATCATCTGCAAGGTGCATATTGATATAATCCAACCGGTTGGAGCTTGTTGCATACATCGGCCAAAGATCGCACGCGTGCACGTCAAACTTTTTAGCCGACCATGCATGCTGGTTATACTCATTCGCCACATGCATAAGCAGCGCTACGATCCGATTTGTCTCTGCATTTGACCTAGACGATTTCTCAAACACCTCCTGTATACGGTAAAAGGCCGTCCATCGATCGCTAAACTCCATACTGCTAGGCTCAGACAACTTCTGTGTATATCGACAAAAAGCATCATGTCCGAATCCAAGCACTGTTGCGTACTCGCTAAAGGCAGAAACCGAAACCAAAGGGTTTTGGCGGTCAATCACATGTTCGATGGCGGGAAGCGCATTTGTGCCACAGAAAACAGGCATCATCGACAGCGATTTGTCTAAAATGAGTTTGTTGCGAACTGGACCCGTCCATCGCTTTGTATCCGTCGGGATGCCGTTCGTCACGAGATACGACAACACCTCAACCACCTGCCCCGTCGTCCACCCCTGCTCATCAATGAGCGACTGGACACTGGCAATGTCACTCTGCCACATGAGTTTGCCTGTTGTCAGGTCTTCGTTCAGCATATCATGGGCCACGCTGAACATGTTCGTAAAGAACTGATATCCACCTTCTGGCACGTCAGCTGAAACATCTGCCGCAAATGTCACGGACATAACGCAGGCTAGAATTCTGGCAATCCCGGCCAATTTGCTCTTGATGGTGTTCATTGTCGCTACCTCGTAATGCTGTTGAATGAGTTTGTCGTGAAGGTGAATAAGGACTCGCCTATTGGCACCCTTGCAAATCCATACTGTTTTACGTTCCCAACGATATTTGTAATAGTCCATCCATACAACCTGTCGAATGGTATGTCGACCGACAATCCGACCGTCACCCCGTTCATAAGACATCTCTCAACAATCTCGTCAAGCGTCCTCCCCCGCTCGTAGAACCTCTGTATTCCGCTGCCACCGCTCCAGTCGCCCGAACCGGCCATCACGCGTCTAAACGGCATCCGAAGCCTTGTGGATTCGTTCTCGTTGATTGTCGAGTATATGTCGCGCAATCCCAGCGCATGGGCTATCTCATGGGCAAGAATCTCGCCGCATATGTTTGGCGTCCGGTTAAAAGCTAGTTTCCACAAGTTCGGAGATGAAAACCCAGATGCATTTCTAATGTCAGGAACAGAGAACACGGTTATGCCTTCAAGGCCATTCGTTAATGCGTAAAGCCGTTCGATGCTGGCGTCATCGTTGTAATCAGGCGTAAACGCCTTGTCCAGCTCGATTACAACAGGCTCGTTCATGACGATTTGCACTCCGGCCTGCGAGAATATGTCGTTCGCGACTTCTACCGCATTGGAAAAGGCCACGGCGTCGTCAGATGCATAAGGCTTGTCAGATTGCGTTACGAACACCGGCGACACTACTACCGTGCGCAGGTCACAAGCCTTGAACCATATCTGCGGCGACAGGCTCGGACAGTCGCCGAACCTGATGTCGAAGTATCCGCCAGTTGCTGCGCTTGTGGCCCTTACCCGCACCGTCTTTCCCGTGCTCGGGCCGACGAATTCAATTCCCGGGTCGCTGCATGTCCACGATATCCTGTCTGCCGGATAGTCGTTCGGGGACACGGAAACGCGGAAGAGCGCGTCCCTGCCCTTCGGTGCCACCACACACGGATTGATGACGTACCGAACATTGTCGTGCCATTCCATGAGGTGGATTATCGGCTCGGCGACCGGCTCCGCAGCTGTTAGGCGGTTTGTAATACACCCAAGCGTGTTGTCTACCCGCTCAAGCCATTCGACCGACAGGCGACATGCGTCCACCTGCGACCACATCAGGCTGTCGCGCTCAACGAACATCGTAGTCTCGAACGGCGTCTGGCAGTTGGGAATTGTGACTTCCTGCACAGGCGTGCCGACATGTCTCTGGTTGTCCCATATCCGCAGGCCTTCCGCCGACAGCCGCAGCGTCCCGTTCGTCGGATAGGAGACTGACTTGAATCCGACCACCACAGGCACTATGTCGTCGTCTATCTTGGAACTGTTGAACGAGGCGTTCTCGAAGTCGTTGGTCCTAGCGTCACCATCGTCGTCGTCGTTCACGAAAACGGTGTCCGGCGACTGGAGAGTGACGTGCGGAAGCGGCTCGGGGTCGGGATCGTACCGCACGACGGCAGAAAGCCGGTTTGTGAATCCGTCGACGACCGTATCGCAGTAGATCGTGTCCGCAACATCGTTGGTTGGCCCATCCCACGTCACATACACTCCTCCAGGCACATCCGTGATATGCAGCCATCCCCTTTCTGAACTCCAGAAGTCGTCACCGTCAAGCGACGGGTGGAGATTCCACTTGCGAACACGGAAAAATGCGGAGTCATAGCCGGGGATGTTGTGGATGGTTGCCGCAGGGGGAAGCAGCTCCATTCCCGGACCTAGCCAGACCTGGCCAGCGCCAAGCGCGTACTCGACGTTCGGCTCGGCGCCGTTACCTGAATACGACGAGAAAGATGCGCCTGCGGGCGTGACGGAAAACGAATACCTCCGGCCTCGCATCAGAAGGAATGTCGCCGACGGGCTTTCGCGTGTCACGACAACCACACTATCGCCCATCGCAATGAGCGCGTGCCCGCACGCGTCGAATTCGCTTGCAGCCACCGTGAACGAATACCACCAGTTGTCGTCATCGTTTGCGACAGTAGTTGCAACCCAGTTGTTCCAGCCGCCTGCCGCCGCAATCTCGGCGGCGTTAGTGAAACATGCCGCAACCCACCCTTCGCCCTGGCCGTGGCAGTCGCCGTTGTTCGTGTAGGGATCAGGGTCTATTCCGTTGGCCAGTCCATCACAGTCCCAGTCGAACTCGGAGAAGCGATGTCCGTAGATCGACGTAACTGTGTTTGTCCCGCCAAGAAGAGCCGTTATGTCGCCAAACACGTTCGTGCCGAACTTCGCGCCAATGACAATGTTTGTAAGGGCGCTTGCGTCGAATATCCGCGAAAGGTCGTAGCGGTATTCAAAGTCTCCGTTGCCGAATATCTCCGCCTGCATGCTGAACGGAAGCGAAAGGTTCCGCCAGAGATACGCGTCCTTCCATGTGTACACCGTGGAGTTGGACACGGTTTGCCGGTGCCAGAACTCGCTTTCGCCTGCAACAAGCAGGCTAGTCGCCTTGAGCGGGCAGAAGCGCGCCGTGGGGCGCGGGAGCCTATCAAGTATCTCGCCGCCTATCATCGCTATGCCGCCTGGGACAAAAGCCTTGTCGTTGCTTCCTCCGCGCAGCCACCATTTCGCCACGCGCACGCCGTCCGTGGGCATAGCGAAGTCGAACACCTCGTTGGTGCCAACGGACACGACGGAAAATCCCATTGCCACATCGGTCTCGGTTACTGTCGGCCCTGAAGGCTGTGGGTTGAACATCATCATCATTGGCTGGTTCAATCCGTTGGGCGGATTGTTCGTTGGTGATGACTTGTCGCCATATCCGATTATCCCAATCGCCGCCATAGCAAGAAACAGCACGAGCTCCGCGAACTTCAGGCGGACCGTTCGCAGCCTGTACCCCATCGCACCGGGAAACACCAGCAGGCCAGCGATTCCAAGTGCGGCGGCAATGGCCATATAGAGTTGCATCGTCATGACGGCTACCTCAATATGACACGCAGGGGATTGGGCTTGTTGCCGATGTACAGCACGGCGTCTGGGTCAAATGTCCCGCGCGCAGTTAGTCGCATAGTGTCCCAGCTGCATCGGCATATCCATTCGGGGATGTTGTTCGTGAGGCTGGAAAAGATCGTGGCGTTTCCGTCCTTGGCGCTCAGCTCGCACAGCCGGCCTTCTTCGTCAAGTCGTGCGCTCCACGAAAACGACTTGCTTCCGGTCTGCACGGCGGCAGACTCGGTGAACTCCACCCCGTAGCCCGACACGAACCACGAGCCGCAGTCCCAGCCCACCGTGAACTCGGACTCTTCGATTGACAGAACGCCGTCATGGTTTTCGTCAACGCCGAACGCGGCCTGCACGTTGTTCGACGGCGAGGCGTTGAATTCGAACCGGATGCCCATTATGCGGTCAATATCATCCCACGCATCAGCAACAATGTTGGTTTCATATTCTGCATCCGGCGGAGGGCAACTGTGCAAAGTCACATCAGCGGCATTCGCCGAAACGCATGCCGACAGCAACGCAACAATTGCCAAAATCATTTTCACAGGGGAATTGTACCATATCAGATGACGGATGGGTATTGGAAACATTTTATCTCCCGCCTTTCTTAAGGTTGCATGTACGACACAGCATCTGGCAGTTGGACGCCACCGTATGTCCGCCCTTAGACCAGGGCTTCATGTGGTCGGCCTGCATCTCCTCTATCTCGAAATGCTTACGGCATATCGGGCAAATCCCCTTTTGCCGCTCGTAGGCCGTCCGCGCCATCTTGTCGGAGAACTTGCGTATGCTCAAATGCCGCTCGTCGCCGTCGAGTAGATACTCGTAGATGCCACGCTGGTTAGTGATGTCGCCAACATCCTCGTCATCCCTCAGAAGTTGCGCTATCCGTTTCTCCATCGCCGCCGGATTGTATTTCTTACGGCCGTGCCTGTTGAAGTAAAGGCCCCATGGCAGCCCCTTCATCAACTTTGTCCGCACGACCGGGAACGTCTCGTCCACCCATTTTACAACATCGCAAAAGTAATCCCACAACTCGTTCGAGTCCTTGTCATATTGGTGCGCGGACATGTAGTCCTCGATCTCCCCTCCAACCCTGTCGGCAGCCCAACCAAGCACCGTCTCGAGGATCTGCTGGCGTATCGCCGAGCCATTCAGGTACTTTTCGGCCTTCTGCACCGCCGGGCATCCGGTCTTGGAGAAATACTTCTTCGCCTCGTTGAGCCAAGGGCCTGCGTAGATTGCGTTGCGCCGCTCCTGCGTCGTCAGCTTCTCGCCCGCCGTGTTCACGACGTCGAACCAGTCCAGCTTCTCACGCTCCGTCCCCTCGCAGATGTATATGACAAGCTCATAGCCGAGAATCGTCTCGCGCTCCTCCGCCGTGAGGTTGCCGATGGACTGGTGATTGATGGAGAATTCGCCGTTCAAGTACCGGCAGATAGATATCGTGCGCTGCTGTCCGTCCAGCAACTCGTATCCGCCGTCGCCGTTTCGCACCCAGTACATGACGTTGAGCGGAAACCCGTGCCTCACCGTGTTGATGACGGCGTCGCGCTGCTGCGGATTGTAGACGAACTCGCGCTGATACGCGGGCCGCACGTTGAGCCGTCCGCCATACGCCTTGACACCAAGTTCGGCAGAATCGACATACCCGTCGAATATCTCCCTCACGGGAATCTTGCGCTCTTCAATCTTCATTTCATTTCTCCTTCTGCGCGGCGACGGATGAATATTCGCTTGTATTTCCGAACACCATCAATCAGCGGCTGGGCTGTCTCGCTCTCTGAACTCCACAGTCCTGCAGAAAACCCAACACCCTCGCTTTCTGTCGCACCAACAATCTCAAACTGATCAGGGTTATATTGGCTCATAAAGGTGATAGGAACGCCGATGGCACCGTCCCAGTCGCAGGGTATATCCGCAGTCTTGCCGACCTCAATCGCGTCATAGTTGTCGTACGTCGGATATTCCTCCGGCGTGTACTTCTTCCAGAGAAGCATCTTTTCATGGCGCTTCTCGAAGTCAAGGTTGGTGAACCAGCAGATGTTGCCCATGCGCCGCCATTTCTGCCCGCTCTCGTCGATCTTGAAGTCCGTCGCCTTCTCCTCGTAGTGCGGCGGCACCTTGAACCAGAAGTGCCCCGCCTTGTTTCCAAGCCACACCTTGCTGTCCTTGATAAGAGGGAATATCTCGCGATAGGTGACGGCGTTCATGTTGCCGATGATCAGGAACTGCTTTTGATGCTCCATCAACTGCGCCATGTATTCGCGAAATAGCGAGAACGGCGGATTGGTAACGACAAGGTCCGCGTCATCGAGAAGTTTCTCACATTCTGCCGAACGGAAATCTCCATCGCCTTTCAATTTAGTCAGCACATTTTTCTTGTTCTTGATAAGCCACTCCACATCCGCAAAATCGACACGTCCGTCGCCATTCTCGTCCTTCACTTCGGTTATTACGATCTTGTATGAAGTTTTGCATTTCCCTCTGCGCACTCTGCGCCCCTGCGCCTCTGCGTTAAAGCCACCTCCGAAAAGATCCAGCTCCATCTGCGCGAACGGAGATGCCGCATAGCATGTCGCCGTGAGACTCTTCAATCCCAGCGCGTTGAAGTTCATCGCGAAGTACTTGAAGAAGTTGCTCTCGTACGGGTCGTCGCAGTTGCAGAGGATTCTCTTGTCTTTGAAATGCGTGCGATAGTGCTTCAGCTCGTCCTCGATCAGCTGAAGGTTCGTGTAGAACTCGTCCTGCTTGTTCCGTGAAGAGTCGTGAAGATTGCTGTTGCCTGGCATGCCGTCCCCAAGGCGTGCGCGGCGCGCCCGCCCTACCGAACGCTCCGCGCCCCCGCATGAGATTATGGTGCGGAACATTCTCGTTCTGCGCACAAAACCATCGCGGAGACCGCCTCGCATGCATGAAAAAGAGCGCATGCCTCGTTCATGCACTCTCTCGAAGCCCGACCAAAGGCCTATCCTGAATACGTGAAGAGACAATGCGCCCAGCTGGGCGCATCGCCGCTTACATGCCGTTCAGGAATGAAATGTTTGGTCGTATTTCGAGAGAACGACGTGTAGCGTTGATGCTACATTGACAAGCGCCCGGGGGCTTAGCTGCGGTCACGCGGGACGCGTGACCCTACCGTTGCGTTTTCCGGACTATGTTCCCGCGCCGCGCATGCGCCTCGCAGGATGGCTGTAGTATAGACAATCCAAGCGCAGGAGGCAAGAGCGGAGTTTATTTCAGGCGAATATGAAAGCCGTTCGGCGACTGGCTGATCGAGAAATGCTCGTTGCAGCGGTCAAAGCCCCGTGCGGTCAGACGAATCATATCCCATGATCTGTCATATACCCAGATAGGGGCCGATGCTGAAAGCATTGTGAAAATTGGGTTTGCGCCATCCTTCACTTCAAATTCGCGTACTGACGCCAGATTGTCCACACGCACTTTGAATTCCAGGCAGCGGCTCCCGGACGTGACCGAATTGGTCTCGATGAACGTGTCACCGGTTATAGCATTTTCGATCACCCAGTCGCCGCAATCCCAGCCGATCGAGATGTTCGTCTCGCCGGCGGAAAGCTCGCCAGTGTGATCAAAATCATGTCCGAATGCGACTATGAAGCTGTTGGACGGTGAGGCATTGAACTCCAAAGTGAAATCCAGATAGCGCATGGAACCATCCCAGGTCGCCATTACGACATTTGTCGTTGCCTCGGTATCAGGGAAAGCCGAGACTCCAGGCGGATCCACCGACACAGAGCGTGCCGGCAGCGACAGAGTCACAACGGCCGACACCGTCAGCAAGATGGAAGACTTTCGGAGACCTGCCATTGTCTCGCCTCCCTATTCTTCCGTGAGCCAGCTCACGTTGTTGAGCTGGTTGGTTGGCAAAGCCTGGAGGCGGGTGAGATCGCTTTGCAAACATGCAACAGTATATGAATTGGTTATGGTGGATAAGAGATGATGCACAACGGTAATTCGCTGGATGCTATTACTATAGACCGGCAAGAACTTTGCAAGTTCATCATCCTGGACAACATTATCCCTTGTTGTGCCATTCATAATGGAAAAGTAGATGAACTTGGCCACATTGGTGGTGGCGCTTGCACGGTATTGCGCTGGCATTTCCTCTACGCATCGCATTAACTCAAATGTGACAAAAGACGCGGCTTCCTCGTAAATGTTGGTTCTGACACAAACATCTCGCAAACTCTTCATCACCTCCGGCTCAAGATTTGTGTATCTGAAGACACCGGGTATCGCCCCGACCACCCTGCCTTTAATCCGTGTATCATTGGTCAAGACATTCAAAAGATTGTCGTGTGCAACCGGGTTGTCGATTTCCCCTAACAGGTCCAACGACACGCCGGCTATTCGTCGGCAACGATCATCCCCTGCCACAGACCCGTCGATATTGTTTGTGTAAGCGGCTACAAGTCCATTGATTAGCTGATTCGTAGTCCAACCGCCCTCCCGAAAGAAGTCCCTGAACTCCTTTGTTGCATCACGCTGTCGCTGAGGCACATCATCAGGTTCTGGGAAATTGACAAAATCATCGTCGGGGAAACTCAGTCCCAGA
>Ga0310786_10010663_pt1 | contig 11530 bp, 15 predicted proteins | sample AusTroGonzalo_MG_FD_203881 | JGI IMG/M metagenome (GOLD analysis project Ga0310786, IMG submission 203881) | Bovine rumen microbial communities from tropical cattle in Woodstock, Queensland, Australia - Gonzalo_03 (v2) (version 2) | ecosystem: Host-associated > Mammals > Digestive system >... | reverse complement strand
AAGTCATGCAAGCCATTGTGGGTTTTGGGGTAAAAAAAATTTAACATTTGTGTTCAATGAACAAGACAACATTTTTGAAAAGATACATTGACAAAGACAAGAAAGTGCAAGAGTACATGGCATTCATTTGCAACACGTTGGTTGACAAATACAAAGAAGTGCCAGAGACTTTCATCATTTCTTTGGACTTGCTGGCTCAGAACTTGGAGATCATGGTAAAGTCAGCTGAGGCATTAAGCAAAGAAGACGGCATGACCGATGATGACAAATACCACGGCAAGAAGAAGTCTGCTCCGCTTCAGACATACTTCCAAGCTCAGGGCTACATCAACAACATACTTACTTCATTCGGCTTGAACCCAATGGCTAAGTCAAAGATGAAGCAGAACCAAGAAGAGGTTGATGTCGAAAAATATCTTGACGCACTTACTGCATAATGTCACCTTATGACACATCCAAAGTCTACAACCAGTATGCTGATGATGTGATAAGTGGAAAGGTGCCTGCTTCCAAGAACATCATCTTAGCATGCAGACGTTATGTGTCTTGGTTCAGCAGAGATGACATGCACATGGACTATGATGAGGTTGACAGGAGGATAAGAGTAGTTAGCAAGATGAAGCATTGGAAGGGAGTGCACAACAAGAAGCCCTTCCTTTTGCTGCCTTATCAGCAATGGATATTTGCAAACATATTCGGTTGGAAGTGGAATGATACAGGGCTTAGGGTCACAAGGAACGTGCTGCTTTTCATGGCACGTAAGTCAGGCAAGACTGCATTAGCTTCTGCATTGTGCTTGTCACAACTATTGTTAGATGACAACAACGGACAAGAACTTGACTGCCTTGCTAACAGCGGTGCACAAGCAAAGATACTGTTTGACATGAACAGAAACTTTGCCAAGTCACTAGACCCAAACGGCATCATCTTCAAGAGGTTCAGGGACACTATAAAGATGCCAGCAAGAGAGTCCGAGATTGCTGTAAGGAATGCAGATGCAATGACACTAGACGGCCTTAATTCATCTACATTCATCCTTGATGAGTACCATGCTGCTAAGAACACTGACTTGCTTGATGTGATGAAGACATCACAGGGAGCACAAGCTGCTCCATTAGCCATAATAATAACTACAGCAGGGTTCTTGTTAGACGGCTACCCATTGTATGAGATGCGTAAGACATGCATAGACATACTAGAGGGCAAGAAGGTAGATGACACTCAGTTCACAGCATTGTATGAGCAAGACCCAGAGGATGACTGGATGAATGATGAGTCTTGTTGGGTGAAGTCTAACCCGTCACTCGGCCAGACCGTTTTCAGGCAATACCTTAGAGACCAAGTGCAGTCAGTGAAGAACCAACCAAGCAATGCAGTTGGTGTCTTGACAAAGAACTTCAATGTGTTCTGCCAGTCATCAGAGGTATGGCTGCAGTCTAAGGACATAGACAATGTAGTAGATGAAGTTGACTTGGAGGACTTCAGAGATGAGGTAGCATACTGTGGCATTGACCTTGCTTCAGTCAGTGACTTGACTTCACTGTCTATAATGTTCCCACCAAACAAGCTAAGGGCTAAATGGCCAGACAAATATGTGTGGAAGACATTCAGCTACATACCTTCATCTGCATTGGAGTCAGTCAACGGCTCAAAGTACAAAGCATGGAGCAAGAGAGACACGTTCAAGGTAGTAGACGGCAATGTGACCGACTATGACTACATATTGAAAGACTTGCTTGAGCTAATGGCTAAGCACAACATATCATTAGTAGCATATGACGCATACAATGCCACTCAGTTCACAATATCAGCAACTAATGAGGGTGTGCCAATGACACCGTTTAGCCAGTCACTCGGAAACTTCAACAAGCCGACAAAGCAGATAGAGAGGCTTATACTTTCTGAGCAGTGCGTGATAGACAAAGACCAATGTGTCAAGTGGTGCTTCAACAATGTAGTGCTAAGGGTTGACTACCACGAGAATGTGAAGCCAGACAAGACAACTAAGCAGAACAAGATAGACCCTGTGATTGCAATGATTGAAGCATTGGGCGCATACTTGTCAGAAGGTGGTGGGGATGTCGAAGTAGTGTAAAATAAATTTTCCGAAAGTAGATTTCTATATTATTATATAACTAAATAAATTAAAAACACGATGGAAGTAAAAGGAGAATTCTTACACAAAATTTCTGGAGAAGACTTAATAAATGTCATCAAAGGACATTCTGACAAGAAAATTGATAACAATACAATATATCGTTTGGGATCAATTAGTGGTGTTTTTAATGCTTTTTTGGTAATAATATGGTTTAAGCCAATAGTACCAATATGGTTGAAAATATGTCTTACTGTTTTGTTTTTGATAAGCAATTTTATAGTTTGGATGAAATATGTAGATCAAAATGCACCTTGGACATACGATGATGCACCTACTATTAACAAAATTATTAGCATGAAATTGACTAAACCTAATAAGACATACTATGCAAAACACATATGCAAAATACAAGGTGAAGACTATTTTGCAATATATGAAGACGATGAAATTAAATATATTGCAATATATGAAGATACAGGTGTAAAAATAGTAAATAATGTAGATTGTTTAGGAATAGTGGAAGTGTCACAAATTAGAGTAGTTAAAGATTATGAAGAAGCTAAAGAAGCTAAAGAAAATAAGAATTAGAAGAGTAAACATTTTTCATGATAATTAAATATTTTTATTGAAAGCCAGTCATTATGGACTGGCTTTCTTTATTTATTCTTATAAGCTTTCAGAATTCTACATCTTTGACTAAGATGTCATTCTTGTCGCATTTCCATAGAGCTGCAAGTCTGTCTGCATATACAATGATTTGATAGTCTTCATCTACCATGAAAGCTTGCATCTCGTTGTTTTTGTTGTACATCATTATCTTCTTTATCTTCTTCTGCTTTTTCATATTGTGATTGTTTAAGTTGTTACAATTATATATAGACACTATTTTGTGAAAATTCAAAAATAACTAAAAAAAATTTTTGTTCGCTTTAAATCAAGCAATAGATAAGTTCTATATTATTATAAATCAATTATTTATATTATGATAGAAATTTGGACTTATTATTGCGGTAAGAAAGTTATTTATGAAGTTAGCAACTTAGGCAGGGTAAAAAGGAATGGTGTAATAATGGACTTTTCAGATTTTCCTGAAAATGAATATTTTCGTACTTGTTATTTTTGTGTTCATAGAGCAGTAGCTGAACTTTATGTGCCAAACCCTGACAATAAACCATGTGTAGATCATATTGACGGAAATAAGCATAACAATAGAGCAGATAACTTAAGATGGGTTACTTGGTCAGAAAACATGAGAAACGAAGTTACCTATGCAAGATGGTATGAAAATATTAAAGACAAACATACACCTTCCCCAATGAAAGGCAAACATATTTCTGATGAAAGACGTGAACTATGCAAGATATATAACAAGAAGAGATACGATGATGACCCAACATTAGCAGATAGGATAGCTGAAAAGAACAGAGGCAGAAAATCAATGAACAATGGGGTCATTCAAAAGCAGATTGATCCTGAAGAAATAGAACATTATTTAGCATTGGGTTGGACTTTCGGGATGATTAAAAGAAATGAAAGCAGGAAGTGGATGAACAACGGAATAGAAGAAAAATGGGTTGAAGAGAACCAAATAAAGTCATTCTTAGGCAAAGGTTGGAAATACGGAAGACTAAGAAAAACAAAATAGTTCTATATTGATATATAAAAATATATCAAATGTTTAATGGGTTTATTTAATAGACGCAAAGCATCTGTTGAGACTAAACCCACTGAGGAACGTAGCACAGTTACGTCTGTCACAATAGATTCCGACACTCTTAATGGATATTCATTCCCAATGGCTCTTGGGTTTGATTCTTCATTGAAGAAGAATGTGAACATGCTTAACTTAAGTGCTGCTTTTGCCGCAGTGGAAATGATCTCTAACAAGATAGCTTCAATACCTATTGTTGTAAAAACCCAAGATGGCGAGCCAGTAGATCACTCATTTGATCATGTGTTTGACAACACAGTATGCAGCAAGTTCATCACTATGAAGCAACTAGTATGGGACTGCTTAGTGAATGGTAACGGATTAGCATACATAAAGAGAGACAAGAATGGAGCTGTTAAAGAGCTTGTCTATGTGCCTCATGGTTCATTCACAATATGCTACAACCAGCAAGCACAGCAGCTTTATTACTTAATTCCAATGCTTTCAGACAAGAAAGTAGAACCAATAAATGTCATACACATCTTTAAGAACTCTGTAGATGGAGTCAACGGCAAACCAATATCTTGGTATGCAAAGAAAGCATTAGCTTTAGCAACTGCTGCTGAGAATGCAGCATTCAACTATTTTGATAGTGGATGTGCCATAAGTGGCATACTGAAATCAAACAAGCCATTATCAACTCAACAGAAACAAGACATCAAACTTTCATGGAACCAAGCACATGTCCAAGGTGAACCAAGCGGTTTAGCTGTACTTGGAAATGATCTAGACTTCCAAGAAATTGGGTCTAACTCTGCTGAGTCACAGTTGCTTGAGTCACGTAAATACAGCGTAAGGGAGATAGCAAGGTTCTTTGGCATCTTACCAGAGCTTTTGGGTGATGAAGTGAACAAGTCATATAATTCATTGTCAGAGAGCTTAGATGCACTTATAACATTCACTCTTTCTCCTTTTATTGCCATACTTGAAGACGAGTTCAACCGCAAGTGCCTGCTTCCATCAGAACGCAAACTTTACCACATTGACTTCAAGGAAGAAGACTTGAGGATGCCTGACGAGACCGCACAAGCACAAGCTCTAAACTCACTTGTCGCAGGCGGCATAATGACTCCAAATGAAGCAAGGAAAATACTTGGTCTTCCTGCTTTAGATGATGGAGACGAGCTTCGTTCTCCTGAGAAACAGACAGAGGCAAACGATACAACAGAAATAAATACAAATATATAAAATGGGTAAACATACACACTATTTCGCAACGTATGCAGATGCTTACAACTACTACCCAGATGGAATACCATCTACAGAGATAGCTATTGTAGGTGATGCATCTTATGTGTTTGTGTCATCAGACAACTCATATAGCGGCAACACTACATTCTTTGACGCTAACATGACAAATGACGAGATTGTTGACACAATGAACGAGACTGCTTACAATGCAGGAACTACTTACGGTTACGAAGTTGGGTTTGATGAAGGATATGATGACGGCTATGATGAGGGATTTGCTGATGGTGTAGACAGCGTTCCAACTCCAGAAGGCAACATTGACATCACTACAACATCACAATATGATGTGACTACTTATGCTACTGCACAGATAGCTGATGCTAACTTGACTGCAGGCAACATTGCAAACGGAGTGACAATACTTGGTGTCACTGGTTCATATGAAGGTGGTGGCTTCACTCCAGAGGGCACTTACTTCATCAATGACACTGAGACTGCAGATGTCTCTGCTTACGCATATGCTGTGATAGGAACTGATGCTAACTTAGCTGCAGAGAACATAAAGTCAGGCGTGACTGTACTTGGTGTGCAAGGAACATATGCAGGACTTCAGCCATCAGGCAAGGTCTTAGTAACTGGCACAAATGAGATAGATGTAAGGCAATATGCATATGCACAAGTTGACATGATGACAGCTAACCTTTCTCCATCTAACATCAAATATGGAGAGACAATACTTGGCATAGTTGGTTCTTACAGTGGACTTCAGCCATCAGGCACAATGTACATAGAGAACACAATGCCATATGATGTGACTACTTACTCAACTGCACAAGTAAGTGACATGAACTTGACTGCAGGCAACATTGTAAATGGTGTCACAATACTTGGTGTCACAGGTAATTACACTGGTGGCGGTGGTATAGTTCCAAGTGGAACTTACTACATTTGGGACACTTACCAGAACAATGTTGCAAACTATGAATATGCACAGGTTGGCGACTACAACTTGACTTCAGAGAACATCAAGAACGGTGTGACAATACTTGGCATAACTGGTACTTATGTTGGAACTCCTGCATCAACTGACTACTATTTAGCTGACCAAGCATCTAAGTTTGTGAATGTGCAAACCGCAGTTGGACAAGGATGCGAGTTCACTACATACCAAACAATAAACTATACTGACATAGCAACATATGCATGGTCTGACATTACAGACATGGTCAACTATGGATTTTCTTATAACTATGTCATGATAGCAGACAAAATAACAAGCAATGGTGTTGTAAATGTTCCATTGACTACTGGACAGGTTAGTTTGACTGGCAACACAATGTCTTGTCAAGTTGAGTTGAATGCTGGTGATGAAGTTGGATTTAGCTTACTTAACTGGATATTCGTACCAGATCCATCAATGCCACCAATGGATCCTGATGATCCTCCAATGGGCACATATGAATGCAGTGGCTTCTACTGGCTTTCAGATGCAACTACAGGCAACCCTGCAACACCTCATGGCCACTGGTTGACTGCAGAGACTTACACTGGAACTTGGGAAGCTGAATGGGACATCAATAACAACAGCTTCAGATTCACATACATGCCAGGTAGCACTCCTTCAGATCCAACAGGTGGTGAGACCCCAGGCGCTGACACTCCTTCAGGAGCAACATGCCCAAGATGCGGTGGAACTGGAACATATCATGACTTGACTTGTGAGATTTGCATGGGCACTGGATATGCACCTGCTTGGTACCATGGCTCAAACTATAACCCAGCTTCATATGGAAGCGACCCTGCTTATGATGAGGGATATGATGATGCAACAATACAGGTCAATTACAATGGAACTGTGTCAAGTTTTGATTTGACACAATGGGATCCAACTGGTGCTTACCCTTACTTGTATGAAGTAGGCTGGAATGATGCAATATCAGACTATACAGGCAACCCATCAGATCCAACAGGTGGTGAGACCCCAGGCGCTGACACTCCTTCAGGAGGTGATGACCCAGAAACTCCAACTCCATGTGCAACATGCATGGGAACAGGACAAATAAGTTATCCTGACGCAGTATCAGGTGACATGATGTTTGAACAATGCCCTGACTGTGGTGGAACAGGATTTATGCCTACAGTATGAAAACTATTGAAAACATAGATGAAGAGGTCATCTTTGACCCTGAAGAACCATACATCAAAGAGTTGGATGAGTTCAAGGATGACCCCTACATCTTCGAATGAATACAAATACATATTATAGATATATGAAAAAGTTAGAAACAAGAGCAATTCTTGACAAAAACGAGGACAATGAGTCTCGCACTATCACTGGAAGAGCTATTGTGTTTGACTCACCATCACGTTACATCGGCTACACTGAATACATAAGGAAGTCAGCTATAACACAAGACCTTATTGACAGTTCTGACATCATCTTCAATTATAACCATGACGATACCAGAATGCTTGCAAGATGGACAAGAGGAAAAGGCACATTAGACATACAGCTTAAAGATGACGGTGTGTACTTCTCATTTGATGCACCTGAGACTGAGCTTGGCAATGAAGTACTTTGGCATGTACGTCATGGCAACTTAGTTGACTGCAGCTTTGCATTCACTTTAGCTGATGACGAGCAAGCTATGAGGTGGTTCAGAGACGAGAATGATGAGCTTTGTGGTGAAGTGCTTGCTATTGACGGTCTATATGACATGACAATATGCAGCATGGGAGCATACGCTGACACTAACGTGTCAGCTCGTGAGTTCGACCTTGAAGCTATCAAGAGAAGTCTAGATGAAGCAAAAGAGGTAGAGACCAAGCAAAAACCATCACCTGAATACTATAGTGAGAAGCTTGCAACAGTGCTAAAGCATGTGTAAGCTGTGACATTTTCACAAAATACTATATTATTTTATAAACTTATAAAAATAGTTTAACTAAAAATGAACTCATTAGAAATACTTGACAAAAAGAACATTCTTGTCAAACGCAACTTGGACATCTTGGCATTAGCTAAGAAAGAAGAGAGGGAGCTTACCGATGAGGAATGCAAAGAGTTTGATGAGAACGAACAAGAGCTCAAAGAGCTCGATGAAGAGCAAGAGAAACTTGAGAAGGAGCTTGAAGAGACTCCAGATGAAGAAAAAGAAGACAAAGAACAAAAAAATAATGATAATGATAACATGGAAAAGAAAGAATTTTCTTTGATTAAAGAAATCAGAAGCGCAGCTGAGACTGGTAAGTCAATCAACTTGCGTACTTCTAACTACAGTGTTGCTGCAAACGGTGAAGACGTTGTAGAGACTGACATACTTGACATCATGACCCCATTGCGTGCTAACTTGGTTCTTACCAAAGCTGGTGCTAAGTTCATGGCTGGTCTTGTAGGTGATTGTCAATTTCCTATCATGAGTGCAACTAACGTAGCATGGGCTGCTGAAGAGGGTGCTGCATCAGACGGTTCTGGCAGCTTCAGCAATGTAACTCTTTCACCAAAGAGACTTACTGCTTATGTGCCAATCACTCTTCAGATGCTTGCACAGGATTCACAGGATGTTGAATCTAAGATCCGTGAAGACATCATCAAAGCTGTCCAAGACAAGCTTGAAGCTACAATCTTAGGTTATGCTGCTGGTACCACTACACAACCTGCTGGTGTGTTCTACGGTGCTTCAGTTGCTGAAATCACTACTTACGGTGACCTTTGCGACTTCGAAGCTTCAGTTGAAGAGAACAATGTATATGGCTCAATGCACTACATTTTGACTCCAAAAGCTAAAGCTGCTTTGAAGGGAATGATCAAAGGAACTAACGCAACAGGTATGGTTTATGAAGCTGGTGAAGTTGATGGTGTTCCATCAGAAGTTACTACAAACTTGGTTTGCGCAAGCGGAAACAAGAACGGCATCCTTTACGGAGACTTCTCTAACTTGGCAATCGGTGCTTGGGATGGAGTACAGCTCGACGTAGTCCGTGACTCAGCTTCACTTAAGAACGGCTGTGTAACTCTTATCATAAATGCATTTTTCGACGCCAAAGTATTACGTTCTGAAGCATTTGCTTATGGTAAGTATGTTGCTCCAGAAGCTTAACTGCATTGAATTTCTTTGCAAACTATTCTATATTAAGGGGTAAGGGACATTAAAGCCCCTACCCCTTATTTATTATGGTTTATTACTACATATACAAGACAACTTGCCTTAAAGGAAAATTCAAAGGAAAATACTACTTCGGTCAACATAAAACAAGAAAACTTGATGACAAATATGCTGGAAGCGGAAGGTTATTAGTTGACTATTTCAAGAAATACGGTAAAGTAGAAGGTGAGACATATAACATTGAAATACTTGCTTTTTATGATAACCAAGAAGATTTAAATAAAGCGGAATATGAAATCATAGGAGACAAATATGAAACTGATAAAAATTGTTTAAATCTTTGTTCTGGCGGATGGAAGGAAGGTGTTTCAGATGAGACAAGAGAACTTCAAAGACAATCTCATATTGGAAAGAAACAATCTGAAGAAACTATAGAAAAAAGAATGAAAAAGATAAGAGGTAAGAAATTACCTTTTAACAAAAAGAATTCAGAAAATTTCAAAGGAAGATCTCTTACTGATGAATGGAAAGATAAAATAAGACAAAAACATTTAGGCACTCATAAGTCAGAAGAAGATAAAGAATATCTGAGAGAACTTTACAAAGGCAAGCACTGGAGAATAAACCCAGAAACAAATAAACGTGAATGGTACACATGAATACTAACATCGTAGATTTTGAGAACATACAGTATGTTGACTTGGAGACTGCAAAGAAGCACTTGAACATCGAGCAGCAATTTGAAGATGATGACCTTTACATAATGGCATTGATAGATGTTGCTCAAGCAGCAGTTGAGAAGTACTTAGACATTCCGTTGGCTGACATGTGCAAAGACAATGTCCTACCAAGCCCTATAAAACATGCTATATTGCTTCTAATAGGTACTTTCTATGCTCAGCGTGAGTCTATTGCATCTGCTTCCATGCAGCCTGTCCCAAATGCATTTGAACTGCTTTGCGACTTGTACAGGAACTACAACTACACCAAAGCTATCTAACATGTGGGCAGGACTTTTAGATGAAGTAGTAGACATAATGAAGTACACTCCATCAACTAATGATTATGGTGAAGTGACAAAGACTTTGACAAAGGAGTATGACACAAGAGCTAAAGTAGTCCACTTGTCAGGAAGCAGGACAGTGAGAAATGACGAAATACAATACCCCTATAGTAAACAGTTTGTCTTCCGCTACCATTCTCCGATAACAGAAGACAACTTGATAAGATGGCAAGGGCATCTTTGGAGAGTCCTTTCCATAGACAGAGACAGGCACATGCAGCAATGTGTTGTCTTAACTGAAATAGTTAACGAATAAGACATGAAAGGTGGACTTGAAGCAAACTTGGTAAAGACATTTGAAGAGTTCTCACAGCTGACTGCAAAGGAGATGTCCAAAGCAGTGAAGAGAGCACTCAACAAAGCTGCTGCTACACTTCAGCAGCAGACCAAGAGCAACCTTTCATCACTTATAAAGTCTGACACTGGCGGCAATGGCAAGTACAATGACAAGCTGAAAGACTCAGTGCTAAGGCGAGGTAGCAAGGGGTTCTATGACGAAGAACTTACTGCTGTCGTGCACATCATGGGCACGCAAACAACTGGCAGCGGAACGTTCAGAGCAAGGTTCCTTGAGAAGGGCACAAAGCCAAGGTATGCAATGGAATACAAAGGCCAGCCACTACAGAAGCCGAGGTACTTGGGGCAGATAAAGCCACTTTGGTTCTTCAAGTCAGCTAACCAGATGGTTGAGCCACAGCTTGAGCAGATCTACATCACGGAGATAGACAAGACAATACAGAAAATAAATGCTACTAAGTAATGACACATGCAATAAAGATAGGAAAAGCTATATATGCAATACTTTCAGTAGACACAGATGTCAATAGCATTGTTGGCAGTAAGATATTCCCATTGGTAGCCGAGAACGGCACTACATTCCCATTCCTGTGCTACACAAGAGAGGGCTTGCAGCCATCTACAGGGACTAAAGACGGATATGTCGGTGACTTAGTCACATTCAGAGTTGATGTTGTTGCGGAGTCATACAACCAGCTCATTGACTTAGCAGATGCAGTAAGGCAATGCTTAGAGAAGAGGTATCATGCATCATCAGGCCTCATTCTCAAAGAGACTTACTTGTCAGGCATCAATGAAGCATATGACTCAGACACATACATAACTCAGATGAGGTTCATCTGTGAAGTAGTGGATGACCCAACTACTCAGGAAAACTCATCAAATTAAGACAAATTCTATATTATAAAATAAAAGAATAAAAATATATAAGATATTAAAATGGATATAATCAAAGGTAATGACCTTATGTTGTTCATAAAGGACACTAAGGGTGCAGTCCACTCACTTGCATTCGCTACCAACCACCAGTTCAGCATCACTGCAAACACTGCTGACATAAATAC
>Ga0310786_10010662_pt1 | contig 11530 bp, 9 predicted proteins | sample AusTroGonzalo_MG_FD_203881 | JGI IMG/M metagenome (GOLD analysis project Ga0310786, IMG submission 203881) | Bovine rumen microbial communities from tropical cattle in Woodstock, Queensland, Australia - Gonzalo_03 (v2) (version 2) | ecosystem: Host-associated > Mammals > Digestive system >... | reverse complement strand
TGCTATCATTATTGCTATTTTAACAAGATATCGGGAACTTAAACATAATCAATTATACGATGAATTTGGTTGCCGTGTTCATGAATTAATTAAAGCAAACAAAAGCCGTATGGCAAAATACCGTATCGAAAAATATGTTGAAGAAACATTATTGAATATGCGGAGAATAAGAAGAATAAACTCCTTATTAGTAAATGAAATTGAAAACGGTTATAAAGTAGATTTCGATGTTACAAGCATTAGTGATGAAACAGTAAAAGGTACGGTGTCATTATGAATTATAAAGAAAAAGATTATAAAGAAATATTCCTTAAAGAATTGAACAATGCATTAACAAATGGTTTAATCAGTCATCAATCAGAGTTTGAGAAGTATATCAAAAACAAACAAGACATCAGTAATTTTTATGTCATGATTTTATCTGTTGTAGCAGAAGCAATAGATGAAGTTTATGATGATATCACATTAGAATACATCTCAACAAAAGTCCGCAGTGCAGAAGGCATTGATTTAGAAGACCTTGGGGTATTAATTAATTGTTATCGTCCAGAAGCAACTAAATGTAATGTTGAGTTAACATTCACTTTATCACATGCCCATGAAGAAGATATTACATACGAAGCAGGTTTATCAGTATTTGGTAGAACTACTGGTTATGAATATGTTACATTAGAAGAAGTGTACTTCCCTGCAGGTGAAGTTGTTGCAACAGTACAAGCTGAAGCAGCAATCGCAGGTGTAAAGTATAATGTTGTTGAGAATGAATTAACCAGATTACCTAACGGTTATTCTGGTTTAACGGTAAACAATACTACACCATCTACCGGAGGTAGTGAAGCTTTCACAGATGAGGAATACCGCTATGTTATCAAAAATTGGATACTGGCAAATCAAAGAGGAAATGAAAAAGCATTCATAGATTTCCTCACAAGATTCGATGGATTAGACGGTTACAAATTAGTACCTAACTGGGATGGATCCGGAACATTAAAAGTAATCCTTGACCCCGGAACAGCAGAGCAACTAAAAACATGTTACGATGGATTCCGCAGTGATGTTTGTCAGATAGATGAGGATATTTACATGACAAGTTCTGCGAAAATAGGTATTGATGTTTATGCTACTGTTGATGTGGATATTGATGTAGTAAATCCATACAGTGCTAGTGAGAAAGAAGATATAAAAGCAAGGATTATTTCAGCAGTTAAATTATTCATTGATGGTGGTGGTTACCGTAGAGATGGCTCATATTATAAAGGATTAGTTATTGGTGAGGATTTCATACCCCACAAATTGGCTGCTTTCCTGGACAGTGAAATTCCAGAGCTGAAAAATATTAGTTTCACTTATCCTACAGAAATTATCACGATTACTGATGAAGAAGTTGGTACTGCAAATGTTATTAGTATAGAGATGGTATAATGAAAGATAGTCTAAAATGGTTACTGGACAAGTTCCCTTATTTCCTGGATAAAGATGCGGGAAGTAATTTCCATAAATCCACTTCTGTTTTGAATGAAAATTTTAGGGATTTGCATAATGATATTTTCAAAACACATCTTGGCAATCGTTTACAGAAAAGAGTGTTGATTTGGAAAGAGCAAGAAGATGAGCATGATTATACTATCCAGTTTTATGTGAATTTATCATTATTGAAAACAGTTACTTGCTACAAAAATGATGAAGTCATATATACTGAATCGTATTCTTATGAAGATAAAGTTAATACATTTATTTATTCCTATGAGGGCACTTCATTAAAATTGATTCCGGATGATAAGTTCCATATTTCTGTTGAGACATGGGATGAATACTTCTTAGAAAAAGGATTCCCAGAAAACGATACCATCCAAGACAATATGTATGACCATGATTCCAGTCTCGATGAATTTGGTTTACTATATGATATGCCCAGGAAGAATTATATCTACAAAGAAAATACCAATCTATCTGATACTGAACCACCATACAATAATCGGTTAACTGAAGATGATTATCATTATATGAACAGGTTATTATTCTATATTCAGAATATGAATGATACTCCTTTACCAGTGTTGGAAGTATGGAAATTATTCGGAATACCTTTAGATGAGATTAGCCTAATTAATCGTGAGCAGTATCTCTGCAAGATGTATAGTCAAAAATTACATGGTGGGGATGATTGGGAACCGGAACCTTGGGAGCATAAAGACAGTATGGGCTGTTACAGTATTGAAGATTTATTCTTCTTTGTTGAACTGGATAATCCAACACCTGTTGTTGGCCAGATTATTAATTTCACTTTCACCTTCATGGATATGTTTGGTGAGGAGAAAACAACTGATTTTCTGATTAATGTGTACTTGGATGATGTTCTAATTAAATCCGGTGTTGATCCAAGTCATGATTATAGTTTTGATACTACTGATGTTGAAGCAAGTACGTTAGTTTTCCGTTTTGAAGCTGAATCTGAAAGCATCATTCAAACTCTTGTTAGTGATGATTTCATAGTGACTTTGAAAGATTGTAATACTGCAGACTGGTATGTCTCACTAGAGGGTAGTGATATTACAGGAGATGGTAGTCAACTGAATCCTTTCAAGACTTTACCCAAAGCATTATCCTGCGTGGAAGGTTCACGGAATGTCATTGTATTATGCGAAGGAGAATTCACGATTACTAATGAGCAAGTGATTAGCACCAGTACAAGCATAATCAGTTGTAATGAAGCAATTATACGGAATGACACATCAATAGATTTCTTCCGCATACTCCAAGGATGTAACTTATATTTGAAGAATGTAGCATTAAAATACAAATGCTGTACAATGCAAGACAATTTTGGCTTCATAAACAAGAATATCACACAGAATCCAATCTACATTCGTATGAATACTGGATTAATAGTCGATGGAGTTAACTTATTATGCAGACCACAATTGACATTTGATTTAGATGAAATTAGTGATAACATGTACGCTCATAGTAATATAACAGTAACTGGGACTTTGTTAACTGCTGATGATACTCCCGAACCTGTGGAAGGTGAAACTGTTGAGTTAATGGGTAGTGGGGAAGTGGTAGATACAGCTACTACTGATGAAGATGGAGAGTTTGAATTAGAATATCTCGTAAATACATTGGGAGATCATACTTTCAATTGTAAAATTGAGGATAGTCAAGAGTATTGTGAGAGTGTTTCAGAAGATTTCACTGTAACCGCTAGTGCAATGCCAACCACTTTATCCGCTACTATGAGTTCTACCCTATTATGGGGAGATGATTTAAACCTAGCATATGTACTTGAAGATTACTACGATAACCCAGTAACAGTAGGTACCATTAAATTAAAAGAAGGAAATACTGTTGTTGCCAGTGTAACCGCCGGCGAAACATTAACCTATACTCCGCCTTTAGGAGACCATACTTATAAGTTAGTATGGGAAGCACCAGATAATACATGGATTGGCTGTGAAACAGAAACATTTGAAGTAGAAGTTACTGCTGATGAACTACAAACAGTATTCACAGGTTCAACTGTAAGCCTACCAAATCTCAGTATTGGAGGTACTGGAGATGCAGTATTGATTGATTGGGGAGACGGCACCACAGAATTATACACTAGCGGTGGAACAAGCCATACTTACACTGATGGATTAACTACTCATGATGTAACATTCACAAGAAGAACACTCACAAGTATTGGGCCTAGTTGTTTTGATGGTTGTTCAGCATTGACAGATATTACTATTCCTTCCACAGTCACCAGTTTAGGAACATACTCATTGAGAGGTTGTGGTTTTACAAGCATCACTATTCCTTCCACAGTCACTAGTTTTGGGAACTATATTTTTGCAGGATGTAATAGTTTAACCACAGCAATTATTGAAAATGGAGTAACATCTATAGGTCAAGGATGTTTTGATAGTTGTAATAATTTAACAAGTGTATCCTTGCCAAATACACTTACAAGTCTTCCTAGTCAATGTTTTGATTCTTGTAGGGCTTTGCCTACTATTGATATTCCTGCATCAATCACAAGTATAGGAGGTCAATGTTTTAGAAATTGTCAGAGTCTTGTAGATGTTATTCTTCATTGGACTTCTGCAAACGATATTGTTACATATAATTCTAATGTCTATTCTCCATATTATTCAAATAAATTGTTTTATGTTCCGGATAATACAAGGGCATTGTATGAGGCTAAAGATTATCCAACTGCTCAAATTAGAAGTGACTTTGAAATACAGATTAGTGCAAGTAAACAAATTATAGCATCAAGCGAGTCTACTACGATAACTGCTAAACTTGATGACCCTGCGGGTTATAATATTGCAGGTAAAACTTTAAGTTATGAAATCAAACACGGGTCCACCACAATTGATAGTGGAACTGACACTACTGATAGCAACGGTGAAATCACTATCAGTTATACTGGTACTGCTGCAGGTAAAATTGATGTAGTGGTAAGTTATGGTAGTTTATTACAAGAAACATACGAACTTATTGATGCTATGTTTTATGATAAAGCTGTTGAAGGTGCAAAGAATAGTAATTGGATTGCTTATCGTGTAACTGCCACAACAGACAGTAACGGTACTGTTTTAACAAGAGGAAGTGGTACAGGAAGTTACAAGTGTTATGTGGCCGATTCAACTAGTGGTGAAGAGTTTACTGGCAGTTATAACATTGAATTCGATATAGTATCTGCACAATCCGGTAACTGCCGTATACTAATCGACGACGGAACAAACAATGCAGAATTCACACTAACCAGTAGTTATGCACCAATCGGAAGCCATGTACGATTAGAAATCACACCAACCGAACAAAAACTAATAGTCAACGATGAAGAAAAAACCAGTACAAGCATCACATACACCGGTAACCAATCCATTAGGTTCTATATTCCATACAGTAACAGTACAATCGGTTACAAAGACTTCAAAGTCTACCTAGTTTAAATTGGGTAGTAACAGAAGTTCTTGTATTTTATTACGGAATTGTAGTTTCCATCCAAGTTTAGATAGAAACGGTTCCAAGTGTCTGTTAATGTGATTGGTGTTTTATCAACTCCATCAACAGTTACTTGGACAGTAGAACCGGTAACTTTAATTTTGATGTGGTGGTATTGGTTATCACCGAGATTCATTACGGATGCGGAGATTGTTCCTTTGGTGGAGGTGTCTTTTCTTAATTGGATGTAGGTGCTTCCGGTATCGAGTTTCATGTCGAATTCGAAGCAGTAATCTCCGTTGAATCCATCGAGTCTTTTTACTGCATTTGTTCCACTGTTGGTTAATTCTAATGTGGTTTCAGATGGGTCTCTTGACTGTGTAATATTGTTTTGATAACTCCAATTGGTATATTGTGTGTCTGTTCCCCAGTCGATGAAACTACAATCGTTAATAACGTATGTTTCTTGTAAAACCATACGAACTTACACTTGAAAAAATACCATCCAAAAATCATAAAACCATATTCATAATCGAGGTGAAAAATGAAAAAAAACATAATAAACAAAATCCACGAAGAATGCCCAAACGAAAACCATTGCAGCAAAGATGATAGTAAATGCTGCTACCTTGTGAAAAATCATTGCATCATAAAAAGAGAGGCGAGAACCTATGAAAAAATGTAAATACATGAAAACAAAATACAACTGGACCCCCAGTGATTATGATCTACAATTCCCCACAGACCAAATACCCTCTAACATTCCTGTAGAAGATACAGCTAATCTACAAAAAAGATTGCAGCGAAAAATGCCATTAACAAAAACCATACACTTAGACATAGAAGAAGATAATCGAGCATACTTAAACCAAATTGGAACACACACTACACTCAATCTAATAAAGAATAATACAACAACGGAGGTACCTTTACAATGATAACATTATTAGGGGAATCATTCTTAATGAATTGTCTCATAAACCATAAACTGCAACCGATACGATACATAGCATTAGGTAAAGGCACAACAAGACCTACTAAAAAAGATACGAAATTATCAAGACAAACAATTAGTAAACAATGCAGTACAAGAGTAGATACAACTAATCACAAACTAATATTATCCGCTAAATTCGAAGCAAGAGAACTACTAAACACTAGTGAAATCGGAATATTAACTGAAGACAATATACTAGTCTCACATGATATTTACGCACCATTAACCCCCGAAATAATAGGTAATGATACCACAAGCATACAATTAGAATATAATCTAGAATTCAGCACCGGAAGCGTAAGAAGCGACTGGAAAACCTCCACTACCGGAGAATGCATATTATACACTTACGAACCCAACAATATCATAAGTGTAACAGAAAACAATACTGGAAACGGTTATGTGAAAGTAAATGAATTATCAGACTTACTAACAAGAAACGGAGCATACTACCATGACTTAACTAGTAAAAACTTGTATATCCGAACCACAAGAGACAATACTGTCAGCAATATTGATGAAATGACAATTATAGTACAAAACAAATAAAAAGGTGATATAATGACTGATTGCCCACCAATTTATAATAATCCCGGACTTGAAAGTTACGGTGAACAAAAATACGTAACAGAAGAACTACTCAAAACATACGGATGTAACGATGAATACCTATTACAATTATGCAGAAAAATCGAATACCTCACACCACCTGCGGTACGTAAAAGATTCATACTACAAGACAGCATAGACCTATCAAACAGTTATGGCTGTATCGTAAACGGTGAACATATAGAATTCGACAACAATAGGGAAAAAAGAGTATTCGTAGACTTCACAGACTTATCCCTAATCGATAATAATAAAACCACCGCTTACATTAGACAATTCATCCAAACAGATGCATATAATAATAAGAATGTTATTAAACAATGTGTAATCCCATTAACCGAAACAAGCACAGTTCATAAAGATACTCGTGATTACAGCCCATGGACAATAAGAGACCCCGACACAGGGGACATCATCTCAGATGACATGACCTGTAATGAATACTGGTATATTGGTTATGATAAAAACAGACACTACGAAACAAGACCAAACTGGTTAGAAAATAAATTCAATGGTGAAATCCCAGGAATATGCCGTGCTCAAACATTCAAAGCATTGCATAGTGGGAAACTAGAATCCGTAGCTATGACGATAAACGGTTCACCAAATACCGGGATGCCTTTGAGAGTGGAAATAAGGAAAACAAAACTGGAGGATGGGGTATATGTTCCAGTGGGAACACATGAAGGACCTCATTTAGCGGTAAAAGATGTAGTATTCAGCAATACTGTTCCTGGTGTAACAACAATAGTGTTTGATAATCCTCCAGAGGTCAAAGAAAATGAAACATATGCCATAGCATTATTATCTCCATTATCCCATTATACTCATTGTTACTGGTTGGGGGGATGGAGTATAAATTGCGACCCAGATGTCTATGAAGATGGGAATGCTTTTTATAGTTGGAACACTGGCCATAATTGGATACGCTATGGAAAAGATGATGCAGAAGTTGATTATCATTGGGGGCAATATGCTCCACAGGACTTTGCGTTTATATGTAATATTCGTGAAATAACTCAAGTTTACAAACAGAACACAGATTATTACTTATATCTGAAACCAATTTTATCTAATCCAGTGACAAGGGTAGAATTGAATTGTGATGATACGATAGCAGATTCATCTACTACAATAGTATATCAAGTTTCAAATGATGGTGTTAACTGGACCACCGTTGGAGACAGTCATATCGTGGACTTTGCCACACCTGCACAGACAACATTCATACGTGCTAAATTAAAAACAACAACTAATGCAACACCAATCATCGATAATATTACTGCCATACTAACAACAACAGCAGCACCTACAATGTATGCCAGGTCATACTATTATCAACCTAAAGATTGTGGAATATTATCCGCTAATGTATGGGGTAGAATATACTCACCATGGAGTATGGATCCAACTGTCACTTGCGAAGCTGAACTCATATCAAACAAGGAAGTTCGTGAAGCATTCCAAATCATTGAAGCAGATGACCTTGTTAATTACACTTGGATTGAAGGACTTGATAAAGAAGCAATTGAATCTTCATCAAACTTGACACAGTATATTACTGATAATCCTGATGTAATTGACATATTAAAACAACATCAAGTCTATGTATTAACTTTCTTCACTTCATTAGAATTCGTATCTAGCCCTGCTTATCCGTTGATAGATGTTAATCTTCAACCAACCGCTACAGGGGTTCAAAACAAAAGTCTAGGTGAATGGTATGACTTCACTGTTGATTATGATACTGATGTTTTAACCTTCCGTAATAGTGCATTGAGTAATTTGGTCAGGGGAACAATCACTATCAAGTATAATCCATTATTCTTACAGCATATCACAAATACGGAAATTGGTGTACGTAATACTAACAAAGCAACAACAGATGGTGATTTGAATGAGGAAGGTTTAATCCTTGATTACTTCAAAGAAACAATCATTGTCAATGAAGAAAATGTTGAAACAAGAAGATTAAGTTTACGTACTGCTCCAGTCGACCCAATCCGTCACTTATATTATAATGGAGAAGAATTAGCACAGGATGTAGATTATACTGTTGATTTCGATACTCATGAAATAGTATTCCCTATTGTCAATACGAATAATGAATCAAGTATATTGAATGTAAATGATACAATCGAAGTGATTTACACTCCAAACATTGATGACAACGGAATAGCTATCGGTTGGTATGCAAAACGTACTAATTTATTGAAACAAGTTGATATCGAACCATACTACATTGAGTACAAATCATGAGGTGTTATTTATGGTGCAAATTAAAACAAAAGTTTATAATTACAGTGCAGATGAAAAAATAATCGGAGCAGAAGTAATCATCTATAATGAAGATGGAGACAAAGTCAAAAGCATTGTTATTGTAGATGAAACTGAAATACAAGAATTACGTGAAGAATTAGATAATTTAGATGAAAGATATGTAGACCAAACTGAATTAACTGAAATATTAACAAACAGTGAAGAGTCAATCACTATCAATGCCACCACATTGAATGGTGTAGCAGGAGACCAGTTTGTATTAGAATCAAGCTTAATTAATAGGCGGATGACCCCAACAAGCCATGCATCCTCAAGTGCTACCTATGGTAAAGGTTCACAATCAGCATACGGTCATTGTAAAACAATCAATGACCTAATACATGATAGTTATAAAGATGGGGAATCATTATCCGCATATCAAGGCAATGTATTGGATGGTAAAATAGATGCATTGAAGACTGTATCTAAACAGTCATTACATTCCCGGTTTAAATTAGTTAAACGTAATGGGGTAGTACAGTTAACAATTGACGATTGGGATGGGGAAACATGGATAGCAGGCCGTACTAATGACTGGCTAAAACTCTTTGATATACCCCAAGGTTACCGCCCTGTAACACCTGGTGGAGATGTAACGAATATTTACTGCCCAAACCTTTTCGGGTTCCATTTACGGGTACGAATTAACACTACAAATAATGAACTACAGGTTTGGAGTGATGGTTCTGATAATCATAATTTCTATGGAACAGTAACTTGGATAACAGATGAATAATTGGAGGGATAAAAAAATGGGTTTATTGGATATAATTAAAAGATACCTAACACGCAAAGGAGTAAATTTAATAGCCGATGATTTCACAAAAACCATCGGTGACCCAACACCTTTAAGTGTAGCATTGTATAATGATGATAAAACACCAATCGTAGGTAAAGATGTAGAAATCGAAATCCACGATGTACCATATACAAGAAAAACAGATGATGATGGAATCGCAAAGTTAAACATCAACTTACCTGTAGGAGTTTATGATACCCATGTTGTCTTTGATGATCCGGAATATCATTACACCAGAACATTCTTGAAAGTAGCAGTTTGTCCCATAATAAAAACATCTGACTTAAACATGGTAGAGCATGATGGTTCAAAGTTCACAGCAGTAACTGAAGATGCAAACGGTTACCCTGTTGGTGGTGTGAAAATAATCTTCAATGTCAATGGAATAAATTATGAGAGAACCAGTGATAATACTGGAACCGCTTCATTACCAATTAATCTACAAGCAGGCGATTACAAGATAATTACAAAGTGCCATGACATCGCATTAGAGAATACAATCCATATAGATAAAGCACCTAAAAAACCTACAAGGATGGAAGGAACTAATGTCAATATGACCTATAAGGACGGTACAAAATATCAATGTGCTGTCTACGATGACAATGGCCGTGTAGCAGGAACTGTTAAGCTTACTGTGAATGGTGTATCTTATGATAAGACTCAAGATGGTGAGGGTTTATATAAGTTAGCTATTAATTTGAACCCTGGAGTATATGATATTAAAGCAGAATATATAGGCGATGATACACATCTACCTTCAATTGTTAAGAATACGATTAAAGTTAATAAAGCTCCTACACCAACTCCTACTCCTACAAGATTATATCCTTACATTACTAGTCAAGGTGGAGGAAAGTTAGGCCAAAGAACCGGATACACATGCGGTCCTCACAGTTTAATGCAAGCCATTTATCGTTTAACTGGTATTGAATTATCCGAAATGGAATTAGCAGGAGTATGTGGCACTACTACATCAGGTACTGGACATAGTGGATTAGAAACTGGCCTTGCTTGGTTCAACCGTAAATATGGTTACAATTTAAAAATGACTTGGAAAAACTTCAGCGAAGTAGGATTCCAAGGCCTACAAAAATACTATGAAAACGGTGCAGTATTCTGCCACCTATTATACCGTAATCAATGGGGACATTATGAAGTACCATTAACAAGCAATTCCAATCCAATGAAAATACTAAACAGTTTAGGTGATAGTTGCGGTAATGGATATTGTGGGTACATAGAAAGTAGAAGTCAATCAACACAGCAATCTTACATTAATGGTATCAGTCAAAAAAGTGTTTGCATTATAAGTAGGTGATGAAATGGAAGAACATTTAAATAAGAAACAAAAAGAAGTAGATGAGTTGTTTGAAAAAGATGGTTTAACCGATGAAGTACTAGACAAACAAATAGCCATAAATAAGTTAAGACATGCTCATGACATACCTGATGAATCTGAAAAGGTTCATGAAGATTATGTGCAATAGTTAGTTTTGGATCCAGATGATGCGTATAATATTCTGACACCGTCAGTCAAGTAGTAGAAAATATGAAAAACTGACGTTAAACTATAATTTAAAATATACATCAATATTAAATTTTGAATAATGTAAATTAACACGAAGATGATAATTATTAATCGCTCACTATCGTATTTTGTATGATGGGGTTCTAACTAATCACTATTGTCTTGAATGTTGTCTGTTGATGGATATGCACATATTTTTTCACCTCTTTTGTGTGCCAGGATAGTTTGTCCTGGCATTATCTTTTTTTTAATGTTTATTACTAAAGAGCAACATAATAATTATTATGGAAATTAAATTAGGGGATATGGTTTTTGAAGGTAATATAATATTAGGTAA
>Ga0310786_10010659_pt1 | contig 11532 bp, 15 predicted proteins | sample AusTroGonzalo_MG_FD_203881 | JGI IMG/M metagenome (GOLD analysis project Ga0310786, IMG submission 203881) | Bovine rumen microbial communities from tropical cattle in Woodstock, Queensland, Australia - Gonzalo_03 (v2) (version 2) | ecosystem: Host-associated > Mammals > Digestive system >... | reverse complement strand
TGCTCCTCGTTATGTGTTAATGCGTTATGATGAAGACGTGGCTCGTTTTGAAATCCCTGTGGATTACACAACGACCGTGCCGAACTCCTATGACGGTTGGACAATTCGTAACGTTGGTTACGGACAACACACTGGCGTGTTAGATGCTCGTCCGCAAGAAATCTTGTACATGGATGTAGCTTCTAGCTCATAATAGGAGGTAAATATGCGCATTCGTAACGAAGGAAAGCGTGTGTACTGCTTCAACGGGGGCTCAATTGCCCCCAAGGAAGTGGTGGACATTAAAGACGAAGCTGTTGCTCGTGCTTTATTGAAATGCTATCCGAATGAATTGGTTTCTTTGGATGATTTGGTAGCTCGTGTGGTGGAAACACCTGTGAGAGTGGTTGAAGCCGAAGAACCAGAAGAAAAGAAAGAAGAAGAAGTTGAAGTTGTGAAAGCCCCTAAAGGCAAACGCAAAAAGGCTTCTAAATAGGAAACAGGGAGGGAAATTATGTTTGATGTAGCTAAAATAACGGTTGAAGATTTCAAGGCGTTGTTTCCACGTAATTTCCCTTACCTTCCTTTGTATGAGGATAATAAGACATACTTTAAGGACGACATTGTTTATGTTGCTCCTAATTTTTATCAATCATTGGTGGATAATAACACAGACCCAGTTACCGCTCAAACAAAATGGGCTGTTGTTAAAGATTCCACTTCAAATTACGTTTTAGACACAGATATACGCAGAGCATTTGGTGAGGCTGGTGTAACCTTCAACCAAGGATTATTTGATAGTTGTGAATCTGCGAAAGAGGCTTATTTATATCTTGTGGCATTTTATTTGGCATATGACCTTTCCTTAGCCCAAACTGGTGCTTATGGACAAATTGGGTTTCCTGCAACTGAAGTTCGTGTTGGCAGTGTATCTGAGGGTTACTATGTGCCAAAGGCTTATTTAGAAAATCCAGTACTAGGTTTTTATGCAAGAAATGGTTTTGGTTTGAAGTACCTGAATATGGTGTACCCGAAACTCGTTGGAAATGTGGGAGTGGTAGCTGGATGGTCTTTGCCGTAAATTTAGAGTTTAAGAATAAGATAAAAGATGCTTTGTTGGATGAACTGATTAAGTCTTCAAAAGAGCTTAATGGTTCATATGTTGAATCTGGAATAATTGGAGAAGACAACAGAACATCATACATGGCTCATTTAAACGAGTTTGGTGGCATTACTGTTTATGATAAAGCACCACATAAAGGTGAGGGCGTTGTTGTTCCACCAAGACCGTTTATTGATGCACCAGAACGTAGTGGCATAAAAGAGTTAAAAGACTTTATTGAGTTTATGACTTTTGGTGTTATAAACAAAAAAACAGTTAGGAACATTTTGGATGGTTGTGGAAAAATAATGTCAGAACAACAACAAGAAAAAATGAGACAGTGGGGAGATATAAAGGACAACAGTGAAAGAACCGTTGATATTAAGGGTTTCAATAGACCTTTGCACGACAGTAATAATCATCCTTTCCCGATTAAAACAAAAGTTGTTATTGGAGGTGCTCAATGATAGGACGTTTAAATGTGGCTCCTACAAGTTTAAAGGCAACATTGCCAAGACCACAATTAGGTATTAATATGTGGTCTCAGGGTTCTCAAGCACAGGTTGTTACTCAAATTGTTGATGAGTATGGTAATGTTATAAACCAAAAATCTTTCTTTAACTTTGATGGTGTTATTCAGCCGTTATCTCCAGAAGAAATCAAGGTAAAAGAAGAAGGTCAGTGGTCTTGGGACTGGTATTGGTTCCATACCAAAGAAGATGTTCAATTAAAAACAAACGATGTGGTCATTTATCGTGGACACGAATACAAGATTATGGCAAAGAAAGACTATGGCGATTATGGACACATTGAATATCATTGTATAAAGGATTGGCAGACAAATGCAGGTTGAGGAATACGTTGTTGATATTATTAGAACAGAAATGGGATTAGACCAGCAACACGTCTGGATTCAATCTCAGAACAAAAAAATACCACCAAACAGTGAAGATTTGTTTGTTGTGGTTGGGTGTGTTGATTTTAAACCAATTTCTGCAAAAAGTTATTTTGATAAAAAAACATTAAAAGAACGTCAAATTGCTTATGGTCGTGCTCAAGTACAAATAGATATTTTTAGTCGTTCTAATGAGGCACGTATTCGTAGGTCAGAGCTTTTAATGGCTTTGAACTCATTCTATTCTAAAGGTGTGCAGGACAAAAAACAATTTAAGATATTTGAATTGCCCTCATCCTTTGTAAATCTTTCTGGCTTAGCTGGTGGCTCTGATATAAATCGGTTTGCGTTGCGTTTTTATGCAATGATTGCCGAAATAAAAGAAAAGTCCAGCTCTTACTATGACAAATTCAATGCTGAATTACACGTTGAGAGTGAATCTGGCGTTGATATAATAGAGCTGGAAAACCTGCAAATCGATAGTTGATTTGCAAAAACAAAAAAAATTGTTTATAATGTAAAAAAACAAGGAGAAAAAAATGAACGAACTATCTATAAACAATATTATTAGGGTAAGCGTTCAGGGTGCTCAAAAAAGCATTGGTGTTAAGAACGTGAACGAATTGGCATTGTTCACAACCGAAACCCCTAATGTTTCAGACCCTGTTATTATCGCAATTGACCCATCTACTGTTGCCAAGGCTTTCGGAACGGATTCTTTGACGGCAAAAATGGCGAATAACGTCTTTGCTCAGAATATGAATTTAAATTCTGGTCGTGGATATTTGGCTGTTATTCCTTTGAAAGATTCAACATCTGCTACTTCTGCAAAATTTACAACAGGTACTGTGGGTGCGATTACTGCTTTCAATTTGGTTACTAATGGTTCTTTAAAACTTACTGTTGATGGAACTGCAACAGAAATTTCTGGTCTTAACTTTTCAGCGTGTTCCACACTCAAAGACATTGCTGATGTTATTTTGAATGCAACAAAGGTTGCCACAATTACTGTTTCTGGTGGTTCTTTGGTTTTTGGTTCAAAGAAGGTTGGTTTAACAGATTCAACAATTGTTGTGTCAAGTGGTACTGCTGGTACAGATATTTCTGGTTCAACATACTTGAACATTGCTGGTGGAGAAACAACAGCTGGTACAGACTCAAGTGGTGAAACATTATCTGCCGCAATGGCTCGTGCAAAAGAATTTGCTCGCTTTACGGGTGTGATTTCAAATTTAGCCATGGAAGATGCTGCTGTTGCCACGACTTCTGCTTATATCAATAGTAACGATTTGATTTGGATTGCTCCTTTCTCTTCGGTGAATGATATTGCTGGTGCGATTACAACAATCAAAGACGCTGGTCAGAAACAAACCCGTTGTGTGTTATACACAGACGGAGTTCAAAATGCTCAGCTTATGGCTGCTGCTTATGCCGGTCGTGCTTTCTCTACGAATTTTGAGGGCTCTTCTACATCACAAACAATGCAATTGAAGACATTGGTGAATGTGTTACCTGATGAAGGTATTACACAAACAAATTATACCAATGCTTTGGCTGCTGGTGCTGATATGTATGTTTCTTTTGAAGGAGACTCTGCGGTCGCTTGTGGTAAAGGTAATGGATATTTTGACGTTGTCTATGAAAATCTGGCTTTGAAATTTGCTTCTCAAGCCGCTTTGTACAACGTTTTGAAAACAACTGGAACAAAAATCCCACAAACAGAAACTGGTATGTCTGCTTTGCGTGATGCACAAGGTAATGTGTGCTTACAGTTTGTTCGTAATGGTGTGTTGGCTCCTGGAACATGGAACAGCGCACAAACCTTCGGTGACCCAGAAACATTCAAGCAAAACATTGAAGACAATGGTTGGTATATTTACAGCACTCCAATTGCTTTGCAATCACAGAGTGAACGTGAAAGCCGCATTGCTCCATTAATCCAATGTGCTTGTAAGCGTTCTGGAGCTATTCACGAAGCCGATTTGTTAATTTTAGTGGAGGAATAAAAGATGGCAGAAACATATAGATTGACTGGTGATGATACTTTTGTTCTGTGGGGTCGTGTATTAAGCGACCTTGCAGATGGAAGTGTTGTTCAAATTAGCGCAGACAACAACATTGCAAGCTCTGTTGTTGGTAAAAATGGCAACATTATTATTGCCAAAGATGAGCAAGGTAAAAAATGTACGATTGAATTGCGAGTGTTGAAAGGCTCTCTTGATGACATTTTCGTGATGCGGTATTATCGTACATATGAAATTGACTCTGCTTTGTTTAAAGTGGGAAATGGCTCATTTAGTAAGCGTTTGGGTGATGGTTTTGGAAACGTTGTATATGACACACGTTATTTGCGTGCTGTTCACTTTACAAAAGCTCCATATGACGCAACACAAAACGTAAATGGTGAAACAGACCAAGCAGTAACTGTCTATCAAATGCAAGCCATTATTGATAGAACTATTGGTTAATTAATGAAAGGGGTATGCTATGGAATATAAATCAGAAAACACAGGGGCGAGGATTGTTATCAATCCTTGCTCCCTGATTGAAGCATTTAAACTAAAATCAAAGATACAGAAAGCGTTATTGGATAAGGGGATGAACATCGAGCGTTTAATGGAACAAGATATATTGTCCATTATTTGCGCCTTGGATTCTTCAGAAGAGGTTTTTGAGTGCTTGTTTGAGTGTTTAAGAAGAAGTCAATATAATGACGTTGCAATTAAGCCAGATGTGTTTGATGAACCAAGGGCTAGAGAAGACCTGTATGAAATTTTTTATAATTGTATAAAGGTTAACATCTACCCTTTTTTCAAGAAAGTCCTTTCAAAGTTAGAAATTCCTCAAGAAGCGGAAAAGTTGAAAGGAAGCCTGAAACAGAAATTAGAGATGAAATCGGATTCATCTGCTGCTCTATTGCAAAAAACGGGTATTTCGGCGGAGACCCAGACAGAGTAGGTCGTGCTCCTGTAACGAGCGTAATATCTGTTTTAAACTATATTAAGTTTGACTCTGAATACAAGGAAACTTATGGAGTGTTAAATGACGACTGTCGCTGATTTGGTTGCTAAGCTTGGTTTTGAAGTTGATACGACAGGTTTTGATAACTTCAAGAATGCTTTAGATTCTTTCCAAAGTATGGTTCGTTCTAGTTTGTCTGGATTAAAAGAATATGCCAAACAAGCAGAAAAGATAAGCAACGCTTTTAAGAAAACATATCTTCCAACTCGAAAAGAAGCAAAAGAAAGATATGTTGCAGAAACAGAGGCAATAAGAGCAAAAACTTATGCACAGTTTATGCGGGCATCGTTTTTACCAAAGGCTCTTGAAATAAGAGACAGAAATGCCACAAGTCGTGAAAAACAAATAAAACTCAAAGAAAGAAGAGAAGAGTCTGGAGATTTTTCTTCTAAACAATTTGGTTTGTTGGCAGCAATACACAAATTATCTGGTTCTGATGGTCTTTTGGGTCAACTTATGGGAACTATCGGTGGTTTTGTTGGAAGGATTGCTGGACCTATTGGTAAAATTATAGGAGACACAGTAGGAAGAATTGTTGGAAACACGCTTACAAAGGTTGGTGGTTTTATTATAAACCAAATAAGACAAGCCGCAAAGTATATGATGTCATTCGTTGATTATAGAAGATTTACCGGAAGAAGCGTTACTGGTTTAAGTGGTTTGATGGGTATGACTAAACATACAGCAGACTTAACACCACAAGATGTTTTAAAAGATGCCCAAAGGATGGGTCAAGAATATTGGGATTTGTGGTTTGGAGGTGGTAACCCTCGTTTCTGGCAACTTCTTAGTTTAAGACCAACAATGAATGGGGAACAAAACATAAAGAATGTTTTGGACAGAGTTTATAAGATGTCTGGCGGAATGAAAACGCCCCAAGGTCGAGGCTTGGCTTTAAAACTTTTGAGAGAGGGGCAAATGGAACAATATATGCCCATTCTTGAAAAATGGTCAGAATATAAGGAAAGCGGAGAATATGACTCTCTATTTGATTTCTCAGAAGAACAGCTTCGTATAATGGAAGAAACAAACAGGGCTCTTAGAGAGTTTGGGCAAACACTGGATAATGTTCGTGCATATTTCGTAAGTTCTTTAATGGAAAGCGGATTAAAAGAGTCTCTTCAAAGCATTGCACACTATATTATGGGTTTAGTTTTGGCGTTTAAGTCTGGGAAGATACACGATAAATCAAGTTTTATAAGGCACATATTTGATTTCGAAAGAATGGAGGCTTCAGGGGCTGCTGGAGTTTATGTCCCAAGGTCAACATGGGAAGAACAATTAAAAGAAAAAAAGAGAGAGAAGAAAGAAGAGATTCGTAGTTCTGTTCCATTTTTTAAAAGAGGAACTCGTTATGAGAATGAGCTTCTCAAACAAGCCGAGAAAGACGCACCAAAAGAACTCATTAGAGACTTGTCAAATAAATATAGAAAGCAAAAAGAAAACGGGAAATACGATAAATCAAAAGATATATATAAACAATATATTGAAGACGTTATTCAAACAAACATTCCAAATCAGCCGACCATTATTGATAGTATGCAATATGTAAATGATATGTTGCCGGATTCATCTCTTCTTAAGGGCTCTATGGTTGGGACTGGTGTTGGTGCTGTTTTGTCTGCATTTTATTACATAAAACACGCAATTGGTGGTTTTTTTGACAAAATTGGTTTTATAAAAAATGACGTGGATAATCTTTTCTCGAAAAATATTGGTTCGTCACAAAACATTAGTAATACGGTTTTAGATAAGGCTATTGATATGGCTAGTCCAAAAATTCAAAACACAAGCAATTATTCTGGTACTACAGTAAATAATTTTAACAACAATATAGACATGTCAAATAGAAGTGTTGAAGAGGGTTCCAAATTTACCGCCGATTTAAATGAACAACAATTTGGAAAGGTAAATCTTAATTCAGCCGTTATGTCAAATTATTAGGAGCATATAAATGGAAGCAGCTGGTTTTGATAGATATGTTGAAAAAGATTTAAATGTTTTTGACGAAGTAAATTCTTTGAAGGACGAAACAAAAAAGATACAGAGTTATATTTTTGAACCAGAAACAAAATCACTTAAATCTCTTAGGTTACAGATTATTGGTAACGAAACAATTTCAATGTCTTCTGAAATAACAGACAACTTTGTTGAAAGCAACGTTGCTTTTCAAGACCACATCTCTATGAAACCAATGATTTATACAATAGAGGGTGAGGTTGGTGAATTGGTTTGGTTTTCAAAAGAAGGAGATGTGGATGTTTATGAAACTCTTGAAAACAAACTCGTTGAAATTGAAGCATTTTTGCCACCATTTTCAAAAAAGGAACAGGTTGAACAAAGGAATTCAGAGCAAATAATGTCGGTGGTTGATGAATTGCCCGATTTTGCCAATCGTTTTTGGAGTGTTTTAGAAGAAGGCGGAAACAAAAAAGAGCAAGAAAAAGTTTATAAATACTTGTTAATGCTTTGGAAAGAAAGAACACCAATTTCCATACAGACGGCTTGGACAAAATTATCAAACTTTGTAATTCAAAATATAGAAATAAGCCAGTCAGATAGAACAAAAGATAAAAGTAAAATAAAAATATCTTTTAAAGAATTTAGGACAGTAAAAAGAAAAACTGTTGAATTTGATGAAAAGAAATTTATTGGTCGTGCTGGTGCTCAAAATTCTGAGCCTGCAGAAAAAGGAACCACAACTGGGACTACAATTACTGCCCAACAAGCCAAACCAAACCAGTTTTATCCAACAGAGTCTGGGAAAGTGAATGTTCAAAAACTCAGTGTAAATACTTAGGAGGAAATATGCAGGCTATTACAACAATAGATAACAGTGCCTATCAAAAATTTTCTTATATTTTGGACGATGGGAAAACAGCAAAAATTACCCTAAGGTTTTTGCCTACACAACATAGGTGGGTTTTAGATATAAAGGATGAAAATGGATTTGAAGCATCTGGTGTTTTTGTTTGTTGCCATCCAAATATATTAGATAAGTGGAACAATATAATTAAATACGGAATAAATATTTCAACAGATGATAAGTGCGACCCATCCATGCAAACAGATTTTAGTTCTAGATATGCCTTTTTTTCAATTCTTAATGAAGATGAAAAAAACGAAGCAACGAGGTATTTAAATGGATTATAATAGAATACATAGGGTTACATTTATTCCAATTGATATAGATGGGAACAAAATTGGCGAACCAATTGTTGTAGAAAGTCCACTGACCCTTGAATTTAACATAATCAGAGAGCCTTTTAGTGAGGCTGCATCTGCTAGTTTGGGTCTTTATAATCTTAATCCGGAGACAAGAAGTCAACTCTTTTATGATTTTTTAGATATGGAAAACATTCGACAAGTTGATGTTGAGGCTGGATATATTGATGGAAAGTTTGATTTAATATACAGAGGTCGTGTTGACCATGCGTTTGTTGAAAAGAAAAATGTGGATGTTATTTTGAGAGTTGAATCAATAGCCGGTCTCGCTGTTTTTGACCCAAATCTTAATATAACCATAGAAGCTGGTAAAAAACTAGAAGATGTTGTTCCAAATATAGTTGGTGAAATGAAAAGTGTAAAGGCTGGAACTATAAGTTTGCCAGATTATACATTCCAAAGACCTGTAACATTGTCTGGGAATCCACAAAATATATTAAAACAATATACAAAAGGAGACTGTTTTGAAGATGTTGGTGTTTTAAATGTATTAGATATGGACCAGATTTTAGAGGGTGACATATTTAAAATAGATGAAGAAACGGGTCTTCTTGGTGTCCCTCAAAAGCAAAGAACAACAATAACCGTTAATTGTATGTTTGAGCCAAGAATAAAGGTTGGACAAGGCATAGAAATAGAATCAAGAATTGCTCCAGAATTTAATGGTCAATATAAGGTTTATGGGGTAAGACACTCTGGCATTATTGGAGATGCGGTTGCTGGGCAATGTATTACTACTATACAGCTTATTACTGGTATGGCTGTTTTTGGTCGAAATGGAGCAAAATGGAACTTGCCAGATGGACAAAAAACAACAAACATTAAAGATGAACAACCGCAACAGAGTTAGGACTTGTTATGCAATATTCTGAATTAAACACATATAAATCATTAACACAACTTGTTGAAACAACGGTAAATAGAATTAATAGGACAATGAATTGTGTTAAAATAGGTCGTATAGTAAGTTTTAACAAACAAGAACAAACAGCGTCTGTTGAAATATTACATTTTATGGATGAAAACTATAACCTTTATCAAAAGGAAGATTCTAGCTATCCTATTTTGTGTGGTGTTCCTGTTGTTGTTTTGCAGGGTGGTGGTGCAAATATTACATTTCCGATAAAAGAAGGAGACCAGTGTCTTGTCCTTTTCTGTGATTATATGATGGATAATTGGTGGATAAGTGGGGATGTTTCAAAATCTGACTTCCCAAGAAAGCATGACCTTTCTGATGCAATTGCAATTGTTGGTTTAAGTGCACTTCCGAATGTTATAAAAGATTATTCTGACTATCTTCATTTGAAATATAATGAAAAATCTGATATAGTTATAGGAGAACAGATTGATGTCAACAACGACAATATCAACCTGAATGGTGATACAAAGGTATCTAAAACTCTTGAGGTTGAGAAGGACGTTACGGCAAAGGCAAAAGTTATTGTAACAGAAGATGTTACATCTGAGACAAAGGTAAGTGCTCCAACTTTAGAAGCCACAACTGCTGCAAATGGTTCTTTTTTAAGTGTTGATAACAAAACTGTAACTGTTGTAAATGGGATAGTGGTGAGCATAGAATGAAGACAAGAACTGTAGATAGCAACTGGGATTGGAATTTTGGTCATGGACTTCAGGATTATTGTTCTGGAGCTCTTTCTGTTGCCTATTCAACAAAGATGAAAGCTTTGTCTTGGTTGGGAGATTGTTTTTTTGATGCCAATGCTGGGGTTGATTGGAAAAACATACTTGGTTCTAAAAACACAAAAGATTCTGCAGATTATTCTATAAGGGATATTATTCTTGGAGAAAGCGAAATAACAGAGATTGTCTATTTTGATAGTTCTGTTGAAGATAGAAAATATACTTGTACTGTCCGGTTTAAAACTATTTATGGTGAAACGATAGAGGTAAAAATATGAGTGATGTTTTTAATGATGATGGATTGCAGGTTGCAACAAGAACAGAGCTTTTAGAAGCTCTTAAACAAGCATTTCAGTCTATTTATGGGGCAGATGTTAACCTTGACCAGTCGAGCCCTGATGGTCAATTGTTAAACATATTTGCTCAAGGGGGGGCCGATGTTCGTGAGTTGTTAGTTCAGCTATACAACTCTTTTGACCCAGACAATTGTTCTGGAAAGGTTTTGGATTCACGTTGTGCAATTAACAACATATTCAGAAAGGGTGGAACTTTTACAACGGTTGCAATTGATATAACAACAAATAGAACCGTTACTTTGCAAGGATTAGACGACAAATATAACGATGTCAATGCCACTGGATATACAATTCAAGATAGAGCGGGTAATCAATTTATTTTAATTTCGACACAGACATTACAGGCTGGGACAACTCGTGTTTTATTCCGTTCAAAAGAAATTGGGGCTATTCAAACAACATTGAATACAATTACTATTCCTGTTACAATTGTTTTGGGAGTTGTTAGTGTTAATAACCCCGTAGATGCCACAGAAGGCGAAAACGAAGAGAGTGACTATGATTTGAAGGTAAGGCGTAGGCAGTCTGTTTCAATTGGCTCTAGTGGCTATTTAAATGGCTTGTTAGCCACTGTTTTACAGTTAGACGGTGTGACGGATGCTGCTTTGTATGAAAACTACACAGGAGAGGTAGATGTAAATGGAACTCCTGCACATTGTATGTGGCTTGTAGTTGAGGGTGGTAGCGACTCTGAAATTGCAGATGCGATTTATCGTAAGAAGTCATATGGTTGCAATATGCGTGGTAACATTACATATACAATTACCACTGTTTCTGCGCAACAATTTATTGCCAAGTGGGATGAACCAACGGAACAAGAACTTTACATTAAGTTCAACATTGTTCCACAAAATCCGAGTGTTCAATTTGACAAAAATGCAATTAAAGAGTATATTTTATCTAATGAAAAGTTTAGAATTGGTCAGGGTGCTGAAACATCAAGTTTAACAACTTTGGCGCAGCAGGCAATTGATGCTAATGGTGGAATGGGATATGCGACAGAGGTTTTGATTTCCGCCGATGAAAGTAACTGGGTTGAGTACATTGCACCAATTGTGGCTACAAAGTTGGCTATCGCTGGCATTTCTATAACGATTAACGGAGAAGAATCATCGTGACAACATTTGATTATGGCAAATATTTGTCGGCACTCCTCATAATTCAGTACCACAACAAGCCAAAGGCTAAGGGTACCATTGAGGCGTTGGCTAAGATGTTTCCTGTTGATTTGATATTTGCCGTAAGGGATGGGTTTGATTTGGATACGGCTACCGGTAAGTCTTTAGATATTCTTGCCAAGTATGTTGGTGTAA
>Ga0310786_10010658_pt1 | contig 11533 bp, 7 predicted proteins | sample AusTroGonzalo_MG_FD_203881 | JGI IMG/M metagenome (GOLD analysis project Ga0310786, IMG submission 203881) | Bovine rumen microbial communities from tropical cattle in Woodstock, Queensland, Australia - Gonzalo_03 (v2) (version 2) | ecosystem: Host-associated > Mammals > Digestive system >... | reverse complement strand
CCAATAGTTTGGGAGTTCCCAGTATGGAGAATAACCAGATTTTCCGATAGGTTCTATACACCGGTTGCCACGGGCTGACGAGAAACATGTATCATCCTTAAAGTTACTAGCTAGTACATAGTTTTTGTATTCAGGCATTGTCAGTTTCATTACCACCACAGTTAATGGAGGTGGTGTACTTCCTGTAAGTGGTTCTGGATCAGACCCAGAGTCAGAGTCTTTTTGGGAGCAACTGCATAATACGATAGATGCTGTGGCGACTGCCATAAAAGCAGTTAAAATATAGTTTTTCATAATTGTAAAGTTTTTGAGTTTAACAATTAATATAAACGACAGCGCAAAGGTAGTGCATTTTTGTGATATGACCAAATAAAAACTTGGGATTTTTATATTTGTAAAACGTTGATAATCAATGTTTTGTAATTTTATAGGTTGGGATTTTTTCAGTTCTGTAAGGTAAATTTCACCCCTTCGGCATTATATGTATTGACAATGCTGTTTCCATTGCAGAATTGTATAATTTTTCGCGAATTTAGTATATTATATCCCATTGTTGGGGGGCACATCACTTCTTTTGAAGGGGGGAATTTTGTCCCCCCATAGAGAGTTCTTCTTAGTGGATACTATTATCTTCAATTGTTAACGGAGTATCCAATCCCATGTTGTTAAAATAATCCCCTTTTATTGTCTGTTCCGTTGTGGAAGATATACAATAGACTTGGTTTGGTGCTTGCTCTTTGAGTGCTTTGAATATTATTTCAGGTGTGTATTTCTTGCATTGTTCAAGAAATCCGGTCTGCTCGCCATTTACGGTAATGGTCTGTCTGGTATAGACATAATATTCATTATTGTTGCCTGCCGTAAAAAGATAATAATAGTTTGCTTCCGGTGGTACAGGCTCCCCTCCTTCATATATGTTAACTACACCATTTATGACATGTACATCACTATCAGAAAACGTCTCAGTAATTTGTGATAAAGTAGGCTTTTCGCCATTATGGTATTCTGCTTTCATATAGTTAACTGACACCTTGTTTCCCGGTGCATAAAGATAGAGGTAATTAGGGGTTACCATTGTCTTTTTTTGACAAGACACCATGCAGATACAGTACAGAACACATACTAATTGAATCAATACTTTAGATTTCATAATTTCCTCCTTTCTTAAATTGGCGGCAAAGATACAACAATTATTTGATATATGCAACTGTTACGTGCAAATATAGTACTGCCCAATAATTCCGTTCAGTTTCCTTGACTTATCGTATCATAAAGGCTAATCCATGTAAAGTCTTTTTTTGATATTTGGCTTTCTGTAATGAGCTGTGTGTTATCCAAAAATCGCCAATTGTCAGAGTTTAATCGAGTGAAGTAGTCACAAGAATCACACCCCAACCAATGAACTATCATCTCTTTTTTATTATATCCATATGAAACGATTGTCTGCATACAAATATATTGATTCTGCATTATTGTTTCTTGGCGTATGACAATTTCAACGGTACCAGAATAAACTTCACCAAATGTCCCCAATGTATATTGTTCACATCCTTTCTCATGATTCCAACCAGAAACAATTTGTAACCCAAAAGGAAGTACTGAATGGTTACAGAAAGACTTTCCGTAGAAAGCCATTCGTGAATCAAAATAATAAAAAATGGCTATACACGTCAGACTTATGACAATGATGATATTATATTTTGTTTTTAGTGTTATCATACAATTCAATAGGGTAAAATTATAACAGAAGGTGCGTATGGATAAGGAGTCCCATTGAGAATTTCCAGGTTCGGTCCCTCTCGATCTGGTTCCCAATCATTTATTGTGATGTTGAAATATTTCAGAACATTTTCAACTGTTTCTGCAACAAAATTAGCATCCCAAAAGCCGTCATTTAAGCCATAACCTATTATTAACATATTATCTTCTACATAATAATTATAAGAAGTATGTCCAATATGAAATTGAGTACGGACAAACTCCATATTAATACTTCTGTTCTGATTTCCACCATCAGTTTTCCCAAAAAGATATACTTCCGCTAATATTGTCCAAAACTGCCTCTGTAATGCAAACATAAGCATTGCGAATAGTCCATTTTGTTGCGGTGTCCCATCCCCAAAAAGATACTTCAGGAAGGCATCATAAGTGGAATTTATATGCCCTGTAATAATTGAGAATCCATACATAACATGTAAAGAATTATTCTCAGTATACCCTAAATAGTAACACGGTTCACCTATATGATATTCTTTCCATCCAGGAATTTCCCATCCAATAATCTGAGATGACTTTAACGACTCATATTTTCCATCCCATTCCTCTGGATCGACCATATAAACATGATGGTCTGGCGAGTCTAAATCATAACCAATAACAAGTCCCTCTTGATTTACAACTATATAATGGCATGTCCCATAATTTCCGCTTACGATTCCACCACTGCCGAAGAGTCCCATCCAGTCAATTTCGCCAGTGAAGTTGTTGGATGCGTAGCCGTAGGGAGATTGCCATGGAGTGCGTTCACATAGCGGGTCAATACTTGTAAAACGTGCAACGGAGGCATAATATCCTCGGAAGCCGTAATCATACACATCGTAGCCGTGCATCTCGTCGTACTCCTTGCCGTTGTATTTGTAGGGCTGCGCACTTTGTCCCATGCTTAAGGACATCGGCAAGCCGGACGGATAATAGAACATCCGTTGGACAGTTGTGTCCGCCGTGGCATTCCAGACAGCGACATTGTTCCCTAAATGGTCACGACGGAAATAGTTCCAAGCTACAATCCGGTTCAGTGAGTCCATAGAGATATAGCCTTCCGGGGTATGCAACGTATAGGAGACGCTGTCATTGATAATCGTTTTCTCCAGATGCCCCATATACTGCACCGTCATGGTTAGTGGTGCCTGCGGCAGTGTGTCCGGATTGAGGACATTACCGACAGGCACGGCAACCGCTTCGGGTAGTGTGTAATATGTAGATGACAGTTTCACCCCTTCGGCATTATAGGTATTGACAATGCTGTTTCCATTGCAGAATTGTATAATTTCCGGCAAATTTAGAACATTATATCGGATTGTGCAAATTTTTCTGTCAAAATCCGCCAATAAATTGCCGTTTTCGTCGTAAATCATCTCATTTGCCTCATTTGAGAGGTCTCTATACTCCTTTTGGCTATATAAACCTTGTTCTCCCGCATCATCCGAAACAGAAACCAGTTGGTTTCCTGCATACGAATATGCCAAATCGTCTATCAGCGTTTCTTGATTTTTTCTTTTCAGTGTCAAGATATTCCCCATGGGGTCATAGGTAAACTCTTCTGTGCTCCAAATGTTTTCATCTTTGGTCCATGTTGCGGCACTCAGGCGGTTGTGGTCATCATAGTTATATTCCCATTGAACGAGGGTATCGTCCTGCGTCAATGAGATACCGGAGACGGTTCCATTGTATCCGTGTCCGTTTTGGATATAGGTTATGTCTTCTGTAAAATCTCCAGAAACAATCTTTGTGGTGTTGCCACGTATATCATATTGGAAGTTTTCCGTATCGGCATCATCATGTCGTCTGTGTGTAGCAAGTTGCCCGAGTTCGGTATAGGCATTGTTTGACAGCAGGACAGGTTGTTCATTATTGAGTTGATAACGAGTGCGGAGCAATCTGCCTGCCATATCATACTCATACAGATATGTTTCCGTCGCTTCAGGCTGCTGCTTTTGCATTTTGCTGACAGTACCGTCAAAGTTATACGCCGCCCAGACCATATCATATCCACCGCTCCACAAAGTACTGCGCTGTTGGACCACATGCCCATCTCTATCATAATAATAGGCAGTTACGGTATAGGTACTGTCAGACAGCGAATAAACCCGCTTGCCCGTCAGCAGTCCTGTCGCGTTCGTGTGTCTTTCGCCGTAATCCTGCCGTTGACAATAGGTCATGGAATCACGTATCCCATTTGGAAGAAGCGCAAGGAAATCGTATGTGTCGTAATAATTCACGACCAGTGGTTTCACGCTTTGTGCATCTATGGCATAGCCCGCCGAGGCATCTCCATTCTCTGTGGAAAACGATATAGTGTCATTTCTATCTTTCCAATACTGGATTTGTTCATTAAGAAGAGTACTATTGGTTACAAGTATCTCAGCCGTTATAGCCAATTCTCCCATCGGGGTGTATCCCGCCCTTGTCCAATAATTTCCGCGCCTGCGTTGGTTCCCGTCCTGTGACAGCACCTGCCGCCCCGCCATATCATACACCATATAGAGTGGTTCACATCCGGGTAATTTCTTCCATATACAATTTCCTCTATCATCGTAACGATAGATATAAGCAAATTGCAATATTTTGTCAGTTTCGTCAGTAAAACTGTTGCCAACTGCAGAAGAAGCCAAAGGGGGCAAGACATAGCGCAGGCGTCCCAAATCATCATACAAATAATATGTTTCCGCATCATTAGCAATACGCATCATAACCACCTGTCCTTGCGTGTTTACATACTGCGTTGTCGTTTTCCCATCCTCATCGGCGTGTGTGTATTTATGCAACATTCCTGCGGGATAAGACCCGTTTTTGGTTGCCCCGTTGCTCATTACACGCCACCGCCCCACTTCATTATCGGCATTGACACTATAGGTGTTGTGAGCCGCATGATTCTGATAAGCCGCTCCCGGTCGGGTTGCCGCAATGACTCTTCCCTGTGCAGCCTGCTCCTTCCGTGTTTCAGCGAACGGTGCGCCGTCTTCATAATATGCCGTTGCCAGAGACGCGACAGTCTGGGCATCCATAAGGTCTTCCGCCTCTACAGGAACAGGCAGCCATTGGCGGAGAGTATAGCCGTTTGTGTTTTGGTTGAAAGATACAAGGTTTTTGCGTGCAGGTGTTTGTTTTCGTTGCATCAGCATGGTGCTTTTGCCTAAGGGATTGCACCATTCCACAGCGACATTCGCCATACCTCCCCCGTTTATACAAACCTGTCCGTCCACAGATGATATACTGTCCACCCGACTGCGTGCCGTAATACTGACCATATACGGCACATCCGTTGAAACGGGGGCTGACGGGCTATAGTAACCCGTAGAAGGGAGCCATGTCAGTTGCGGTGTATTCCCCCCGAAACAGACGGTATCGCTTTTCCAGTCCACCAAACGGCACAAGCCGTTTCCGTTTTCATCGCAAGCATAGGCGACTCTATGCATACTCAAGCATTGAAGCAGCGGCGTCAAATCCGGATTTACAGCTTGACGGGCAGTATACCGCATTGTGTCCACACGTGCATTTGAAGCATTATACAGGGCTATGCCTTCTCCCGAATTACTTAATATGATTTTGCGTTGATAAAGGACAGTATATGACTCCGGTAATTCGGCGATACTATCAAGTAGAAAATTAGGCGTCAGATTGTGCCGGTAAGCAACAGCCAGATATCCGTTCGCCGGTATCCTGCATCCAACAGGAAAATTATAAATTTCCGTTTTACCTCCGCCCCGAAGAAACCATCCTGTCAGTTCCACCGGCGAGCAATCCGTATTGTGCAGTTCAACAAATTCACCGTTGGAATAGGGAGGACGGTTGATTTCTTCATTTAAGGGAGTATCATACAACACCTGCGTAATAACCACACTCGGCATAACGGAGAGTGCAATTGTTACGGCTACTAACATGATACATATACGTTTCATAGATTTATTCAATTACAGGATAATGATATTCATAACATTGCAGGACTTCCTTTTTGTTTCCGTTCTTCCGGTAAATCTCAACCAGTTGCCCCAGGGCATTATAGCGGTAATAGGAGGTAACACCCCGCGCATCCGTTTCAGATGTCATTCCTACATACGGGAGCCATGTGCGTGAGACAATACGGTTCCCGCATTCCTCCGTTATGACATTCAAATCCGCCCTATCCCATATGAAAAATTTAGCAGGCTGCCCTATCTGTTTGATACACTCCAAACGTAACATGGGGGAGTAATATACATGTGAAACTGTATCATAACGGGAATCCGCTGCCAGGCATCCGTTCTGCTTGTGTATCGGCGTAAAACCCGTTGCAGGCTCCTGCAAATGCAATTGCAAGATAGCGTAAGGTGCCGCATACGGGTCTATGTCCGGCAATGGAGAAGAACGGTCTCCCCCGTTTCTCATAATAACGGAATCTCCCGGTAACTGAGGTTCATCCCCCCATTCATGACGCATGGTATAGCGTTTGGGCACAGTAACAGTGCCGGATGTGACATATTCGGTATTATTGCGGACAAAGCCTTTAACCGTCTCCACAGGTTCTTTGATACGATTTTTCCGAAAGAGCATCCATAGTCCGTATGCTATGGCGTCTGTGTGCAAAGTATCTGTTGCAAACATGGCATCCGGATAGGTGGAAGCTGTAAAATAATGTTCGTCCCCGATGTATGTGTCTGTACGGTTCACACGACTCAAAGAATCATAGGTATATTTAATTTTTTCGGAAAAGGTACCATTTGCTTCAAATAGAGAATCTATCTGTTGCGCCACCAGAGCCTGCGGATGATAAATGCGGCATTGCAAATCAGTCGCATTAACAGTATATCTATCTGTTATGACGGGCGTGTAGGTATAGTCTATCCGTCGTGTCAGATTATAATCGGTGTCAAACAGATCCAGTCGTGCCAGATGAGCTCTCCGCGAAGACTGAGAAATACAACTATACACTTTTGAAAGGTTTAACGTAGAGGATAAATTATGTTCAGCAGAATCCTTTGTTGTATCATAATAATATGTGTTTTGAATAGACGTCGTAGCATTCTCCTTATACACTTTTTCTTTTACATTTGTATATTCCAACAGATTCCCCCCTGTCGGATGCGTATGTATATAGCCCAGCAGGTTGTATTGATTATTGTTGGACGCGGTGTCCGTTAAAAAACCGTAATCGATATTCAATATCCCTGTACTATGCGAATTGACCGAGCCTGGCGGACTCTTCTGCTGCTCTCCATCCCTAATCGGTACAATCGCCTTGAATCCATAAGAATATTCTTTGTGCAGGCAGATATGCTCATCTCTGTCCTCAACACTTATTCCGGTAATACATACGCTATTGACCAGAGATGCACCATACGGCAGTATCAAAGACGTGCCATTGTAATAGAATATCCGAATGCTGTCAAACTCTGTTTTCTCATATTCAAAACGGGTCATTCCTCCCAGTATATCCCTCACTTGTTGCAATACTCCCAATTTATAATGTGTTGCTGTATTGCGGTAGCCGTACATATCCAAATAGGCCAAGGTGTCCACACCTGACAGAGTGCCGATATTGCCAAATTCGTAAGAAAAGGTATAACCGATATTCCCTGTTGTTGCACATGATGACAAATACTGACGCGGTGTCTGCCGTTCACCCATTCGTACTTCCTGATAATCCAGATTCCAGACCGCCAAAGTGCGGTCTCCGGCATATATACGAACGTTCTGTACAAACGGTTTTTCCTGCTTTATTTGTAATTCTGCCGGCATAGTGAAACACAGATATGGATGACAGTGGGTAAAAATATAATTGCTGTCATTTTCATAGGTCAATTGAATTCCAAAACTATTATCTGACATGGTTGCGGATTCCAATATGACATTTTTAGAAATGCTTTGTTCTGCAATAATGTGCCAAACTCCCGGAATGTCATTATCCGTCAAATCAATATCATCGTTCGGTGTCAAGAAAGATGTGCTGACGGTGTTGAATAGTCTCGAATTGATTAAAGGCTGCAAGCGATGAGCACCAACTCCATTTTCAATGTAACTGTATTGATTCAGCCTATGTGATTGATAGTGGAAATGAATCTCCCTGCCATTAGGTGCAATAATCTTTGCCACATGCCATGCGGTAATAGTCGGAGCAGGTAGAGGAGGATAAGGAGGATACTGGTTATGCTCCCCCTGTGTGTACGTATAGACATAATCCAAAAAGTCTATCGAACCGCCGAAAACATATTTGTAGCCGTCCAACATTGTCAATGTTATTTGTGATTCATTCGGAATTTTCAACTGACTTAATAGTGTATTGGACGGCAAGGTGGTGCTATGCTGTATGGTCATATTTGACAAATCCACTTTTACAACATCGCCAGAAAGACATCGCGCTTGTCCGTCCAATCCAATCATAAACCGTCCCGAATGTCCGTTGACAGAAAAAGTATAGATATCGCTGCTCACATCTTTTTGATTATTACAATGTGTAAAAGCATATTCCTCAAATTCTGCATCAGAGTGGAGTGCCACCAATTCATTATGTTTGTCTTGCAAAAATTGCAGGAAACCGTTTTCATCAATAGTGCCGTCATATATTATTCCGTCATCAGGCAATCCAATTACTTCCCGTGTAACGCATCCTCCGATGCCAAGCGACCAGTTCTGCCCTACGATACCTGAATATACTAAAGGCCGGAAGCCGTCACTGGTGTATGTGAGATTAATTGGCATATCAAAATCCGGATCCTGCAAATGATACAGGTTTATGTTATACTGCATCTGCCCTGCATGTGGCAGGACGGATACAGTATGTGGTACCGGCAGCACTGTTTCGGCAGCGTAAGTACACGCCACCAGTCCTGTCATGACAATTATAAAAAGTATTCGTTTCATCGTTTGATAATTATTTTCTTCAATTCAACATCTCCGGCTTTCAAATACAAGACATAAGCTCCTGCCATACAGTCTGTCATAGATACAGTAAAACTATAATACCCTATCTGTTGATGCATCAGAGGCAATTGGAAGATTTTAGCCCCCAACGGATTGTAAATTTCCGCTTTGACTTCCGCATCATGGGTCAGACAGTATGTTATATGCAAATTGTCCAATACCGGATTGGGAACACAGTTTAGTTGAACAAAAACAGAATCATTATCCGTATTTTTCCTGTGTGCCGATTTTTTGTCATTAGGTTCTCCGCGGCTTTGAGAAAATGATTTAACCCATGTTGCGGCATATATGGTGGTATCCATTGCGGTATTTGACGCATGTGTGCGTGTTGAACGAACTACATCCACTATGGGAAGTGCGTTATTCTCCACGAACCATTGCCACCGTTGGACTTTGATATTGCTTGAGTCGTTCGAGACTTCGCTATATTGCCGTGTAGTATGGACTCGTACGACATTTTGAATAGTGTCATTTCCCAATAGTACAGTGCCTTCTGCATCCAAAACAGCCGTTGTATGTCCTTGCATCTGTATAGGAATACGATGCCCATATTCTCCTTTGGCAGCAAAATTGCCATGTAGCGTATCACCTATTGCCCATTGCCGTTTCAGGCGCAGTTCAGGCTGCGTAAAGTCCATTTTTAATTGTGAGCTTTCATAACCGATTTGAAATATGCTATCCCCTATGCTTTTCCAATATGAACGCATGTGAGGTTCACGAATGCAAACAAAGTCAGTGTCTTCAGGACTGGGACGTGAGGTGATGATAGCATATTCCCTATCCGGATTAGCCAATTGCCTGAAATCCCATGTGACATCAGTTCCAGAACCTCCGACTTCTACAAACGGAAACAGGTATTCTGTGATTGTATCGTTACCTATTCGAGCCAATAAGCGCGCTGCACAACATGTACCTGTTGAAAGAAACAATGTACACCATATTATTATAATAGACTTTCGCATAAAAAGATGTTTTGGTCAAAGACTTTAATTGTTTTGGTGAGAGTTTTGTAGAGCGCTCAAACTGCGTCAAACCAAATCTAATGGAATTGACATACGATTATTGATGCTTAAGCACTTTGTACAAAAATCCTCAACGTCAGTGATAAAGATGTTTTTTTGTTTAGATGGCGTATGTAATGTTAAACATTTGACGCGTCCTAAAACGACAGGAACTTCCTGATACGTAATTTTGCTAATGGTTTGAATGTCAATTTGTTCGCGAAAGGGGTAGCCGAAATGCGTTATAACAATTGAATTCTTTTTGATGCATACGGGATGAATAAAGAGCGCCAAAAGGAGCCACAAAAAGAGCGTTCCGAGGACAATGCAATCCAATATCTTCCAAAACATCGTATCGTCTTTGAAGAATATCGTGTACGTGAAAAATGCCAAAGCCGGCAAATAGTAGATTAACAGGAACACTGCTATCGGCAGTCTGCCGACACGTTTGAGCATAAATAATTTTGTTGACATAATTAAAAATTTTAAGGGTTAAACGACAGTGCAAAGGTACTGCTTTTTTGGGACATGACCAAAGAATATGCCCGAAAAAGCATAGATAACCTAGATGAGCTATCTGTCTATCCGTCAATGTGTTACGAATAGACAAGGCAATTTTGTGATAGACAAGATAGAAAAACGTGACTCTAAACCCACGAAGCAAGCGTGGAAGAGAGATTATTTACGTGCGAAATGCCGAGTTTTTTGCATAGGCGTTGCTTGGTGGTCGGCAGGCTGGTAGGCGCATAATCCGTTAATAGAAGGATATCGTCATTTGGAACTTGCAGCAGTAGAAGATAAAGTAAAGTAAGTTCCTTTTCGGACAAATTGGGGATTCGGGCTTCCAAACGGGTTGAAAACGCATCGAGCTTGCTATTTATTAGGTGTTGAAAAGCAGAAAAGTTATTATAGTGCAACATGCGCTCATAGAACTGTTTGTCGAATTCGTCCCGTTGGCGTTTAGGCAGCAAATCCCGTTCCTGCTGTACCAACTGTTTGGCAAGATTCAGTTCGGCTATCCATTTATCCAGATTGTCGGGTAGGTCATGAGGTTTGTACCGCCGCTGCAAATCCCTTTGCAGTTGTTTGGAGGCCATACGCTGATAGATGGATAATGTAATGAACATTACCAGTAAAATTCCACAAAGCACAATCCAAATCGTACTATTCTCGAACATCTGAGAGAAATTCAATAGCATTATTGTATAGTTTTAGTTCCTTCAGAAAATCATCTAAGTCCTCGACATTTAGCATTATGTTTTTCCCATTTTTTAGGATGCAGTTGTAATAGGTCAAGTTATGAAGTCTGGTCATTATTTGTGCCGGATAGATTTTAGTAATATCGGAAATGGCAATTTTACGCTGAGAACCGCAAAGGAAAACAGCTAACGTGCCATCGCTGTATATTCGCACTTTATAAAAAATAGCAATCAGAAATAGCGGGATAAGAATCAGTAAGGCAAAAATGACCATATCAATAAAATCTTCTGTTCCAGTATATAATGCGAGGAGAACAATCAAGATTGTGAGTCCGGCTATAGTAAGAATCGCTTCAATTAGTATTGCCAGCCAGCGCGGAGAGATTAGAAAGCGCGGGTAATATTCCTTATATACAAAAACCTTATGACCCATTATGGTATGTAAGTTGATTTCCGATACATTCAGTAATGTTTTCTGTATTACGCTGCAAAGGTAGTACAATTATTTGATTTATGCAAAAATAGTTGCTGTTTTGGTAGATTTTTCTATTAAATCGGTATTTTTTTATGCTGTGGTTATAGTGTTCTTATATTACTCTTATACTTCAGTTTGCCTATTAACGTATAAATAACGTATAAATCACCTATAAATAACCT
>Ga0310786_10010657_pt1 | contig 11533 bp, 8 predicted proteins | sample AusTroGonzalo_MG_FD_203881 | JGI IMG/M metagenome (GOLD analysis project Ga0310786, IMG submission 203881) | Bovine rumen microbial communities from tropical cattle in Woodstock, Queensland, Australia - Gonzalo_03 (v2) (version 2) | ecosystem: Host-associated > Mammals > Digestive system >... | reverse complement strand
CAATATTCATACACTCGTAGCCGTCGGGATTTGGATTATTCGGGCGTTGGCTCATACAACCATGTTTCAAACACCTATGATGAACAGATTCTTGCAGGGTATGTGGAATATGGCAGAAAGTTCGGCAATATGTGGTCAATGAATGTCGGGGGGCGTTATGAGCATACATGGACAAAAGTGAAGAACCAACCTGTAGAGTATGGAAAACATACAGGATATGGAAAACTGTTCCCTTCATTAAATATAGGATGCCATCTGAACAAGTTCCATACCTTTAATTGGAGTCTCAGTAATGCTATAACCCGTCCTAATATCATCAATCTCAATCCAAATAGGGTATGGAGAGACGTCAATCATGTGTCAAGCGGTAACCAGGACTTGAAACCCTCCTATCTCTACAAGGCGATGATGGGTTATACCTACAAAGGCGTATTGAGTTTTGATGTCTATTATGCCTACGAACATGACAGGATTGATGCAGTCTATCTGGTTAATCAGCAAGTGACCTCTACTTCATGGGATAATATTACAGATGAGCACAATATTGGCATCAACTCCTTTTATTACTTCGATAGACTTCATTGGATGACAGCCACACTGATGCAAGGTGTGTGGTACTCCAAAACCGTCAGATTGGAAAAAGAAAGTGTGGGGGGAAGTGTCAGTCATCCTGTGTATCCAAAAGTAGAATGTCTTTCATATACGGGTATGTTGCAAACCTCTTTCTTCTTTGATCACTACCGCAAGTGGATAGTAAATTTTAATGCTACATATAGTTCTCCTGAAAAAGACGTCACCAAGACTCTTAACGCCCGCTATATGGTGGACTTGGGCATTCAATACCGCTTTTGGAAAGACCACCTAACGCTTGGTCTTGTTTGTCGCAATCTGTTCGCCTCACATATCAAGGGTACAGAACATCTTGGAAGTAAGGAGATGAATTTCGACAACAAGTTCAATTACCGTCAATTGCGCTTATCGCTCATTTATAACTGGGGTGCCCGCTTTCAAAACAATAAACGTCGCTATGAAAGTGACGAAATGCAAGAACGTATAGTAAATGACTTCTGAAATGAAAACGATAGAGAATACTTCACCATTATCCCAAAAGGCTTCTTCGAAAACAGACATTTCCGTTCTTCTGATCTTTTTCAACCGTCCAGAAACATTCTCACAGGTGTTTCTGCAGGTACGCTTAGCCCGGCCTTCTCGTCTGTTTCTCTATCAAGATGGCCCGCGTAATGAGCAAGACATGGAAAAAGTGCAAGCATGTCGGGAAATTGCCAGTCAGATTGACTGGGAATGTGAAGTACACAAACAATACCTTGATAATAACCAAGGATGTGACCCGTCGGTATACCATGCCCTAGTATGGGCTTTCTCGAAGACAGACAAGCTGATTATCCTGGAAGACGATTGTGTGCCTTCATTGTCATTCTTCCCTTTTTGCAAGGAGATGCTTGACCGCTACGAGAACGACAAACGCGTCATGATGATTGCTGGATTCAATGCTGATGAGGTAACGCCTGATATAACCGATGATTATTTCTTCACTTCAGCTTTCTCCGTGTGGGGATGGGCTACATGGAAGAGGGTTGCAGACCTTTGGGACAGCAACTACACATTCATGCAAGATGAATTCAACATGCGCCAACTTGAGGTACTTATCAGCCAAAGGCGGTCAAGGCCCGACATCATCAGGATGTTCCGTGATCACAGCGTCTCTGGGAAGGAGTATTTTGAAACTATTGTTCAGGCTGCCATGCTTTTCAATTCGGGACTTGCCGTTATGCCAACCAAGAATCAAATCAACAACATAGGGCTGACCGCCAACTCCGCCCATTATTCCGCAACGCCGAAAACAATGCCTCACAGACTACGTCGGCTCTTTACCATGAAACACATGGAGCTGGACTTTCCGTTGAAACACCCTAAGTTCGTCTATGAAGATACCGCCTATAAAGAACGGCTATACAGAATCAATGCGTGGGGACACCCATGGATAAAAACATGCTACTCTATAGAAGAACTGCTGCTTAACCTTCGATACGGCAACTTCCGCGTCATTAGCAGTGCCATCAGCAACAGACTCAGGAAATGGACAGGCCAGTTCAAGTATAAGTAAAGTATTATATAGGACTATTACATAGAAATGAAACGACAAAGAATATATAAAAGTTTAAGCCAATAATATGACTGGATGCGTGAAAGATACCACTTATCTTGGACGTAGGCCATAGATAAGACTGCTTTTTTACGGAAAAAACTGAAAATGTTTTGTGTTTTATCCAAATTGCAGTATCTTTGCACCTCGAAAATATGGTAAATAGAGCGACAGCTTTCTGAACTTCTCCTAAATAGCCAAAGAAATAGTATACAGAAAGACTGCTGTTAGCTCACATCGCATAGCAATATGGATGTGGGCTTTAGCGGTATTCATCTGTGCTAAGGTGTGTGGTAATACCTGTGAGTAGATGTTCTTGCCGTTACTGCCCGCATCCTCTTTTAGAGCCTCGATATATACTATATTTTAATCAATTTCAGAATATGAAGTACAAAGATGAAAATCCAGACAATCTGGGCGGACAGCATGTGGAGACCATTCAGACACAAAACGTCTATAACTCTAAGCGGCAGGAGGTGCCAAAAGACAGAGACACACCGGCCACAGAGCGATTCAATGATGACACTCCGTTATCGGCTCTGTTCCGTGAGAATCATCATGAAGAACTGAAGAATGCCATTGAGTCGTGGAGACCGTATCTAATTAATGACGAGAAAGAGACAGGAGCGTTATCATTGACACAATTTGAGTTTGACAAAGATCAGATTTATTCCAATAAGGTCTATCGCGACTTGTGTGAACTTGATGTCGTTGGTGCCTTGCGTGTACCATTAAGCCAACTGGCACGCTACTTGGCCTCACACTCTAATCTCAGCCGTAGTTATGCCACGCTCTATCAGCAACTTAAGTATTACCGAACAGAAATTGCGTAAATAATAGTATGTCAGAAACCAGCGGAATCTATTCGATTTTGATAGATTCCGCTGGTTTCTGACATTACACGTTAGTCTGCAAACAAATCATCCCCAGACACTTGTGCTTGAATCTCGTCTGAGTAGGCGTTGCGTACAATGCCTTGCGCACAGACAAGTGTCAGATGAACAGCCTTGGGAGTTTGTGTGTCTTCTAAAAAGCGTGCCCGTTTGTTCCGTATTGCCGCATCATCTGTGGCATCCATCCTATATGGAGTCTTCGTGTATTTCATTTCACACAGATTGATTACGTCATCATTACGGTCTATCAACAAATCTATCTGCGCACCTTTTCTTCTGTCATCACATTCTGCCCACCAGGCATATTCACTGCTGATGATACCACTGACACCCAACTTCGATTTGATCTGGCGGCTATGAAGCAGACATACCCGTTCGAAGGCCAGTCCGCACCAACTGTTATATACCCCTGTGTCTATGCTCTTACTCCAGAAATGCTCATCGTTAATAGGGTTACCGTCGACAAACTGGAAATAGAACAATGTGTAGCAGTCTATCAGTTGGAATATGGCACCCTTGGCCTTCATTCCAATATGATTGTATTTACGTATAAAACCGCAGCTTTCCAAATCGTCAAGGATTTCAGTCAATTTCCCGTTATCGGACATTCCACTTTCCCTGATAATCTCCGCCCTGCTCATTCCCATCTTCTTTTTGCCCAGGGTCTCTATGACGGAGATGTACTTTTCCGGATGGTTGAACAACGATGCATAGAGTTCTGAGTATTCATTTCTCAACTCCCCATCTTTTGCATAGAACAGTCTGTCGATGTTCAGGGCCAGACTCCTCTCGCGGTCCAGCAATGACCAGTAGTATGGAATGCCTCCTAATGCCATATATCCCTCCATCAACTGACGGCGATTCATTCCTAATCGACGCTGTTGAGCATAGCACTCACATTCGGCAAGCGTAAACGGCTGTAGGGGTATCCGATAGGTTACACGGTTATGTAGCCCTTTCTTGTTTTTCAGCAGTTTCTTGGTAATCCATGAGGTGGCAGACCCGCATACGATAAGCAGTACGTCCTTACGGGCAGAGGCAAAGCCGTTCCAGAAAAATTCTAAGGCCATCAGAAAGCTCGAACGTGGCGCATCCATCCAGGGCATTTCGTCGATGAATACGACCTTCTTTCTTGCCCTCGAACGCCTTACAAGTTCCTCCAACATGCCGAAAGCCTCTATCCAGTTGACAGGTAGTGGCGCACCCTTGTAACCCTGGGTCCGAAGAGAAACCTGGAAATTTTGCAATTGTTGGCGCGAATTCTTCTTGGCCAGGCCTGTATGTTGGAAAGTGAATTTATAGTCAAAAGTCTCACGGATGAGAAAAGTCTTTCCCACACGTCTACGGCCATAGACGACTGCAAATTCTGAATACGCCGATTCGAATGCCTCTCGCAGTCTCCGCTGCTCTTCTTTTCTACCTATTATCATAAACTTCTGTCTTTTGGGTTGCAAAGATAATACTTTTATGTCATAAACCAGCGGAATCTATCATTTTTTTTTAGATTCCGCTGATTTCTGACATAAAAAGAATACGAGTCGTATACTACTGAAAGCCTTTCGCATTCAGTATTTGACGGCATTTGTGTAACTTTGTCCCCGAATAACTATGATGCCTATGAGCAAAAAGAAAACTACAACTGAGAAGCAGGAGCATAAACCTCGCTCGGCCCAAAGGGACGCTTCTCACAAGAAGAACTGGAAGGAGTATATGGCCACGGTGGAGGACATACAGAACTTCCTGCTGGACAGCTCATGCCCTCCCTTCTTGCGTCAGGCTGGTTGGCCAACAGAATCCCGATTTCTATAGGTGCCACTGTCCCTTGGCATCTTGGGAGTTTCCTTAAACGAAGTGAGAAGTTTATTGGGGAAAATGTGTCGAAATTCGGAAAATATTTGTACCTTTGTCGGCGAATTTGTAATGGTGCATTTGTAATGTTGCACAGGGTTAGTTATATGCTCTTCGCCCTTGTCCTGTTTTGGGGCTGTACCGACGGGACTGAGCGGCGGCTCCAGTTGGAGGAACTGGAGCGGCAGAACCGTGCCGACAGCCTGATGACGAACGACTCGTTGGCCACCATCCTTGCCGACTACTTCGACCGCCACGGCACCAGCAATGAGCAGCTGCGCGCCCACTATATCCTCGGGCGAACATACGCAGATAAGGGCGAGACACCCCGTGCCGTGGACTGCTATTTGGATGCCATTGCTAAAGCGGACACGAGCTCTACGGACTGTGACTACGCCACTCTTGGCCGTGTTTATTCCCAGATGGCAAGGCTCTTTCATCAGCAGCTACTACTTTCCAATGAAATCTCAGCACGCCAACGGGCTCGTCGCTATTTCCTTTGCGCCAAAGACACCTTTCATGCCGTTTATCACCTAAGTATGATAGCAGGAACCTATATCATCTTGAATAAGCGGGACAGTGCAGAGATTCTTCTTCGTGAGACAATGCGCCTTTACCGCGCGCTCGGCTATGAGCAAGAAGCTTCTAAATCATCTACAAGACTTATGTACTTATATGTTGACCAGCCAGATCACCTGTTTGAGCTAAAACAGTTAATTGACCAATACGACCAAGAGTCTGAGCTATTTGACAAGTTCCATGAGCTTCCCCCTTCAAAACGGCAGTTCTATTATTATAAGGGAAAGTACTACGAGGGCATCAACTTATTGGATTCTGCCGAATACTATTATAGAAAGGTGTATCGCCCCAATATGACCTATACCTCCCGAAATCCTATGTATAAAGGTCTACTTAGTGTATTCAGGAAACGTCATCAGGCAGACTCCATTGCCAAATATTCCCAGTTATACTGCGAAACAAACGATTCCTCCATTGCTATCAAGGACCAGCAGCTAACCGCTCAGTTGACTGCCAGCTACAAATACAACAGCATTCAAAAGGAAGCACTTGACAACAAATCCAAAGCATACCGATTCTTGGTGATGCTTGTCCTTTCAGGTGTACTCATGGCCATACTTGTAATAGTATGTATCTATACTTACAACCAATATAGGAAAAAACGCAAAGAACAAATCAGAAGACATGAGCAGGAACTGCATCAACTGAAAGTGGAATTTGCCGATGCTACAGAGTCGTATGAAGAGAACCTGCATGAACTGCGTCTTTTGGAGGATTCACGCAAAAAAGTCATCAGCATTATACAGGATGAGGTAAACGGTCTTAGCAAAGAGAACGAAGCCTACAAGACGAAGCTTGCTGAATCGCAGCTCACCATTGCCAAGATAAATGAGGAATATGAGAGGAACAGGGCTCTTCTGACAGAAGAGAATCAAGAGCTGAAAGGCAAGATTGACGAACTGAAGGGCAAGGAGGGTATATCAGAGTATTTGGTGGCTTCTGGCTTGTTTGCCGAAACTGAAATCGTCAAACAGGTAAAAGTGATGTCTGGCGAACCGCTTACACAGATGACACAAGATCAGTGGGACTCTTTATTCAAAGTCTTTTGTGAGCACTTTCCTGCATTATACCATGACCTCATCCGTCTGAATTTCAATACAAATGCTATACGTGTATGTATGCTCACCGTCATTGGCATAAGGAACAACGAACAATCCAATCTGATAGGAATCAGAAAACAGATAGTGACTAACTGCAAGACCTATCTGAATAGTCTTCTTTTTAACGAAAAGACATCAAGAACCCTCTTCAAAAATCTGGTAAGTCAGTATAACATCTATACTTTATAGTGCTTTTTTTGTCGCAAAATACCCATTTGTGTATTTTCGTGTCCTTTTTTGCTTACTCTCGGAAATGCCTTTAAATAGGGACTTCTTCTGTCATATTAACACACCTTTAACAGTCGTGCGTGTACTTCTGTGTACTTTTCTCATCTCAAATATTTGCTCCTTTTTCTCCTTTCCTATAACTTTGCCCTCGTTTTTTATTAACAAATTGTATAACAAAAAAGAAAAGGAAAAATGAAAAAGCTATTTTTATTTTTGACAATGGCAGCATTGCTTCCATTTTCAAGTGTGTGTGTAAATGCATCACCAATTAGTGTTCAACTTCAAGTGAGGTATGATGACCCAAATGATGATCAAGATCCAGATCCTAAAACACCAGTTCTGGTTCCCGAGGTGAGTATCGATGACTACACGTTGACCTTCGATGACTCATGCCTCGGCTGTGAGCTTCGCCTGTTGGACGAGGACGGTGAATTGGTGTATTCAACCACCATCACCTCTGACACGCTGGTGCTCCCCTCTTATCTGGAAGGCGAGTACGAACTTCAGATCATCCGTGGCATCTATTGTTTCTATGGTTATATCGACCTGTAACAACAATCTCTCCCAGCTGGGGGCGCACCAACGGCTGTGCGCCTCCAATTCCAAAATTATCCAATTATTTAACACCTTAAACGATTATTATTATGCCAACTCCGAATTACACAGCACTGCTTAGTCAGGCACTCATTGATTACGCAGGGAACAAGACGGGACTGTACAACGCACTTCGTTCCATCCACCACACAGCGTACCTTGCTGGTGACACCATCGTCTATCCGGCCAACATGACGTTTGAGATACAAGTAACCCTTGACAATCAGAATAATCCACAGCATATAGAGCTGCCACCCGTGACAGACTTCAACAACTGTACGTTCAAAGTCACCAACACGACAGTGAAAGCAGTAACTCTTTTCATATTATCCACCCCCTTCGCTTCATTACAGGATGTCGGTATAAACAAAGAAGAACTGATAGCAGGACAGCCTCTGAGTGTTTTGGACGACGATCCGACGTTACTCATAGTAACCGACAATAATGTGTGGACGACACGAACCGAATACGATGCGTTAGGAAATCCGCAAGTATCACCCTTTAAGCGAAAAGACATCCTATATGTTGAAAATCATATAGTTCAAAACGATCCTATAGCTACCTATAACAATAATGCCTCAAATCCTATATGCCAATACATCAAAGTGACGACAGGCCTGAAACAGGTCAAGAACCTGAAGTTCATCAGGGAGTCGGCCTCCACCTCGCTCACAAACCTGTTGAGCATCAACAAGCAATACAATGTCAAGGTTGAGAACGTGGAGGTTTTCACGCCCCAGCAGCCGGAAACGGGAGGAATCTACGGGGACCAGTGCATTGGCGTTTATAATTCCGCAAAGATTGAGATGACAAACATCGTTTTCCATAATACCTATTCCTCTATCTATAATTGGGGATATGGCTTTAATATGATTAACGTATGGAACAGCAAATTTACGAATCTTTACGCCATAGAGGCAGCAAAAGGTATCTTTGGGTGTGAGGACATCAATGCACTCACGGTACTGAACAGCCAGTTAAACCGCGTAGATGTCCATTGTTATGGCAGGAACATTACCTGTGTAAACTGTACGTTCAAGAATTCACTGAATGATTTCCATATTTACAACCGATTCTCGTCTTTCTACGGGACGCTCAGGTTCAACCAATGCAACTTCGACAGGTTCCTGCCCGTAAGGATAGATTCGGATTATAATGCTTTTACTCCTTTCGATTTGATTATGGAGAACTGCTATCTGAAAGTGCTTGTATCCTACAATGATGACGGCTCGCTCCGTGCCCGGTTCAACTGTCTGGTCGACATTCCCAGCATAGGTGCTGCCAATCCCCGACCGGAACTGCAGCAGAAATGCCTGCCGAACTTCAACGTGAGCAATCTGAACCTCTATGTGCCTTCCGACGTGCCGAATATGTGCTTCCTCAAGATTGACAGTAAGACGTACACGGGCAACTTCTACTATATGGACACCATGATAATTGACGTCTATCCGTATTACCAGGAGACTCCATCCCCTATACCAATCTACGACACGCTGAACTACGCCATACAGTTGGTGGAACCGCTGACGGCATCCTTCAGCAGGGCGGCATATTCTACAATCCATAACATTACCGGAGGATCTTAAAGTAGCGGATTCGAGATGCTGGATTAAAAATTCGACGGTTTCCTTGGCAGTTTGCCATTTTTTATATATCTTTGCGACATCAAAAAGTATAAACAAAAAAAGAAGAATCTTATGAGAAGAGTATTTATTTTGCTGGTGCTGATGCTGACAGTGTGGGCACCAAACGCGAAAGCTCACGTTGACATTGACGGCATCCCGTATACCTTTTTCAACCATGAAGCAAGAGTGGAGTTTGACCCTAATAAGTATTATACCGGTGACATCGTCATCCCTGAGTCCCTTGTCTACGAGGGTGAGACTTACACGGTGACTTCCATTGAAGAGCGGGCTTTCTACAACGGCAGCGGGGTGACCTCCGTCACCCTACCCTGTAGCATGAAGAGCATCGGTAAGGAAGCTTTCTGTGACTGCAGATTGATGACCTCTATCAACCTCCCTGACGGTGTGACGAGCATAAGGGAAGGTGCCTTCCATGGTTGCGAATCCCTGACCGAGATAACCATCCCCAACTCCATCACAGTCATTAAAGAAACCGTTTTCCAGAGCTGCAAGGGCTTGAAAAGCGTCACCATTCCCAACTCCGTGACGGAGATAAAAGGGTTTGCCTTCGATGGTTGCGAATCCTTGACTGAGATAACCATTCCCGGCAGCGTGACAAGCATCGGGAACTCGGCCTTCAGTGGCTGCAGCAGCCTGACAGAGATAATCATCCCTGCCAGCGTGACAAGTATCGGGAACTCGGCCTTCAGTGGCTGTAGCAGCTTGGCTGAGGTCGTCATCCCTGCCAGCGTGACAAGCATCGGAGGAGGTCTTTTCATTAATTGCAACGGTCTGACATCCATCAAGGTGGAGAGCGGGAACACGGTGTACGACTCACGTGGTGATTGCAACGCCATCATTACGACAGCAACGAACGAACTGATAGCCGGATGTGTGAATACTGTTATTCCCGATGGAATAACAAGCATCGGAAACGGCGCTTTCTCGGGTTACACAGGCTTGGTCTCAGTCACCATCCCCGACGGCGTGACGAGCATCGGAGATAATGCTTTCTCTTATTGCACAAACTTGGCCTCTGTCGCCTTCCCAAACAGTTTGACAAGCATCTGGAACGATACCTTCAGGGGCTGTACTGGCCTGACAGAGATAACAATTCCCAAGAGCGTAATAAGCATCAGGAACGGTACCTTCGCTCGCTGTACCGGCCTGACATCCATTAAGGTGGAGAGCGGGAACTTGGTGTACGATTCACGTGGTGACTGCAATGCCATCATTACGATGTCAACGAACGAACTGATAGTCGGATGTGTGAACACCGTCATTCCTACTGACGTAACGAGCATCGGAGATGTAGCTTTCTGTGGTTGCAGCGGCCTGACCGCCATTACCATTCCTGACGGCGTGACGAGTATTGGGAACGCAGCTTTCCAAGTTTGTCCAGATTTGGTCTCAGTCATCATCCCCAACAGCGTGAAAAGCATCGGATTGGGTGCCTTTAGTGATTGCAGTAGTTTAACCAAAGTGTATTCCATGATTGAAGACCCGTTTGAATTAAATTATGCCTTTTCCAATCTTCCCAGGTCTGCCACTCTCTATGTCCCCATTGGCACGAAGGAAAAGTACGAGGCGACCAAGGGCTGGACAGTCTTCGATAACATTGAGGAGAGAGAAATGGCGGGCATAGACGAAGCTTCGCTTCTAAATGAGAAAATGATAAATGAGAAACGCGGCGGAGTGTATGACCTCAGTGGGCGTAAAATCAATGCACAAGGCACAATTCATAATGCACAATTGAAGAAGGGCATTTACATCCGCGACGGGCGTAAAATTGTGGTGAAATAAAGGAAAGATAGTCATATTGAAATTATGAAGAAGGAATGAGTCCATAAAAAACAGAACGAAAATTTGGGTGTTTCAAAGAATTGGAGACTTTGAACTACGTTCGAAGGTAGGCTGCATCTTGGAAATACAAATAAATCTCAATTTGTTTGGTATTTCGCTCGATTTGCACTACCTTTGCACCCGCTGAGCAACCAGCTTTCTCGATTTCTTCACGAATTAACCACTCAAAAGAATATCACGGGAAAAGACGGCTGCCTGCTCACGCAATCCATACGGAGGGCGTGGGCTTTGGCCGTATCAACATCCCGTGAAAGGTTTGTGGTTAAACCTGTGAAGAATGTTGAGAAATCCAAAAATAATCCCACAATCTCCGTTTTTCTCCAAAATCATATTTTTGTCAAACCAATTAATTCTTACGAAGGAATATGAAGAAGAGAAACGAAGACAATCCAGATATTCAGGAAGATAACGGCGAGGAACTATCAGCCGAAGTCCTTAAGAAATTAAATCAACTACTTGAGATATTACACCAGACAGGTCATACCAACAATGGTAGCAAAATCGAATTAGTGTATGTCGCCTCTGGCGGACAGCATGTGGAGACACAGATAATAGCCTACCCCCAACCCCTCCCGAAGGGAAGGGAGAAAGGAGCGGATGGACAATCCTATATGACTTCGGGAATCCCTACTGAGTGTA
>Ga0310786_10010656_pt1 | contig 11536 bp, 8 predicted proteins | sample AusTroGonzalo_MG_FD_203881 | JGI IMG/M metagenome (GOLD analysis project Ga0310786, IMG submission 203881) | Bovine rumen microbial communities from tropical cattle in Woodstock, Queensland, Australia - Gonzalo_03 (v2) (version 2) | ecosystem: Host-associated > Mammals > Digestive system >... | reverse complement strand
TCGGCGGCGTGAGTGTTCCCATCATGGCCGCCTACATCGCGGACGAAGCCCAGGCCCCTCTGATGGCTACCGAAGGCTTCTCCAAGGAAACCGGCGAGATCCCTCGCATGGGTCGCGGCTATGCCTTCGACATTGACGCCTACGAGAAGCTCCAGGCTATCGCCCGTCAGAACATCAACGTGAACGACCGCGTGTGGGACCAGCTGCTCGTCGATTTCGGCAAGCTCATCAAGACTGTCCACTCCCAGCGTACCTTCACCGGTTACCAGGTGGAATCCAAGGGTTCCTACACCACCACGAAGCTCACCTCCGGCGGTGGTCTCGTAGGTCTCGTGATCAACCTGCACCCCGTGGCCGCCAACAACTTCAAGTGCGGCGGTGTCTCCCTGAGCGGCTACACCACCCAGGGCACCAAGTATGCCTGGTCCAGCGGCAGCGCCAATCCCCTCGGCGACCTCGAGGACCTGTACAACCAGGGCTGGCGCACCCACTTGATCCCGAAGGATCCCAGCAAGAGCGTCTTCCGTATGGCGGCTTCCACCTACGAAGTGCTCAAGAACCACGCCTCCACCAAGGCTGCCGTGGCCTTCTGGAAGTTCGGTCCCACCAGCGGATCCCTCGCTGCCTACCGCGTCTCCGACGCCGACCTCGCCGCCTTCATCAAGGAATCCCTCAACATCCCGGCCATCAGCGTAGTTTCCTACTACGGCTTCGGCTCCGTGCTGAACAAGGACACCATGAAGGTCGAGAACATCGACACCGAGGCCTTCGATAGCAACACCGTGCTGCTGCGTCCCGCCGGCAAGAACGGCGAGTTCCAGTGGAAGCGTTCTAGCAACTTGTTTGCTACCGCTCTCTCCCCGCTGTACTACTCCGAGGGTGGCGCCATGATGCTCCAGCAGGACCTGGGCAAGAAGGGCGTTCACTACGAGGTCTCTTCCATCTGCGTGCCCGTGCCTTACGACATGAAGCGCCAGCTCCGTCTCGCAATCAACGAGGCCGCAGACTAACGGAAAACACGCGACTGAAAACCGAAAGACGTCTTCGTTATGACTATCGAGAATTATCTGCGCGGTAAAGTCGGCTTCGAGGTGGCGGATAGTGCTATATCCGTCATTCTCGAAGACCGGCACATCACCCCCGGTGTCGAAAGTTCGACTCTTGACACCCGCACGAAGGAGCTTGCTACCGCCGACCTCTACATGTGGTGCGCATCCACGCCGAGTAAGCAGGATACCTCCTATGAGGCCGATGGCGGCTGGAAGTCCCAGAAGGGCGGATGGGAGAGCTCTGCGTTCGACAAGAGGAATCTCCGGGAGATGGCCAACAAGATATACGAGAAGTACGGCGAAGACGTCACGGAGAGCAACGGCTTCACTACGCACAAGCTATGAGCATTGCCAATCCACGATTCCCGCACACCCTCACACTGACGAGGGTTTCGGTTGTTTCTTCCGGGGACGACCCTTTCGTCGATAACCCCGTGGAGGACGATCCTTTTGCTGAGGAGGTCGCCACTCCCGTAGTGGCTGAACCGGAAGGTGGAAAGGATGAATCCGAAACGACTATCGAAACCCTCTATGAGGGAGAGTGCCGGTCTTATCGGAACGTGGTTACGAAGACCCGCGACGGGGTCCTGGTGAGTGACTATGTCATTGCCATGCCCCGCGTGGACTTCGCAATCCTTCCCATGGATAAGGTGGTCGTGGTGGCGAATAACCGGACAATGGAGGGAGTCGTAGTTGACTCCCAGACGACGAACCTCGGAACAAACATCTGGTGGAACCAGAAGGAGAACTAACCTATGAGACGAGTCCACGGAAAACTCAACATCGTGTTGGATAAGGACACCAAGCTCGACGGCGCTCTGTACGCTGCCGCGCTTGGCGCTATCCAGCGGGGCATGGTGGACGGACTCACGGAGATGGCTCCGACTATCCAGAAGATGCCCGAGAAGTATCGTTATCTGACCAAGCACTTCCATCAGTTCACCGGCAACACAGTCGCCTCTTACACGGCGGCCGTTGTTGATAAGATGAAGGTTGTGGCTTTCGTCCAGGACGAGAGCGCTCCGGTTGTCCACGAGCTGATTGACAAAGGCGAGACCCTACGTCTTGACGACCCCGTAGAGGGCAAGCCGAGGTCTGTAACGGGCTCTGAGGTGATGGAGTACGATTACGCCCAGACGGCAGCGGAGCAGGCCGCTATCGAGTCTGCGAAGAGGTTGCCGGAGGCGGGTATTGTACTCACGCCCGGTGTCGGCTATGCCAGGGGCATGGTCGATATTTGGGCAAATACCCGAAAAGAGCTCGAAGCCTTTGCCGGCGGCAGCAAGTTCGCCTGGCACATCAAGAAGTGCATCGCGCAAGCCATCAACAATTACGGTAAATGACACCCGGAGGATATAATATCAAGAAGATCTTGCAGGTGCTCTATGCGGCTGTAAAGGACGTTGCTGAGGCCAGGTATGTTACCGAGCGCCCCAGCGCCACCTCTCAGCCCACGGACACCTTCGTGGTGGTTGCCGCCCCCGTGCGGATTTACGACCACCTCGCCTATGGTGACACTACTTGCAGGATTTCCCTCTACGCGAGGGATATAGTGTCCTCCACCAGGGGTAGCCAGGAGAACGGGAATGCGCTTGGCGATATGCTCGACAGAGTGTACGCCATCCTTCCCATTGTGACGGAGAATTACACCTTCACGCTCCAGACCATTGTTGACGAAGGCTCTGATGGTATCGGTTTTCATGTGTGGCATGTACTGCTAAACCTGACGATTAAAAAGTAAATACTATGTCTAGCAACAACACTCCTCTTTCCGTTCCCGCTTACGGCAACCGCTTCGCGGGTGTTTCCAGCCTTCTGTTCAAGGCCGGCAACGCTTTCCCCGCAGCGGCCTCCGACTGGGACTTCAACCTCCCCATCTCCCGTGAGACCTTCTCTTACGACGGTGGTGAGACCTCCTTCGACTCGAACTATGTTCACGGTGTGCAGGCTCCTTGGACTACCGTCCTGGGCACCCCCGGCAACACCAACATCGCCTTCGAGATTCCCGCCTTCGACGAGGCTCTGATGGCCTGGGGCTTTACCGACGCCGGTAACGCCGAGACCGTAGCCATCAAGGCTTCCACCCTGCCTTCCGGCAAGGCCAAGACCCTCACCCTGAAACCCTACTCCACCGCCACCAAGATCATCAAGGGCACCATCCTGGTGATCGACGAGGCCGAGGAGAACGTCTTCGCGACCAAGTGGTTCAAGGGTACGGCTCGCCTGGTCGTTGACGGTAACGGCCAGGGCCGCATCATCGTCACTGGCACCGTAGAGGCCTCCACCGACAGCAAGGACATTTACATCGGCACCGCTGCCGATGCTGCTTCCAGCTAGTCGTCGGCTCACGGAATGTGTGATTGGGGCGGTGGTTAATTCTGCCGCCCCTTTTTCAAAAGATTTCTATGGTAAGTGAACAACAGCAGCAGATTCTCGAAGCGATAATGGGCGATGAGGCCGAGGCTATCCCCGTGAAGTATCGCAACCGGATGCTCAAGGTGCGTTTCATCCGTAATGGGACGCTCCGCAAGATAACTGAGATACTGAACGGCCAGGACCCGGACCGCATGGAAGGCCATTGCGAGGACACTATTCCCTACAAGCTTGCCGCCGCCTACCTTCTCAACAGTTGGTGGGGGTTGCGCTTTCTTGGGGGCCTGCGGTGGGCGCTTCTCTGGAGACGTTTGCAGAGTGAGATTTCATGGGAGGACTGCAAGGCGATCTGCGACGTGTGTAAAAAAAAAGTTCCGCTGAAAGCGTACTTAGAGATTATGACATCACAGCTCGCATTAAGAGATACGCTCCAGCAGATGACAAGGGAGGAAATCGAAGCGGTTCTCCAAGAACGTCGGTCGGAACAAGCGGACAGATAGCGAAGGAATACCCATGGCTCTTTGAGCCGAGGCGCTTTTTCTTTGGTCTCGTCGAGGTGAAGCAGTGGCTCTATGACTGGGGTTACTCGAAGGCTTACATTGAGCTTCTTACCACCGACACATCGGTTTATGACTACCGAGATGAAAAAGTCAGGGACGCAGAGCGTTCTGCGGCGGCAGCTGATGCGGCCCGTGCAGAGTACGAGCGGCGCAAACGGACGGGGTACAACCCGCTCGAACACATCAACTTGAAAAAATTTCTTGAAGGAGAATAAGATATGGCAGACCTCGGTAACTTGAAGATATTGCTCGACATGGCGACCACGGGCAATCTCAAGAGCACTCTTGAGAACGTGGATAATCGCCTGGACAAAATGCGCGAGAAGGCTTCGAGCCTTCATCTTGGTTTTGACGAAAAGTCCATTTCTGCGTTGTCCACGAAGATCCGTGACGTGGTCGGTTCATTGCAGGAGGTATCGCAGAACGCCGGTGTGAAGCTAACGGAGGGCATCAAGCAGTCAGCAGAGGCCACGAAGGCCGCGAATACCGAGATGCGCCAGCAGGTCACGCTGAGCTCTGACCTGGAGGCTCTGTTCAAGGAGATGGCCGGTACTATCCGCACCATCGCCGATGCGCAGAACACCGTCACCACCTCCAAGCGCGCTTCAAAGACCGCTACGAAGGAAGAGGCCGAGGAGGAAAAGAAGCTCTACGATATTACCCGCCTCCGCCAGATCGCCGAGGAGAAGAAGGGCCAGCTCACCGCCGACCAGGTCTCCGTTCTCAAGCAGATGGAGTCCATCGAGAAGGCCCTGGTCGCCATCGACGAGAAGTACGCCACCAACCTTGCCAATGAGCTCAAGACGCGGATGCACTACGACGGCGTGACGAAGGAGCAGCTGGGCACCTATCAGGCTATCATCACGCGGATGCAGGCCGCTATGCAGATTGAGCAGAAGGCCGCACGCCAGCAGGAGCAGACGGCCCGTAAGCAGAAGCAGAACGCCAAGGAGCGCGAGGCCGCCGCGAAGCGTCAAGCTCAGCTCGAAACCTCCATCATCCGCATCGAGACGAAGCTTCTTGGCATCAACGAGCTCCGTCTTTCCGATGAAACAAAGCTCCTCGTTGCGAAGATGCGCAGCGGGCAGATCACCCAGGAGGAAGTGAATCGCCTGAACGCCGTGCTCTCGAAGGAGCAGGCTATCCTTAGCGCCGAGAATAAGAAGGGCGAGGCCGTCGAGAAGACCAACATGCGCTTCGGCCGGCAATCCAGCCTTCTTCGTCAGATAAACTCCTACCTGGCCACATACGTCTCCGTTATCGGCGCCGTGAACCTTATCCGTAACCTCGTCCGTATCACGGGCGAATTCGAGGCCCAGCACGTCGCCTTGCGGTCTATTTTGCAGGACGTGGCCGGTGCGGACCGCATCTTCTACCAGTTGCAGGAACTCGCGGTGAAGTCTCCCTTCACCTTCCGCAACTTGACCGACTACGCAAAGCAGCTGTCGGCCTTCTCCGTTCCTATGAACGAGATTTACGACACCACGAAGAGGCTGGCCGATGTTTCCGCCGGTCTCGGTGTCGATATGTCCCGTATCATCCTTGCCTACGGCCAGATCCGTTCCGCCTCCTTCCTTCGTGGCCAGGAAGTCCGCCAGCTGACCGAGGCTGGAATTCCCGTCTTGCAGGAGCTCGCCAAGCAGTTCAAGGAAATCGAGGGCGAGGCCGTTTCTGTCGGTAAGGTCTTCGATAAAATCTCCGCCCGCCAGGTTCCGTTTGAGATGATTGAAAAGATGTTCAAGGACCTCACCTCCGAGGGCGGTAAGTTCTACGAGATGCAGGAGGTCCTAGCCGAGACGGTGAAGGGTAAGGTCTCCAACCTCCAGGATGCCTGGGAGATTATGCTTTCCAAGGTTGGCGAGAGCAATCAGGGCTTCATCAAGGGAGTCCTTGACGGCGTTACCAACCTCATTAAGAACTACCAGGAGCTCGCGAAGGCTCTTGAGCTGGCCGCTATCGCATACGGGACCTACCGCACGGCTTGTCTTGCCGCAGCGCAAGCGGAGTCCATGCAGCGCCTTGTACACCTCGCTACCGGGACCAGAATCAACAAGATCTATGCGCTGATTACAAAGCTCACTATTGGCCTTCGTAAGATTCCCGGCGGCATTACAAAGATTATCACGAAGCTCAACCCCTGGGCTATTGGTATTGCGGCTGTAACCACGGCGATTGCAGCTCTGTATATGCGCCATCGTGAGCTCACGGCTCACATTCGTGAGGCTAATAAGATAGCCGGAGAGGCTATCGAAAAAGCCGAGGCTGCCAAGTCCAATATCGAATACTACGTTAAGGCGATGAAGAAGGCTAAGGAGGGCACGGAAGAGTACAACCGGGCCCGCCAGGAGGTTATCAACCAATCCGGCGCCTATATCAGCGCTACGGACGCCGAGCGCCTTTCCTTGCAGAACGTGGATGATGTATGGGTGAACATCTGCAATCATATTGAAGAGGCTACCAAGCTCCAGGCTATGCAATCCGTTACCGCCGAGGCATCTGCGAAGAAGCAGGAGGCTCAGGGTAACGTGATAAGCGAGCTCATGGCTTACCAGGAGAAGCACGGCCTGACGAGCGCTGAGTTTAACTTCGTCAGGGATTATATTCGCGGAAACAAGACCTACGAGGAGTTGTATTACAACCCCGTATCCCAGAAGGGCCGCCTCTTCCAGAAAGCCGTGCAGTGGAGAAAGGATTTTGAGGATGCGGAGAGAATATACGAAGAAACTCTTGGCGCCGCAAAGAAGAAGGTTGAAGCCCTTTACGGCACTGGGGAACCCGCGCCCGCTTCCACGCCGGAACCTCTTTCTGGCTGGAGACTCCGCGCTCAGGAGTATCTTAATACCATGGCTGGAAAGACCCGTGGCGTGAAGATTTCCGATGAGACCAACCTTGCAGACCTTGCAGAGAACGGAGCGAAGGCTCTCAACGATCTCCGCAAGGCCCTTGAGCTTATCCCCAATTCCGAGTCGGACTACAAGAAGGTTGAGGATGATATTAAGTTCTGGGAGAAGCTTTCCGAGGCTATCTATGGCCCTGGAAAGACCGAATTTGGCAACTCTACCAAGCTCACCAAGCAGCAGATTAAGGACGCCAATGCGCTTCGGAAGGATCAGATAGCTTCTATCAAGCAATCCGTGCAGGACCTCAAGGAGGCGAAGCGGTGGTACGACCAGCTTACGCCACTTCTGGGCTCCAAGAACGCAGAAACGCTCCTTGCGTCCTTCAATTTCGCCGTCCCGAAGGAGGGCTTTGGTAAGGCCTTCCAGGGATACGCCGACCAGCTCAAGGCCCTTGGTGACGAGAATGGCGCCCGCGATGTGATGAACTGGGCCAATGGCCGCGAGGTTGGTGATGTGCTCGATTCCGCCAAGGCCATCGAGAAATACACCGAAGCTCTCAAGGGTCTCGAAGCGCAAACCAAGCGCCTCAACCTCACCGGTTTTGCTCAGGACCTCGACAAGATCATCGTGGATGCCGACTCCAAGAACCGTCAGCTCGAAACAAACTGGGCCCAGAAGGCCGAGGAGCTGGAGAAGGCGAAAGACGGCTGGATTCAGCGTTACCGCATCGAGAACGAGAAGGCCACCGCAGAGGAGGCCGAGAAGGCTTGGGCGAAGTTCTACGACGATCAAGTGGCCATGGCGAAGAAGTCCATCGACACGCAGAAGGAATACAACCGAAAGGTGGCCCAGGAGCAAATCAATGACCGTGCATCCAAGTGGCTGGAGGAGATGATGAAGGAAAACAACATCAACCTCTACGACATGGGTGATAAGTCTCTTGAGCAGGTGAACATTCTCATCGAACGCCTTAAAAGGCTCTCTTCCGACGAAACGCTGGCCAACCTTATCCCGGATGAACTTAAGTCCGATGCTGCTATCATCAACGTAGAGTTCTCTGAGCTTCTTTCAACGATTAAGAAAATAGCGAACACGAGAATCGGAGACTTGAGCGTAGAGAAGATGAAGAAGACCTTGAGCGGCGTTAAGGCGATCGCGTCTAAGCTTGGTCTTAACGTGGACTTGAATGCGGTTGAGTCTTCTTACGCAACTCTTGCGCAGGCTATTACCGAGGTGGCAAACGCCCAGGAGGAGGTTAATGCGGCCCAGAAGGAATATGAAGATATTAAGGATAGCGATGACATGGACGCAAAGGCCACCGCTTATCGGAATCTCGCCGTGGCAAAGGGTATCCTCGAAAAGAAGACAAGGGATATGGCGGAAGCGCAAGCTCAGTACAATACCGCCGTGTCTATGGCCGGGCTTGGCGCCTTTGCTTCTGCCCTTGGAAAGGTTGCAACAAGAATGAAAGAACTTGCGAAGGCTACCGGGGATAAGTCTCTTGAGGAATTTGGCGATATAGCCAGTGGCGTTTCACAGAATCTCAACGCGGCGGCAGAGGGTTATGCGATGGCGGCTCAGGCCGGTCTTGGTGCATATTCTTGGGTTGGAGCTATCATTGGCGGAGTGGCTGACGCTATCGGCCAGGTGTACGACTATGTTGATAGGGTTGATGAGTTCGACTATAAGATGGGCCGCGCAAATTCGCTTTGGGCATTTTCCGTACAGCAGGTTCGCAATGAGTATGCGCTTCTTCAAGAACAGCTCGACACTATGTTCGGAAGTGCTTCTATGTCGAAAATGAGCGGCTGGGCGGACGTCATTCGTGAACAAGGCGAAATCCTACGGAATTTCAACAGCGGAGAAGACTTCTATAATTTCTTGATGGATTTTGTCAATGGCAATGTGAACGCACGCGAGCTGTATAATGCGTTGAGGTTTGAAAGCTACAAAAACGCTCAGACGCTCGCTGGAAAAGAGTTCAAGACATGGGACTACAACTGGTTCGAAGAGCTTTTCCGTGGGGAGAAAGATAAGTACCAGACTCTCGCTGAACTTGCTCCAGAGCTCTTTAAGGAGGATGGTAGCATTAACTTCGACTATCTCGATGAGTTTAAGAAATCCGCGTGGTATGAACAGCTTTCTGATGGTTGGAAGCAAACTCTTGACGAGATGGCAGAGGCAAACAAGACGTTCGAGGCCGCCTGCAAGGAAATGAAGGACTACCTTACGAGCGTATTCGGCGACATGGGCGCAAGCATCTCTGACTCACTAATCACCGCCTTCATGGAGTCCGGCGAGGTCGCCATCGACACTGGGGAGATCCTTTCCAGCGTAGCCAAAAAGTTCGTTGACGACTGGACGCAATCTTTCCTCACGACCAAGTACCTGAGCTCTCTTAGCGACTCCATTAACGATATTTGGATGGATAGCAGCATCGGCATGGAAGAGCAGGTGGCGCAGTCCCTTGGGCTTGTGCGTGACTCTCTCTACTCCATGCAGGAGAGCCTGCCGTACATCCAGCAGTTCTACGAGGGCCTGGAAGACCAGTTCCATTGGGCCGATGGCGCCGGTGAGGAAATTGGCGATGCCATCAAGACCGCCATGGTCGAACAGAACTCCTCGCTGATTGCCGGTTACATCAACTCCATGCGGGCCGACCTATCGATGCAGCGGAACGAGATCATGCGCAACATCTCTCCCGCAGTGACGAGCATCAGCACGGGCTTCGACACCCATTTGCAGTACATGGAATCGGTGGCCGGGAACGTGCAGAACATCTGGGAAAGACTGAACCTACTCACTACACCAGGAAACGGTGTGAAGATTGACGCGAGAATCTAAAGCAAAACTTTAGGTAGCGCTATTTATATTCCTCACAATTAACTATCTTTGCATTGAATCATGGCTACACTGAAAATAAAAATAACCGGCGGTTCCACTACGGATGTTGAGACGCTGTCCTCCAACAAGATTGTCTTGCTGGATATGCCCAAAAACATCGCCCTCAAGCCGAAGAACATCTATTCCCATTCTTGGTTCGACGAGAATGGGGATGATGAGTACCTGCCGCAGACAATCTACTACGAACCCGTAACGGTGGCCATGAAGTTCGCCGCGAGGGTTGACAACCCCTCCAGCACCGGAACCCTTCGCGGGGTTGTGAAGACCTTCCTCGATTCCATCATCGGCAAGACCTTCTCCTTCTATGCTCCCAATCAGGGCATCGGAAGGCAGGACTGCCGGGTGGAATCCCTTGGAGAGGATGCCACTTACCACAATCTCCCCGTGGCCGGTGGCAGTACCTATGAAGAGCAGTTGACGTTCACGGTCAACGTGAAAATCAACGATCCGTACACCCCCGTAACCTTGTAAGACTATGGCGTGGATTTGTGATAAAACCGGACAGCAGAAGTGCGAGATCAAGAAGCTCTCGTACAACGGCGTGTTCATGGACGTATCGAGCATTACCGTTACAGTCGAATCCGCCGTGCCGATAGCCTTCGCTATTGGCGATTACATTGATTGGGATTACGATGGCCTTCGCTACACCCTCGACACCGCCGCCGGCGTGGAGAAGCAGGCCCGCAAGCAGACCATAGGGAAAGCCTTTGTCTATGACAACCTCGTGTTCCTTTCGCCCCTGAAAGCGGCCGATAATGCCGAATTCCTCGACGTTATCCTCGGGAACACGAATGAGTTCCTTACCAATACCGAGTTCTCCTTCTATGGGACCGCCTGGGACTACGCAAAGAGGCTTGAGGCCAACCTTTGCCGTATGTACGGCGATGGTTCCTGGAAGGTCCGCATCTGGACCGGCGGAACATGCTACGACGAGACCCCGGCTACGGGCATCAACACAGGCTCCTGGGAGAACAAGCTGGTGGACGTCTCCGGCATCAAGTGCCTTGGGGGCTTCCAGCAGATTTACGACCTCTGGGGCTGCGCTTATGTGTTCTCCGTCAATAACGGCGTGAACTATGTCGATTTCTACGACGATTTCGAGCAGTATGCCCAGTCCTGGAAGGAGAGCGGCGTTGACAAGATTTTCGCCTATGGTAAAGGGAACGGCCTCTATAAAATCCGCCACACCCAGGACACCGACCACGTTCTCGTGACGAGGCTACGTCCCTACGGCTCTAGCGATAACCTTCCGGCGAACTACTACCTGAATTCGCCGGATTATCACGTTGATGGGAACGAGTCTTCTGAGCTCGCCATTGCCCGTCTTATGCTCCCCGCATCGCAGTGGACGAAGAATGGCGTGAAGCAGCCGGCGAACGCTTACCTGGAGCAGAATACGGACCTATATGGTATCCGCGAGGCTTCCGTGTGCTGGGACGGCTCCGACCCTGAGCTGGGTGAGATAAAGCCCACCATCTACAACCTCACCATCCAGGACCTCCTGGACCTTATGGCCTCCGGAACCACCTACCGGCCGAACACCTCCAAGTGGCCAGATACCTCGCAGAGAATCGACAAGATTATCACCGGCGCGGCTCCCACCGATAATGGTGCCGTTGCTGAGGCTGGGTATGACTTTACGGTGGTGGAGTCCAGCGGCGCCCTCTCTGCCGGAGACCTGAGCGCGATGAAGATTAACAAGGTTGTTGATTTCAGCGACCTTGTTATGGGTACTACGCCCTCCGTCTCCCATCTCGCGGAGTTCAGGATTGTGCCCACGAGCCAGAACACAATCGCCGTGTCCTTCGAT
>Ga0310786_10010655_pt1 | contig 11537 bp, 6 predicted proteins | sample AusTroGonzalo_MG_FD_203881 | JGI IMG/M metagenome (GOLD analysis project Ga0310786, IMG submission 203881) | Bovine rumen microbial communities from tropical cattle in Woodstock, Queensland, Australia - Gonzalo_03 (v2) (version 2) | ecosystem: Host-associated > Mammals > Digestive system >... | reverse complement strand
AGGCTGCTCAGGCTCAGGCTACCGCTGAGGCTCCCGCTCCCCGTGAGCGCCGCACCCGCGTACGCAAGGCTGCCCCGAAAGAGGAGGCTGAGAAGGTTGCCGATGTCAAGGTAGAGGCTCCCGCCGAAGAACCCGCTGCCGCTGAATAATCTTTGTTAAGATGGTTTTGCTGCGCAAAACGTTAAACAGTTAAAATGGTTTCGTTCCACGAAACGTTAAACAGTTAGTTTTGCAAGGCATTTTAATAACGTTTTTTCGCAGAAAAAACCATTTTAACTCTTTAACCCTTTAACATAAAATTGAATTATGGCTGTAACATTAGCTGATATCAAAAAACTGCGTGACATCACCGGTGCCGGTATGATGGACGTAAAGAAAGCCCTGGAAGAGGCTAACGGCGACTTCGAGATTGCCAAAGACCTGCTGCGTAAGCGCGGTCAGGCTATCGCTGCCAAGCGTTCGGAGCGCGAGGCTTCCGAGGGTGCTGTATTCGCCAAGGCAGAGAACGGCTTCGGCTGCATCGTTGGCGTGAAGTGCGAAACGGACTTCGTGGCCAAGAACGCTGACTTCGTAGGTATGGTTAAGCTCATCCTTGACGCTGCCTTCACCAACCGTCCGGCAAACCTCGAAGAACTCAAGGCTCTCAAGATCGGTGACTTCACCGCTCAAGACCTCGTAACCGAGCGTTCGGGCGTGACCGGTGAGAAGATGGAACTCAGCGACTACACCTTCCTCGAGGGTGACGTTGTTGACGCTTACAACCACCTGGGCAACAAACTCTCCTCGCTCGTTGCTGCTAACGCCGGTGCTGACCACGAGACCGTTCACGGTATCTCGATGCAGGTTGCCGCTATGGCTCCTATCGCCCTCGATGCTGATCATGTGGCTGAGGAAGTGAAAGCCAAAGAGCTGGCTGTAGCTATCGAGAAGACCAAACAGGACGAGATCAACAAAGCCGTTGAGCAAGAGCTCCGCAAGGCCGGTCTGAACCCCGCTCACTGCGACAGCGACGATCATATCGCATCGAACACCGCCAAGGGTTGGCTCACAGAGGAGCAGGCTGAGATCGCTCGCGGTATACGCGCTAACGTACCCGCACAGGCTGAGGCTAACCTCAATATGAAGAAGATTGAGATGATCGCCCAAGGCCGTCTGGGTAAGTTCCTCAAGGAGAGCACGCTCGTTGAGCAGGCTTACATCATGAGCGAGAGCAAGGAACTCGTGAAGGACGTACTCAAGAAACAGAACGTCACCATCAAGGACTTCCGCCGCATCACACTCAACCAAGAGTAAGCAACAAAATAAAAATTAAAAAAAATCTCACATAAATTTGCAAATGTGAGATTTTTTTTGTACCTTTGCATGTGCATTCGTTAATACCGTCCATGAAGAAGATTCACTATATACTGTTCGTTGTCCTGTTAGCGGTAGCTGAGGTGCTGTTTGTGGCGCTCCGGCAGAGGCCTTGTGCCGCTCCCGCTGAGCTCAACGTGCTGTGTATAGGCAATAGTTTTTCCATCGACGCTGTGGAGAACAACCTCGTGGAGCTGGCTGCCGAGCGCGGCGTGAAGCTGACTGTCGGCAACCTGTATATCGGCGGCTGCTCGCTGGAGCGCCACGCGCTGAACATGCGCGGCGATTCGGCGGTGTACTCCTACCGACTGATGCGCCTAAGTCCCGATGGCGAACATGCAGAGCGTATCGTGACGGACAGCGTGTCTATCCTTCATGCGCTGACGAGCGGCGAGTGGGATATAGTCACCATGCAGCAGGCAAGTCACTACAGCGGACAGTGGTTCACCTACGAGCCTTGGCTGACCGAACTCATCGACAGTGTTACGAACCATATATCTGACCATACGAAGTTGTTCTGGTACATGACCTGGGCGTACCAACAGGATGCCACGCACCCCGCGTTCCTGCCGAACTACAACGGCAGTCAGGCGTATATGTACGACGAGATTTGCGGCTGCAACCGTCAGTTGCTCAGTCGTCATCACTTCGACGGGTTCATCCCGGGCGGCGTAGCCGTGCAGCAGGCACGCATGACGAAGCTCGGCGACACACTCTGCCGCGACGGCTACCACCTGAGTTACACCTGCGGACGCTACCTCATGGCGTGCCTCTGGCTCGAAGTACTGACAGGCCGATCGGCTCTCGGCTGCACGTATATGCCCGAGGGGATGAGTGACGAACAAAGAATCATAACACAAAACGTTGCACACAAAGTGGCAAAAGCATGTACATCGCTATAGCTGGAAATATCGGTGCTGGCAAGACGACGCTGACGAAGATGTTAGCCAAGTACTACGGCTGGGAGCCGCGCTTCGAGAGCGTGGGCTTCAACCCGTACCTCGAGGATTACTACACGGACATCAAGCGCTGGTCGTTCTGCCTGGAGACGTACTTCCTCAAGGAGCGTTTCAAGGACATGCTCGCCGTCAATGCCGCCACGCACACGATCGTACAGGACAGAAGTATCTTCGAGGGCGTGTATGTGTTCGTGGCGAACAACTACCGCCGCGGCGACCTCAGCGACCGCGACTATACGACGTTCATGGAGCTGTTCGGGCACATGAAGCGGTTGATGAAGATGCCCGACCTGATGATCTATCTGCGCAAATCCGTGCCCACACTCATCGCACAGATCCAGAAGCGCGGCAGGGATTACGAGCAGACCATGCAACTCGACTATCTGAAGGATCTGAACGAGCGCTATGAAGAGTTCATCTTCAAGCAGTATGAAGGCAGAGTACTGGTCATCGAGAGCGACAATATGGACTTTGAGAACAACCCCGAGGACTTCCGCACCATCGTCAACAAGATCGATGCACAGCTCTTCGGTTTGTTCAGCGAAGATATGTGGGCAAAAGAATAATTTTGAATTGTTAATTTTTAATTTTTAATTAAGGTATGCATATAGCGGTAGCAGGCAATATCGGTTGCGGTAAGACAACGCTGACAAACATGTTAGCGAAACATTATGGTTGGGAACCGCGTTTTGAGAGCGTAGAGTATAACCCCTATCTGGCGGATTTCTATGCCGACATGGCGCGCTGGTCGTTCAACCTGCAGATTTACTTCCTGAACAAACGCTTCAAGGACGTAGTGGATATCCTTAACTCCGACAAGTACGTCATCCAAGACCGTACGATCTACGAGGATGCGCGTATCTTCGCGCCGAACTTGCACCGGCAGGGATTCATGTCCGATCGTGACTTCGACAACTACACCGATCTGTTCAACCTCATGACCTCACTCATCCGCAACCCGGATCTGATGATCTACGTGCGCGCGTCTGTGCCCACGCTCGTATCACAGATTCAAAAACGCGGGCGCGCGTACGAGGCGAGCATCCGTATCGACTACCTGCAGGGTCTGAACGAGCTCTACGAGGACTGGATCAAGGACTACAAAGGCAAGCTCCTGATTGTCGATGGTGACAAGATCAAGTTCGGCGAGAACGCTACGGACTTCCAGCACATCACCGACCGCATTGATGCCGAGCTGTTCGGTCTGTTCCCGTTCGAGCCTGCGCAGACGGGCGGCAAGGATATCTAACACGGCTGTCTATGATTCAGCGATTCCTCGACCGGCTGCAATACGAACGTCGTTACTCGCTGCGTACGGTCAGCGAGTACGGCGATGATCTGCGCGCGTTCGCAGAGTTCGTAGGAGTCAGTGAGGATAGTTTCCGGCCATCGGAGTTTGACACATCGGATGTAAAGATGTGGATGGTCAATATGCTCGACGGCGGTCTGTCGCCGCGAACAGTCAAGCGCCGTTTGTCGGCGCTTCGCTCGTTCTATAAGTACCTGCTGCGTCAGGGGCTTGTCAAGCGTGATATAACGCAGGGCGTCATCGCTCCGAAGACCGACAAGCCGCTGCCCGTATTCTTCCGCGAGAGTGAGATGCAACGCGAGCAGGCCATCGGCGAACGCGAACTCGACGAGCTGATGCACAACCCTGACAGCCAAGCATCGCCGCGCGAGGTATTCGAACTCACACGCGACAACCTGATCATCTCCATCCTCTACCAGACCGGCATGCGTCGCGCGGAGATCGTCGGGCTCAAAGACGAAGATATCGACCTGCACGAGGGGCAGATCCGCGTGTTCGGTAAGCGACGGAAGGAACGTATCGTGCCTATCGGCGAACGACTGTGCGGCGATATCGAGGCGTATCAGGAAGTAAGGCGCGACTTCTGCTCGCCCGAACATTACCTGCTCACGATGGTCAAACGCGACGGCTCGATCGGGCAGATGGATGCCGCAGCCGTCTATGCGATGGTGCGCCGGCGCATGGGAGAGGTGTCAACCCTGAAGAAACACTCACCGCACGTGCTGCGCCATACGTTCGCCACCACGATGCTCAACAACGGCGCGGATATACGCACCATCCAGACCCTGCTCGGGCACGCCAGCCTATCGGCGACCGAGGTCTATACCCACACTACCTTCGAGCAGATACAGCAGGCCTACCGCCAGGCGCATCCGCGCTCACACAAAGATTAACGCTACTGCTCCCTACTTATCTATCCTCCAGGTCGGAGTATAGGGCGCACTAACGCTGCTGCCAAGAGTCCCGTCATTGCTGAAGGGGAACGATTCGTTCGTGATAAAGATGTTCCTTAGCTGCGTACTGTAGTAGCGCAGTTGTATGTCTGCGGCACTCTCGCCGTTCACTGTGGATATGAACAGATAGAATAGCCCCGATTGATCAGCATTGAGGGTATCGACACCCAGGCAGGTGTTACCGCTGAAAGCAGCCAGCAGGTCACCTTCATGGGCAATCTGGCCATCGGTCATCTTGTCCTTTATTTCTGCCAATTGCTCCGAACTGAACGACTGCGTAAAGTCGATCTTGACGACAGGAGTCATCGTAGAGGTCATATCATAAATCTTGGGGGACTGCCATGACGGAGTGTTCACTGCGCCGTTCAGCGACTCGATCTGAGGCGCGTTCTTGTCTTTGCAGCCGGCTGCTAAAAGCAGCACGGCGCAAAGAGCAATCATACTAAAGTTTCTTGCCTGTGACATCATATTTTTCATTGTTTCTAATTATTACTACATGGTCGTTTTCAATGATCTTGTACGGACGGTCATCATCCTTGCGGAGGATGATCGGTGCCTTGAGTGAACCGCGGTGAGCGTCGGCGGAGTAGTTGATCGCACCGCTCTCAGGTACATAGGCCTCGCCGTTCATCTCGAAGCGGAGTTCGCCTACCCGATCCGACTGAATCGTCAGGAAGTAGAAGGTCTCCTCTCCTATCGTGAGCGGCTTAGCCACTGCCGCAAGTTCATCACCTACATAAGCCCTTAACTCCTTCACTCTTTCACTTCTTAAATCCTCAACCCTCGCGATCATGGTCATGTTCGTTGCGGCTTTCGGATTACTGAATTGGCTCTTGGCTCTTGGCTCTTGGCTCTTAGCTGCCTGCGCACGGCGCGGAGCGTTATCCGCCTGAGTATCGAAGAAGCGGATATCCACCTTACCCTGCCCTACGCGGCGGAAGAAGTAACCCTCACCCGGACGCATAGCCCGCAGGTCGCCTTCCCATTTCTTGTATTCTGAGAAGTACGCAAAGTGATCATGGCTCTTGATCATATCGCCCGTCGTAGCATCGTCGTAGTAGTCCGCCAACGCCTCTGTTATAGGTGTCACCTGACTGAGCAGACACGGCATCGGACTCCAGCGACCATTGCCGCTCACCGTCACGTGCATCGAGTCAGCTGGCAGGCTGTTGCCACTGATATGCATTGTGTTGCCGGCACCACAATAAACCATATATGTGTATATGTAGCGCAGGTAGTCAAAGTCCCCAACGAAACGATCAAGCAAATCGGAGTACGTGACGAAGTTCCGCGTTGCAGGGTTCTTGATCAGGTCACCTTCTGCCCACGGTTGGTCTGCCGTCATGACTTTCTCTATCTTCGCTACTGACGGACGCAGATCAAGGTTGAAGGATACCCAGTTCCAGCCTGCGTTAATTCCGATGGTCTGCTGCTCGCTGCCGGTGGTTGTGAGTATAACGGGCTTACCGTCACCACAGCCATACACTGCACCATGTGCAAAGAGTATGTCACGGTTAGCTGAGAGTTCATAAACCTTACCCGTCGATGCCTGCCACAGGCGGAAACGGATCTGCTTGCTGTTCATATTCTCATTACCATAGACGGTGATGAACAGCTTGGACGTATTCGCCTCAGCATCGTAGGTGATATGCGACGTGCCGACGCACTCCTCTCTATACATCGCATAGACAATATCGCGCTCGTCGGTGTCAATCTGACCACCGATCGCTGATTGCTGATCGCTCAGTATCACTTGCCCGCAAACTGACATGTTCAGCAGATACTTGGTTCTATCCACCTCGTCATACGGCGGGATCGCCTCCACAATGTACTCAATAGGCAGCGGTTCGCTCAGTCCGTTCTCATCGGTCAGATAGATCACATCGCTGTATTCGCCGACAGCTGTCTGGCTGTCGAATGTCAGGCGCACGATCTGTTCGCCCGTCGGGTCGATAGCTCCGTACTCGGTATCTACGCTCAGCCACGACGGCAGCGATTCGATGGTGTACTGATGGCGCTTACCGCTCTGGTTGATGATACGCACCGTAAGCTCTTGGTCAGCTTCGGTATTGTCATCGGTCTGAACGTAGAGCTGCTTCTCTGACCACTTGAGGCTATTCCGATCAACGAACGCCGTCCACGTCACAGGCGATACCATCGGGTTGCCGTTCAGGTCTTCCACATCACGCACGGTGACGTAGATCGACTGCTTGTTCACCTCGTAGTCCTGGTTGAGGATGTTGATCATCAGTTCGTCGTTGTTGAACGACCAGTCGAAGCGCAGTTTGGTGAGTTGGCCGTGGTCGTTGACCGGCGCGTTCTCCGAGTGGTCTTGCATCGCTTCGGTGACGTCACTCAGGATGAGCGGCACCACTTTGTCCACCACCTTGCCGTTCGGGTCTTTGTATATACGCTGGTCGTTGATAGAGAAGCGTTGCTGGAGCACGCCGCTGGAGTTCTGATAGAGCTCTTCGAAGGGCAGGTAACCCATCAGGCCCATCTCGTCTCCCACGAACGCCATCTCGTCCGCTGACTCGACGAGGGTTCTCGGCAGGGCTTGCTCGAAGACGGCGAACTCATCTATATGTCCGATGAATCCGTTGCCTCCGAGGTACATCGCGCCGGATATACCGGACATCTGTGTAGCGGCGAAGGTCAGGCGCATTTTACCGTCGATAAAGACAGATGCATTATCGAGGGTGCGGTTGATGGCGAGCACGAAATGGTGCCACGAATCATCGGTGATCTGCAGATTGGACGTTTTGAATATTTTCTCATCACTACGCAGCACTACGTCACCGTTTTCGATGGCTATGAGTGTGCCCTTGGCATCCGTAGAGTCGGTAGGCTCGATGCGGTTAGCGCTGAACAAGGAGCCGTCGCCGGCGGTGCGGAACCAGAACATGAGTGTCTCGTCATAGGTTACGGAGCGGCTCAGGAGGTTACCGTCGAGTTTGGCGGTCTCGTTATTCAGATAAAGCGCATAGCCCTGTTTCTTCTGCCATGTGCTGCCCTCGAGGAAGAGGGTTGCGCCGTGGGCAAGGTCGGTAACGGTCTCGCCTTTACCTTCGTTCATATGGTAGTAGGCGAGCAGTTCACGCTCGTAGCCGGTGAGGTAACGGTTGTAGGTAGCGGCTATCTCCTCTTCGTTCAGTGCCTTGGTCCATACGCGCGGTTCGAGCATCGAGCCGTTGAAGCCCTTACCGAAGACGAAGGGCGCCGACACATGGTAGTCGCTGATGGTTGCAGTTTGGGTCGTGTCGGTGATATTGAGCGTACCGACGTAGAAGTTCACTCCTTGCTGATAATCCAGCGTGAACGCTACGCGTGTGAAGGCGAGAATCGGATCGCCGATAGACTGCGAATAGATTTTCAGTCCGTTGCCTACCTGGATGTAGAGTCGGTTGTCCGCGCTCTTACCGAAGAGGAGTCCCCGGCCCGCGTCGCCGTGCGAGAAGAAGACCTCATCGCCGTTCGGGTCGGCAGGCAGCACCATCATATCGACGGTGAGCGGATGGTTGTAGAGATGCCGCTCCACTTTGGTAGCAGCGAAGGACATGTTGGATCCGTCGAACTGCAGCGCTGTGGAGGTAGCTATGCCGGTCTCGTTGGTGACACCGACGATGCGGAAGTTATTATCCTCATCGAGGTAATTGCCGGCGATCGCCTCGTTGAAGCGCAGCGAGAGGTTCTTATCCACGCTGAGCACGCTGTTGGCGGGTTCGGGTCGTCCGAAGACACGCGGAGGACGGGTGTCCTTGATACCGCTCATGACCGCCGAAGACTTGTGTACATAACCTGAACCGTAGCGGCAGAAGGACACAGCACGCAGGTCGTATTTCTGCTCCATCGGGTCACGCTCGCCGTAGAAACGGAACGGCGGGATGCGGCCGTTCTCTATCATCGCCTTATTGCCGGAGGCGTGGTTGTAGAGACTGTCTTCGGCATAGAACGAGCAGAGGTTGACCCAACGCTCCTCACTCTCGGACGAGAGTTTGTATTGGAACTCGATATGGTCGAAGTTCTTGTAGTGGAGGTCAAAGCCGTCTATCTCTATCGGGAGATAGTAGCCTGTGGAGTCGCGCGGCGAGAGGGTGTTCATTACCCAGTTCTGTCGTGGCATGGCGATGTTCACCGGACTGGACTCGGGCAGGAAGTGTACGCCCAGCGACATGTCTGTACGGGTACGGGCACAATCCTCGACATACAAGATGAAGTTGAGATTGTAGTCATCCACGGTACCTCGCTCCACCTCAATGGTCTGCGTGATAGGCTGACCGGGCAGAATCCAGTACCACAGGTTCTGGATGAGCGGCGCACCGTTGATATATACTTTGGCACCATCGGGGTTGGAGGCACCGTCGAGCGTGAGTTGGAAGCTGGCACCCTGGGTAGCAAAACCGGTGTCGAGCTGTCCGCCGTTCGCCAGTTTGATGCGGAACGTAGCACGTGTATTCGGATCGACATTCGTCTTCTCGTAGGCATTCGACGTCAGTTCGGGCTTGTGTATCCAGAGCGTACCGCTGTTGAGCGACGTACCCGGGTTGTAGAACTGCGTGTACTCTTCTTCTTCGTGTGGGCAGTAAGTAGAGCCCGCTACGGTGTAAAAGACATAGCTGCCGTAGAGCACGTCGTCATTGTCTTTAAGGTCTGTCGATTCGCGCACCTCCTCCGTGTTTGCTTTCCAGGTCGAATCCAATTCGGCGCGATAGACGCTGACGGTGAGATCACCCATCGGATCCGGCGCAATCGTGAAGCCGTGCGAATGGCTCTGACCGCCGGTCTTGGACTGACGGTAATCGGAGCTCAGGTCAGCCACAGGAGTATAGTTCATTTTGAACTCCCAGCCGTTGGACTTCGTACCTACCTCCTGATCCGTTTTCTTCGTCTTGTTGTGTTCGGCGTCCTCATTATAGAAATCATCAAGCGCTTGTGCCATCGTTTTGCCGACGGTACTTTGGGTCAGCGATTTGTAATTCCATAGGTTCTTGATCGCATTGCCTACGGTATTCATGATTGCTGTACCTCCAGAGCCAGAGAGCAGACTCTGGGCCAATGACCCGAAAGCACCACCAACAGGAACTTCGTTGTAGCCCACGGAAGCGCCGTAGGAATCGGTGTGGGTGTAGGATGCACCGTCGGAGACACTGTACGTACCGAGCAGCTTACCTTTGGTGCGTGCTTCGACTTTCTCCTTCTCGTTCGCCACCAGAAGGGCAGTCCACGAAGTAATCATGTTGTCGTAAGCGGCTACCTGGTCGGTGAACACACCGTCGCCGTCCGGAAGAATCATCGAGTAGTATTCCGGATACAGCTCGGGGTCGTCCTTGTGGTACCAGTACACCGGTTCACCCATAGCGTTAGCGGCCGCTTTGGCGGCAGCCGAGTCGGGGAAGTTCATCAGCAGGTTGTAGCGGCGTAGCGCCATCTGCGGGATGACGGTCTCCATGATATAGTACTGCGTATAAGCGAACGTGCGATAAACATGCATGCCGGCAGAGATGACTTCGCCGGTGACGAGGTGGTATCGGTTCATCTGATTATCCACGCCGGTAGCCAGCACCTTCATGGCGCCTGCTTCGATAGCGGGTCTGCGCATCTCGTAGAGACTGTCGTTGATGACCACTACAGAGCGCACTTTGTTTACCACGCGACTGATAGAGGCACCTACGAACACGTCCGCATTAGAGCCTACATAGGTAGGCAACGTCGTCCTGGACGAAGTGGAGATACGGTCGCTCGTGGAGAACGTATAGTTGTAATCCCATCCGTTGTCCCATTCGAAGACGATAGGCAGGTCGAACGAGAACTTGCTCTCCGCCTGTATCGGTTCGCCGGAATAAGAACCTCCGCCGCCGCCTGGAGCGCCTGTGAAGAGACCCACATGCATATTCACATCCGTACCCCATGAAGGTTGCAGGTTGACACCCACTTTGAGGTTGAGTTGGGTCTTGTAGTTGAACGAGTAGCTACTACCCGACTCTATCCATGACGATGAACCGGATCCTCCCGGGTCACGTACGATGTCGAGCAGCTGGATATCGGTTTCTGTGGATTCGAGCGCACCTACGCCCGTTATCGAACCGATGACGAATCCCTCGATCTGGTCGCTCTCCACGACATTGCCTTCGGCATTGAGTGCCACGCTGATGGCACGCAGCGCGTCGGTGCCGGAGGACTCTACCTCAATATTATCTATGTTCAGGAAGATATTGTTGTTGCGTCCGTTCTCGTCGAGCGGGAAAGTCTGCGGCGTACTGTTGATCTGCATACCGTTGCGAACAACTACTTCTCCGCCGTGCCAGGGTACGGTATCCATCGCCGCCGCATCGCTGTTGTTGTAGCGGTATACCTCGTACGCCTCTGCGGTGAATTGGTACTTGCGGTTGGTGAAGAACAGAGGATAGCCGAGCACGTAGTGTATACGTCCGTTATTGAGTTGGTGGTAGAGTGCTATCTGGGTATGCTGATTCGGGTCGAGACTGCTCAACTCGATTTTCTCTTCACCGTAGCCGGGTTTGGGCAGACCGTTGATCATCTGGTGCAGGTGAACCTGTACCGGCGTATGATAGATACGGTCGTACACAGCGTTGTAATGTACGGAGTCGGCGTCTATCTTCGGGTCGTAGGACGTCACAGGCGCGTTAGTGAGGTCGAAGGTCTCCATGCCTTGCCCGGACGGGAGCAGCGTCGCATATCCGTTGGCGGTAGCCTGTACCACTTTGTATTTGGTCGGGAACAGGTCGGCTACATACTCGCCTGTCTTGGGGTCGGGGAAGATGATGATGCGTTTCTTCTCGATGAGCACGCTGGTCTGTCCTACTATGCGTTCGGGGTCAGCGGACAGCGTGTCGGTGGAATAGACAATTTGGTTGATGACATTTTTCATCGTGTCACGGCTCAGGTCATCCGGGTCATGGATGAGTTGGGCGGTGTTGTCCCCTTCGAGTTGGAGCACCAGCA
>Ga0310786_10010654_pt1 | contig 11538 bp, 9 predicted proteins | sample AusTroGonzalo_MG_FD_203881 | JGI IMG/M metagenome (GOLD analysis project Ga0310786, IMG submission 203881) | Bovine rumen microbial communities from tropical cattle in Woodstock, Queensland, Australia - Gonzalo_03 (v2) (version 2) | ecosystem: Host-associated > Mammals > Digestive system >... | reverse complement strand
CTCCACATCCAGGAGGCGTATGCTGGCCTTTACTGTTCAGGGGACACGACTGGCAAAAAGGTTCTGTCTGAGCCCACCGGGTGGTGAGCATCGCCGGAACATTTTCTGCCCCCGCCACCATAGGCAGGAGCATCATAAAGAATAAAACGAAACGGTTCTTCATATACCGTTGTAATGGTTCAACATGTTATCGGCAGCAAAGGTAACAAATATTCCTGACACAACCAAACATTCCGGCGATAAACATTCGTACTGTCCACTAATTTTTGCTTTCGGTATTTAAATGATGAGCAAAAAGTCGCAAAACTAACTACACAACTACACTAAGCACTATTTCCTGCTTATAACCAACGACTTACACAATGTAGTTTAACTACACTAATTGATGCATAACTACACTACTGAAAACCGCAGGTTTTTGACCTGTAAACCGCTGAGTTGTGACTGAAAACCAGCGAGTTGTACACGACAAACCGACGGTTTGTACACGACAAACCGATGGGTTGTGCTCAGCAATATGATGTGAACATGGGCCAGAAATTGGTTGTGTAGTTATCAATCATTTAGTGTAGTTAAACTACACAGCGTGACTAATTGTCTTTCAGACGGTTAGAGTACATAGTGTAGTTGTGTAGTTAGTTTTTATAAAAAAATGAACAGATTAAAAACATTTGAGTTACCATAAGAAGGAGAAAACTTTAAAAACATTAAATAATCAGCCATTTTAAGTGTTTTCCAGCGGAAATACACTACATTTGCGTTCAAATTTAATAAAGATGGATCAGAAGAGAATATTGAAGTTCCTGCGCCAGGTAATGGCAAACAACAACCGTGAGTGGTTTCAGGAGCATAAGAAGGAGTATGAGGCCGTCAGGGGCGAGTTTGAACGAGGCATACAACAGGCCATAGAACGGATAGCGACGTTTGACTCCGAGACAGCCCACGTGAAGGTGAAGGACTGTACCTACCGTTTCTATCGCGACACGCGGTTCTCACCAGACAAGTCGCCCTACAAGAACCACCTCGGTGCCTATATCAACGCCAAGAGCAAGAAGGCGCTGAGGGGCGGGTACTATATCCATCTGGAGCCAGACCACTGCCTTTTGGCCGTAGGCAATTACTGGCTGCCTACGAACATCCTGGCCTCATGTCGCAACGAGATCATGGCAAACACGGCAGAGTGGCTCAGGTGTGTAGAGAGCGAGGAGTTCCTGAAATACTTTGGCAGCGACGAGTCCAGCAGTACCGATTCGCCGACAGACATCGACAGCTGGGATCAGCCGCAGGGCTTCGGACTGGCAAAATTGAAGACGTGTCCTTCTGGCTTTCCGAAAGACTGGGAGCACGTCAACTATCTTCGCCTGAAGGATTACTGCTGCTGGCATGCTGTCCCGGATTCATTCTTCGAGGGCGACGACTGGTTAGACGAGATGGAACGCATGTTCCGCGCCGCCAAGCCGATGATGGACTTCATGAACAACGTCATCGACGACTACGAATAGGTGATAAACGAATGAGCCTTCGCATCCTCAATGATGACCCGTTGTTCTGCCCGCTCTTGCGGTGTAGCACAGCCGACGAGCATCAGCACCGCCATCAACCGCCAGGCCTTCATTGACTGGAGGAGGACGCTGAGCAGGATGAGGGCGATGCCGAGATAGAAGGAGTAATTGATCTCGCGGCCCTCGCCAAAAATGAGGAAGGCAAGGATGATGGTATAGCAGGGCTCAAGGTTGTACGTCAAATTGACGGTGAAGGCAGAGAGACGCTTCAAGGCCTGGATTTGCAGCAGATACATGCCCACAGTACAGAACAGCGAGTGACAAAGCATGAACCAGAGGTTCGAACCTTCCGGAATGACCACAACGGGCTGAATAGAAGGGAAAAACCAGAGATAGACGGGAATAATAGCCGATACAACGACGAGGCCACCAGACATCTGATACATCAGCACCGTGCGGCTGCGAACACCCACGCTGACCTTCTTGTTGCAGATGGCATAAAGGGCACAAACGGCCGATGACACCACACCGATCATAATACCATAACGATAGCGCGCATCAAGTGAAAAGATGCAGAGTACACCGGCAACCGTAATCAGTGAAAGAAGGAGCTCCAATGCCGAGAAGCGCTTCTTGAAAATCACCGGTTCGAAGAGAGCCGTGAAGAATCCGATGAGCGAGAAGCAGATGACACCTATCGACACGTTCGATGCCTTGATGCTGCCGTAGAACAATATCCAATGGAGCCCCAACAACGCTCCGCACCCACAGAGTTGCAGGAACTTCCGCCAGCCCACACGAGGCAAACCTGTGAAAACCAACAGGATGCAACTGGTAAACAGCATACGGTACCACACGATGTCCACCTCGTTCAGCGTAATCAGCCGCCCGAAGAGTCCCGTGAAGCCTGCAAGCATTACGCTAAGGTGCAACTGGATAAAACCTTTCTTCGTCTCATTCATTTCCGCTGCAAAGGTATAAATTTTTTGAGTATAAAACGAGCTGTTTTAATTTTTATTTATACCTTTGCGCCGAAATAACGATATTAACGATGAAAAAACTATTCCTTATGCTGGCCTTGCTGCTACCAGTGGCAGCAGTGGCGCAACAAGACCCAATGGTGGTCAAGACAGAATCCGGCCTCGTAAAGGGCTTCAATCAGGAAGGTTCGATGGCCTTTTTAGGTATTCCATACGCTAAGGTGGAGCGCTTCATGCCGCCGAAGCCAGCCGACAAATGGGACACCATTATGGTGTGCGACCACTGGGGGCCGCAGGCCATGCAGAACACCTGGGGGCGCAAGCTGAGTGAGGCGGAAATGTCGGAGCAATGCTGTGTGCTCAACGTGTGGACAACTCCCCAAACGCCCAACTCCCCAAGCAACCAAATGACCAGCCTCAAGCCCGTGATGTTCTGGTTGCACGGCGGCGGCTTCGACTCAGGCACCTCGGCATGGAATCCCGGTATGCAGTTGGCCAAGAAGGATGTGGTAGTGGTGAGCGTGAACCACCGCCTGAACATCCTCGGCTTCCTCGACCTTTCCGCCGCGTCGAAGAAATACAAGCACTCTGGCAATGTGGGTATGCTCGACGTGGTGCAGGCACTGCAATGGGTGCAGAAGAACATCCGGCAGTTTGGCGGCGACCCCAGCAATGTGACCATCTTCGGCGAGTCGGGCGGTGGTGGCAAAGTAGGCACATTACTCTGTATGCCACAGGCAAAGGGGCTCTTCCACAAGGCCATCATCATGAGCGGTACCATCCTCAATGTGAACACCAAGCAGATGACCGAGGAGCTGGGGCGTGCCGTGCTGAAGGAGCTACACATTGATGACGCACATGTCGGGGACATTGATAATGTCCCATACGATACGCTCTACGCTGCCGGGCAACGGGCAATGGCCGCCAGCATCGGCACCCGCAAACCCGGTACGCCGATGATGTGGGGCTTCGGCCCTACACCCGACGGTGAGGTGCTGCTGCAACAGCCTTTCCAAGACGGTTTTGCCGACATCTCCAACCACGTGCCCATCCTCATCGGCACCACGTTCAACGAGTTGCAGCGCCTGCGCTACGACCAGCCGATGACACAAGACGAGGCTCGTCGCGAACTGTTCAGGACTTTCGGCTTCGATGCCAACAACTACCTCAATGCTTTTGCCGAGGCTTATCCCGACCATTCGCCGCAAGACCTGCTGAGCATCGACTGGCTGTTCCGTCCGAAAACCATCATTACTGCCGATGCCATCAGCGAGACGCGACAAGCACCCACCTATATGTATATGTTCACCTGGCGGTCGCCTGTAAACAAAGGCAGCGTCCACGGCCATGAACTGAAATTCTGCTTCAACACGCTTCAACACGCTGGTAATGAGCTGCCACAGCCCACCGAGGCCGACCTGCGCCTGGCCGACACGATGAGCAGTGTGTGGGCACAGTTTGCACATAACGGAGATCCTAACATTGAAGGACTTCCGGAATGGCATCGTTACAACAAGGATCATGGCGAGCTGATGGTGTTTGACTATCAGTGTGCCATCCGCAACAACCCCGACCGCCGTCTGGCGGAAATCATCGACAAGCACTGCTTCCAGCAGCTCGACGACTTCCGCGCCCAACAAAGTAGCAAAAAGCTCAAGGCAGGTGACGTCACCATGACCATCTACCCCACGAAGGGCGGCAAGATCATGTCACTGAAATACAAAGGTCAGGAAGTCATTTCCCAACAGACAGCACCCGAATCCTTCGGCAGCACCTTCTGGACAAGTCCGCAGAAGGAATGGAACTGGCCACCCGTGCAGGAGTTTGACAAAATGCCCTATACCGTGGAGGAGTCTAACGGAAGCCTCGTCCTGACCAGCGAGGTGTCAGAGAAACTCAAATACCGCGTCCGCAAAGAATTCGCCATCGACGGAAAGGACAACGCCATTGTTGTCACCTATTCTATTATTAACGAGAGCGACGAGACGCGCCAAGTGGCCCCCTGGGAGATTACCCGCGTGGCTAATGAGGGCGGTGTCATTTTCTTCGACGCGCCTTTAGACGGCATCACGCCCGCCGGACTCATGTCGTTTAAAGCAGAGCATGGTGCCGTGTGGTATCAGCCCGATGAAACCGGCGAAAACCGGAAAATCAACGCTGATGGCAAAGGCTGGCTTGGTTATTGCAACAACGGTCTGCTGCTGCTGAAAAAGTTCGATGACCTGAACCCATCGCAGCCCGCTCCTGGCGAAGCCGAGATACAGGTTTACGTGAACCGTGGCAGAACTTATATCGAATTAGAGAGCCAGGGTGCCTACACCACCCTAAAGCCCAAGGAGCAGCTCAGCTGGACGGTACGCTGGTATCTGGTGCCCGTGGAGGGAGGTGCCCAACCTTCAGCAGGCCTGATGAAGACTGTCAAGAACATTCTGATTCAGACAGGAAAACGATGACACCCCTCAAGACACGTTTCCTCATGGTGATGATGCTCTGGTGTGCGGCAGTAAGCGCACAGCCGGAACACCATCTCTATGTGGACCAGAAAGAAACGACGGACGAGGCAAAGGGACAGTTCGCCACCGTGAACGAGGCGCTCCGCCATGCAGAGACTTTGGCCGACGACCGCATGTGGACGACCATCCATATTGCCCCTGGCGTGTATTGGATTGACAACCCCGACGACCCCGGCATCCGTAAACCCGAGCCTGGCGAACATATACCCTACGGCATAAAAGTGCGCCTCAGCAGAACACGTCTTATCGGAACGGGCAATAGTCCTGACGACGTGATACTGGCCTGCAACCGGGGACAGACGCAAGGCGCAGAGGGGAACTTCACCATGCTGCACATCACGGGCGACGACATTCAGGCCGAGAATCTCACTTTCGGCAATTACTGCAATGTAGACCTCAACTACCAACGCGACCCGCGCCAGAGCCGCCCACGCCGTGCCGATGCCATTGTGCAGGCACAGCTCATCATCTGCAACGGCGACCGCTATGAGGCCCGCCGCTGCCGTTTCATCTCGCGGCTGAACCTGTGCCCCTTTGCCGGGGCACGCCATGCCCTGTTCGACGACTGCTACTTCGAGTGTACTGACGATGCCCTCTGTGGCACCGGCACCTACCGCCGCTGCCGCTTCACCTTCTTCAGCAGCAAGCCCTTCTACTCCACCTCGCCACAGGGAGCCTTGTTCGACGACTGCGACATCCACTCAAAGGTGCAGGGCGTGCAATACCTGACAAAGGTCTCTGACCCCGTGACGATGCGTAACTGCCGATGGACAAGCGACGACCCCAACCTGACGATAGAGTGGACCAAGAAGCCCGACCCGAAGAAGCGTTGCCTCATGGAGAATTGCACGTTGAACGGACAGCCCCTCAACGTGCCGATGCCGCCCGATGTGCCTATGCCTGTCACCACCCCTTTGTTGCCGCTGACCAACCAGGTGACGCTGGCACCAGGTCGTTGGACCTTAGATGCCTATAAGCCCGAAGATACGGCCAACTACGACTGGAGTGTGGATAACGACAAACCAGCATGGTGCTATGGCGAGGGCATGGACGGCGCCGAGGGCTGCTACGGTATGATCCAGAATGTGCGTGGGGCACGGATGATGTACACAGGCAAAGCCGACGAGACATATAATGACCAGACGCTGACCGTGGTACTCTCGCCTTGCAAGTCAGCAGGCCAAGGCTTCGGCAGTGCCACGGGGCAGTACATGGACTTATGCATCAAGTTCGACACCGAGACACTTACTGGCTATGGGCTTCGCTTGGTCCGTACTCCTGCCTACGACAGAGCGGTGGAGGTCGTATTGGTGGAATACCGTGAGGGCGAGGTTACCCCCATCAGTACCCCAGAGAGGTGCGACCTGTTCAAGAAAGATTGCCATGTGACGCTCTCGGCAAAGGGATCCGAGCTCACCGCCCGGATTGAGAATGGTAACCAGCACCAGCAGCTTTCTGCTACTATCGCCCACCCCAACAGCTTCGGCGGCATCCATATCCAGCACACAGGGTCGACAGGTGCTTCTGCCACGGTTATACAGTCCATCAACTGCACATACCAGTAAATTTGAAGTTTAAAGTTTGAGGTTAACCTTTGTTTATGTCACGACTGCTTCTCCTCGTACCATTGCTTCTGCTGGCCGCCTGCTCAGACAACCGGCAGGCTGCAGCCCTGCTCGACCGTATTGACAGTCTGACCTGTGAGCAGCCCGACTCTGCCCTCTGCCTCCTGCAGCAGCATGAGGCAGAGGCCGCTTCATGGTCGCGCTCCCTCAAGATGCGCCACGCCCTACTCACGGCTCGTGCCCAGAACAAGGCCTTCGTCGACTTCGCCACCGACTCCATGCTCCTCGAGGTCACCGACTACTACGACCGTCACGGCACACCCAACCAACAGGTGGAGGCCCACTACCTTCTCGGTTGCGTCTATCGCGACCTCGGCGAGGCAACGATGGCTGTGGGAAAATATCAGGATGCCCTCGACATGGCAGAAGCTCTTGAAGGCGACTGTAGTCCTGATATCTATCTTGGTATTCTTGGACAGTTGGCATCATTGTTTCATTCGCAATACTTACCCAACGATGAATTAGCGGTAAGACAACAGCATCTTAACTTTGCATTACAGATAAACGACTCAATGGAATATGCCTATGCGAAGGCACAAATGATGAAACCATATTACCTGATGGGAGAGAATGATTCGGTGCTAATGATTGTTGATGAGGCATACAAATTCTATAAAGAGCATGGTCTACCGCACATTGGTTCCCAGTTCCTGCCACCTGCCATTTATATCTACACAACCCGTCAACAGTATGGGAAGGCCCGACTGCTAATCAATGCGTATGAGGGCGAGTCCGGACTTTTCGACAGTTGTGGAAATATTGCTCGCGGACGCGAACATTATTATTATACGAAGGGCTTCTATTACCAGAACATTGAGATGACAGACTCAGCTGAGTTCCTGTATCGCAAACTCCTTGAACAAGGGAATTATGATGCTGATGCTTACAAAGGGCTGCTTGCTATTTATCATAAGCGCCAAAAGCCTGATTCTATTGCCAAATTTGCTTTCCTGTACGAATCAGCACTCGACTCCCTGCACCATAATATGGAACAGCAGACAATCCAGAAGATGTCTTCACTGTTCAACTACAATCGTCTCCAAAGGATCGCCCTTCAAAAGACGCAAGAGGCAGAGCAGGCAAGAAAGGGAAGAACGGTCATCATTTCTTTATTGATAACAGTAGTAGCCATTACCGTTTTAGTCATCAGAAGGAACCGCCTAAAACAGCGAAGAATGCATGAACGCCTTATTGGCACATTACAAAAATACAACCAGTTGCAGAAGGAACTGGATTATCTGAAAGGCAAGAATTACGAGTCACTCATTTCACAGAAAGAGAAAGAAATAGAGGAATTGACAAATGATTATCAGCAGCTCTTAGCAAATAATCATCTGTCAGACTTTGAGAAGAGTGACATTGTTCTTTCGTTCAAGGAAAAAGCGACCTTCAAGAAGGGGGTTGCTAATCCTGTGGCGGAAGATTGGGATAAGCTGATTGAAGAGTTCAATAAGAATATGCCAACAGTTTATTCATTTATGCATAACGTCTGTAGGCTATCAACTACAGAGTTACACGTATGCGTTCTTCTGCTCCTTAGCTTCCCTGAAAGTGTCATTGCAGCATTAAAGGACTCGAAACCGCAAACCATAAACACTGCTAAGGTTAGAGCTAATAAGAAACTATTCAAAAACAACAGCTCATCAACGCTTACAGGAAACCTCAGACAGCTTATTGTCTCTTAAAACACAACACGCTGAAATAGAGGTGTTTATGGTTTGTTGTCATCTCTTGTCTTAATCTTGTCTTAAATAGAGCCGCTTATTTTGTTGGATATGTTCACCCCTTTTTCATACTTTTGCACACCGTTTTAACCAAAACAAATACAAATTATGAAAAAGATTTATTTATCTGTTGTTTTACTGATGGCAGTTCTTTTCTGCTCTGCAAGTATCATGAGGGTATGTAACATGATTGATTTCCAGTATGAGTTAGAATTGTAAATGGAGGAAAATTGACTATTGAGGACATGGTTAATCTATATGGCAGTTGCATCATTATTGTAGAAAATGGAGGACAGTTGATTGTAGATGGAGGAACCATACAGGATGCTTGTCTGCAACTGCGAATAGGGAGTTCTATGACCATCAGGAACGGAGGAGGAATTAAGATGCGTTCGAACTGCAATTTTGATGCTCCACAAGGTGCTATTGTAAATATAGAATATGGCAGCATACAATAAAATAGCCATTTTCCGTTATTCTTTTTGTTATTTCCGATTTATTACATACCTTTGCAGCAACTATCAAACAAAAAAAGAGAACTATGCAAAAATTGTTATTGCTCATCATGCTCTTTCCTCTTGCATTATATGCACAAGAGGACTACAAACCACTGCTGAAAGACGGTAGGACGTGGAATCACACAATGGGTGACATTTTTCACGAATACGGCAAAAGCCTGACAATACAGGGTGACACCGTTATCGACGGGATTATGTGGAAAAAGGTGTACAGCGGTAGCCAATACGAGAAGGCCATGCGCGAAGACGGGCGGAAAGTATACGAGCTGGCAAAGGGGAAGTCTTCAGGCTCGCAGCAATTATTGTTCGACTTTGGGCTGCAGGTCGGAGAGCGTCAATACTTTACGCTATACGAGAACGATGTGCGCTATTTGGAAGTGACTGCCATAGACCATATCAATTCGGAAGGCATAGAATATCGCCTTATGAAATTGAAACAAGTAATCGAATTTGACGGTTTTACGGCAGATTTTGCTGATTGCTATTGGATTGAGGGTATAGGTGGTGACTGTGGCATAGAAAATACATGCAATTGGTCAGATTCCGCAGGCTATACATGTCTACTCCTATCTTGCTACGACAACGAAGGGTGCATCTTCACTATTGATGCCTTGGCCACAGTAGGGCTGACCATGCCAAAATCAGACCAACAGACAGACGCCAGCGTCTACGACCTGCAAGGGCGCCGCGTTGCCAACACCTCCCGCCCCGGAGTGATTATCCGTGAAGGCAGGAAGGTTGTGAGAACCCGGAATCACAGGGTGGAATTCGTCAAAAACAAATAGAAGCATTTTTAACGGAAGACTATTTAATTACTGATTGATATGAAAGATACTGTTATGTGTATCGATGCTGCTGGTGACCGTGGCTGCCACAGCGCAGAACAAGGTAGGAGCTTTCTCTATTAAGCCGATGGCAGGACTGAATACTTCAAACTTTGGCAGTCCAACCTATGATATCTACAAGACAAGGTATGTTAGGAGTCTAAGATTTTTCAATGAGGTTGGTAAGCTCTACAAATTCTGCGACGGAGAGTTGTTCGGGGCGGGCGGTCATGAAGGGATGGCTTAACAACTGGGGTGTGGGCTGGTAGTGCTCGAAGAGCTGTCGCAGTGAGACGCGGAGCATTTTCCGCCGCTGGCCGAAGACAGTCTTCACAACACGCTTAAAGAGCTGCTCGTCGCAACCGAGGTGGCAGGTGTCGTTGCGGGTCATGCGTATAACTGCGCTCTTCACCTTGGGCGGCGGGTTGAACACCGTCTCGTCAACTGTGAAGAGATACTCCACATGATACCACGCCTGAATGAGCACACTCAGTATACCGTACTGCTTGGAGCCTGGCGGTGAGGCTATACGTAATGCCACCTCACGCTGAATCATGCCCGTGCAACAGGGAATCAGGTCACGGTTGTCGAGCATCTTGAAGAAAATCTGCGACGAGATGTCGTAGGGGTAGTTGCCTGTGAGCACAAAAGGCTGTCCGCCGAAAAGCCCACGGAGATCCATGCGGAGGAAGTCGTCGCTGATGATATGGCCATGCAGCCGGGGGAAATGCTCCTGCAGGTAGGCCACCGACTCCCTGTCTATCTCCACCACCTGCAACTCGCGGGGCTTATCGGCCAGAAACTGTGTGAGCACGCCCATGCCTGGCCCTACCTCCAAAACGGGGAGGCAGGGACAGGCATCCACTGTGTCGGCTATGCGCCGCGCTATGGTGAGGTCGGTCAGGAAGTGCTGGCCGAGGTTTTTCTTGGGGCGTACCTGCTTCATGTCTTGAAGTAACCGCAGATCACTCTTGTTTGTCCTTGATGGCCTGCATAATCTGCTCTTCCAACTCCTCGCACAGCTCGGGGTTGTCTTTAAGGAGCTGCTTGGTGGCATCGCGGCCTTGGGCCAGCTTGGAGTCCTGATAGCTGAACCATGAGCCGCTCTTCTTGATGATGCCATACTCCACGCCGAGATCGACAATCTCGCCTACGCGGGAGATACCCTCGCCGAAGGTAATCTCAAACTCTGCCTTGCGGAAAGGCGGTGCCACTTTGTTCTTCACCACCTTGACACGCACCTGATTGCCGATGGGCTGGTCGCCATCCTTCAGGGTCGTCACCTTGCGGATGTCGAGACGTACAGAGGCGTAGAACTTCAAGGCGTTGCCACCAGTAGTGGTCTCAGGATTGCCGAACATGACGCCGATTTTCTCACGCAGCTGGTTGATGAAGATGCACGTGGTGTTGGTCTTCGAGATGGTGGCCGTCACCTTGCGCAGGGCCTGGCTCATCAAGCGGGCATGGAGGCCCACAGCTGAGTCGCCCATGTCACCCTCAATCTCCTTCTTGGGGGTAAGGGCAGCCACGGAGTCGATGACGATGATGTCGATGGCGGCAGAGCGGATGAGCTGGTCGGCAATCTCCAAAGCCTGCTCTCCGTTGTCAGGCTGCGAGATATAAAGGTTGTCGATGTCCACGCCCAGCTTGGCGGCGTAGAAACGGTCGAAGGCATGTTCGGCGTCAATAATCGCCGCAATGCCGCCTTGCTTCTGCACCTCAGCCATTGCATGGATAGCGAGCGTCGTTTTACCGCTGGATTCGGGACCGTAAATCTCAATGATTCGTCCACGGGGATAGCCGCCTACACCCAAAGCAAGGTTCAGCCCTACCGAACCGGTTGAGATAACCG
>Ga0310786_10010653_pt1 | contig 11538 bp, 12 predicted proteins | sample AusTroGonzalo_MG_FD_203881 | JGI IMG/M metagenome (GOLD analysis project Ga0310786, IMG submission 203881) | Bovine rumen microbial communities from tropical cattle in Woodstock, Queensland, Australia - Gonzalo_03 (v2) (version 2) | ecosystem: Host-associated > Mammals > Digestive system >... | reverse complement strand
GTTCGCTGAAGCTCCATCCCGGTATGTATGTGAAGACCAGAATGTCGATGGGCATGGCCCGCGCGCTGGTCGTTCCCTACCAGGCTGTGCTGAAGCTCACGGGCGCGAACGACCGTTACGTCTTCCTTGACGAGGGCGGCGTGGCCAAGCGCGTGTTCGTCAAGCTCGGCCAGCGTTTCGATGAGAACATTGAGATCATCAGCGATGAAATCCACGAAGGCGACCACCTGGTCACCGTCGGCCAGGGCAAACTGGTGGACGGCTCGAAGTTGAACGTAACCAAGGAGAACTAGTCGATGAGCATTTATAAAACCGCGATTGAGAAACCGGTGACAACCGCCCTGATCTTCGTGGCGGTCATCGTCATCGGCATCTACTCGCTCATGAAGCTGCCGATCGACCAGTTCCCCGAGATGGAACCGCCGTACATCACGGTGATGACCACCTACGCGGGCGCCTCGGCCAGCGAAATAGAAACCAATGTAACGAAGATCATCGAGAACGCCCTCACGTCCGTGGACGGCCTGAAGGAACTCACCTCCTCGTCACGCGACAACATGTCGGTCGTCTCGCTGGAGCTGGAGTGGGGAACGGACCGGGATGAGGCGTCCAATGACATACGATCGTACATCGACATGATCAAGAGCAACCTGCCTGACGGTTGCTCCAGTCCGGTGATGTTCAAGCTTAACTCGAGCCTGATGCCGATCATCCAGTACTCCGTGATGGCGAAGGAAAGCTATCCGGGCCTGGAGAAGATCATGAATGACGAAGTGGTCCCGCAGCTCAACCGCATCAACGGCATCGGTTCCGTGTCTGTGTCGGGTGCGCCGGACCGCTATGTCTATATCGAGATTGACCAGGAGAAGCTCGACGGCTACAACCTCTCGCTCGAACAGGTGGCCAACGCCATCAGCGTCAACAACCTGAACCTTTCGAGCGGTACGGTGAAAATGGAGAAGGAGCAGTACCAGATGCAGGTGCGCGGCGAGTATGCGCAGAGTGCCGACATCGCCGATATCGTGGTTTCCACCTCGATGCTCGGCCAGAAGGTGTTCGTGCGCGACCTGGCAGCCGTTCGCGACACCATCAAGGACCTCTCGCTCGACGAGAAGGTGGACGGCAAGGACGCTGTCCGTCTGATCGTTGCCAAGAAATCCGGCTCCAACACCGTGCAGGTCTGCCGTGACGTGCGCAAGGAGCTCGCCAAGCTGCAGAAGTCCCTCCCCTCCGACGTGGAGATCAAGATGATCTACGACTCGTCCGAGGATATCGAGAACGCCATCAGCTCCTTGGAAGAATCCATCCTCTACGCACTGCTGTTCGTGGTGCTGGTCGTGTTCTTCTTCCTGGGCAAGTGGAGGGCGACGCTGATCATCAGCATCACGATCCCGATCGCCCTGATCGTGGCCTTCATCTACCTGCTGGTGGTCGACAGTTCGCTCAACATCATTTCGCTGTCCGCGCTCACGGTGGCCATCGGTATGGTGGTGGACGACGCAATCGTGGTGCTCGAGAACATCACCAAGCACATCGACCGCGGCAGTTCGCCGCGTGAGGCGGCCATCTACGCGACCAACGAGGTGTGGACATCCGTCATCGCGACGACCCTCGTCATCGCGGCTGTGTTCATCCCCTTGACGATGCTCACCGGTATGGCCGGCATCCTCTTCAAGGAACTCGGATGGATCGTGACCATCGTGGTCTCGACTTCGACCCTCGTGGCCATCTCGCTGATTCCGATGCTGTGCTCCAAGATCCTGAAAGCCAATAAGGTGAAGATCGACCAGTATGGCCATCTGATTGAAACTAACGATAGGAAGGGCTGGTACGACCGCATTGTGGTGGGCTTCCTCGACAAGGTCGACAAAGCTTATGCGCGGCTCCTTTCCTGGTGCCTGCGCCACAAGCTGGTGACCATTGTCATCGCCGTGGCCTTCTTCGCCGCGACGATGCTCCCGGTCATCATGGGCAAGATCGGTACGGACTTCATGCAGACCAGCGACAACGGCCGTCTCAGCGTGACGGTCGAGGTGCAGCCGGGTACCCGCGTCGAACGTTCGGCCGCCCTCGCCCGTGTGCTGGAAGGCCGTATCATGACCCTGGTGCCGGAAGTCAAGCGCATCTCTACCTCGACCGGTTCGAATGACGAAAGCTCGGTCAGCGCGCTCTTCTCCTCGACTACCAACTATAAGATTTCGATGACGGTGGTCTGCAACAAGAAGCGCGAACGCAAACGCAGCATCGAAGAGATTGCCGAGGTCATCCGCCAGGAGCTGGCGCAGTATCCCGAGATCGTGGAATACCAGTGTATGGTATCGAGCGGCATGGGTATGGGCGGCGGCTCGACGGTGGACGTGGAAATCTACGGTTACGACTTCGACGAGACAAGCCTCTACGCCGCCGAAATACGCCAGGCCATTGTCGACAACGTGCCTGGCGCCCGCAACGTGCGCATCTCCCGCGACAAGGATCGCCCGGAACTCAAGGTGGTCGTCGACAAGGAGAAAGCGGCCCTTCACGGACTTAACACAGCCACCGTTTCGCAGTACGTGCGCAACCGCGTGGCCGGTTATACGGCCGGTTTCCTGAAGGAAGACGGTGACGAGTACAACATCGTGGTCCGCCTCAAGGAAGATGACCGCAACTCGCTGAGCGACGTGCTGGACCTGACGATTCCTACGGCGACGGGCGCCCGCATCAAGCTTTCCGACATCGCTACGATCGAGGAATACTGGGCTCCGCAGACCATTGAACGCAAGAGCCGCCAGCGTTATGTGCGCGTGATCGCATCGCCCTACAAGACGTCGCTGGGCGAGCTGGCGGAGGACATCCAGGCCCAGGTCGACCGGCACACCACGCCTTCCGGCGTGACGGTGGTCCTGGCCGGTGACTATGAAGACCAGCAGAAATCCTTCGCCGACATCATCACCCTCGGCCTCCTGATCATCCTGCTCGTTTACATCGTGATGGCTTCGCAGTTCGAGAGCCTCAGCAAGCCGGCAGTCATCCTGCTGTCCATCCCGTTCGGCTTCTCGGGTGTGGTGCTGGCACTCTGGATCACGGGCACGACGCTCGATATGATCGGCGCGCTCGGCGTGGTGATGCTCGTGGGTATTGTGGTCAAGAACGGTATCGTGCTGGTGGACTACACCAACCTGATGCGCGACCGCGGCTACAAGCTCAACGACGCCATTGCCCTTTCCGGCGCTTCACGTCTCCGCCCGGTGCTGATGACGGCGTTCACGACGCTGCTCGGTATGCTCCCGATGGCTCTCAGCCAGGGTGACGGCTCCGAGATGTGGCACCCGCTCGGCATCGTGGTGATCGGCGGTCTGCTGGTGTCGACCTTCATCACCCTGATCATCGTGCCGGTGGTCTACGGCCTGATCTCCCGCAGCGGTGAGCGCGACAAGGAAGAGAAGCAGCGCAAAGAATTCATCTTCATGCAGTTGAACCCTGACCAGAAGGAGGAAGCGTAAATGAAAAGTGTAATGATCGTTTTTAACCAGGCCTTTACGAGCCGGGTGGAATATATGCTCGACAAACTGGGCATCCGTGGATTCACGTTCTTTGAGGAGGTGCAGGGTCGCGGGTCAGTGGACGGAGAGCCGCGCCGCGGTACGCACACCTGGCCCGAAATGAACTCGGCCGTGATCACCATCATCCCTGACGAAAAGGTGGACGAGCTGCTGCTGACCGTGCGCAAACTCGACGCCCGCAACAAGGCCGTGGGTGTTCGCGCCTTCGTCTGGAATATCGAGCATAGCGTTTAATCAGAAAAAATTATTAACTTTATAGCTCAATTAAATTAAAAGAATATGGCACAAGCAGTAACTGATTCCAATTTCGACGCCGTGGTCACCGCTTCCGAGCAGCCTGTCGTCGTTGACTTCTGGGCTACCTGGTGCGGCCCCTGCCGCATGATCTCCCCGATCGTGGACCAGCTTGCCGAGAAATATGCCGGCCGCGTAAACGTGGTCAAATGCAATGTGGACGAAAGCACGGAGATTCCGGTGAAATTCGGTATCCGCAACATCCCGACGCTGCTCTTCTTCAAGAACGGCGAACTGGTCGACCGTCTTGTGGGCGCCGCTCCGCAGGCCGAGTTGGAAAAGAAAATAGAATCTTTACTTTAAACTTAAAACATAGCATGAAAAAATTTGCAATGGTGCTGGCAAGCCTCCTGATTCTGGGTGGCGTGGCGGCTAATGCACAAGGATTCGTTGTCAAGGGCGGCTACAACTACGCCAACGTTTCGATTGACAAGAGCGTGTCGGTAAGCGATATGAAGAGGGGCCGTTCCGGCTGGCAGATCGGTGTGGGTTACCAGACCGAGACCGGAAGCGGTTTCTCGTTCCAGCCCGAGCTCTTATACAAGGTGACCGGCTATCGCCTCACCGACGATACGGACATCCGCCTCGGTTATCTGGAAGTTCCCCTCAATGTTCAGTGGGGTCCGGATCTTGTCATTGCCCGTCCGTTCATCTTTGCCGGTCCGTATGTGGGCGTCAAGGTGACCAACAGCCTCAAGAGCAGGGGTGGTGACATTCCGGACGACGTGATTCAGAACCTGAAGAGGGCTGAATTCGGCATCGGCGTCGGTCTCGGCGTCAACATCTACCGTTTCCAGATTGCCGGCAAGTACAACTGGAACTTCGGCGCCATCGCTGACGCCAAGAACGTGGACTACACGACCCTTCAGGGCAAGCCCCGTACCTTCGAGATTTCAGTCGGTTTCAGGTTCTAGTACCTTGTACAAGGAAGCCCGACAGTATCTGGGACAGGCCTGGACGGATTTCCAGCGGCGCTTCGCAGAAAGCCTCCAGACAGATATTCCGCTGCTCCGGAAAGCCAACAATTTTGTTCTGGAGCACGGCGGCAAGAAATTGCGTCCCACCTTTAGCATGCTCATCGCAATGGCCCTCCGTGGCCGTTGCGATGAGTCTGTTATAGAATGTGCCGCAGCTTCCGAGCTGCTGCACACGGCCACACTGATGCACGACGATGTGGCCGACAATGCTGCGACACGGCGCGGCGTTCCTACGATAAAAGCCCTCTATTCGCCCACGACAGCCGTCCTGTTGGGCGATTTCTGGCTTTCCCGTGCCATGGACATCATCATCGACCACCCCGACAAGCGGGTGCTGCATATTTTCTCCAAGTGCCTGAGCGATCTGGCGCGGGGCGAGATGTTGCAGCTGGAACGGGCCCAAAAGTGCGATACCACGGAGGAGGACTACCAGCAGATCATTTACTGCAAGACCACCTCCCTTTTCGAGGCGGCCATGGTCAGTGCCGCGTATTCCGTGAAGGCGGACGAGCAGGAGGAGGCCTGCAGCCGCAACTATGCCTACCACATCGGCCAGTCGTTCCAGATGATGGACGATATCCTGGACTATTCGCCGGAGCTTTCGATCGGGAAGCCCACGGGTCAGGACATTCTGGAAAAGAAAATCACGCTGCCGCTCTTCTCGCTGTTTTCCGTGGCGCCCAAGTCCGTGGCACGCGAGATCCGGCGTCGGATGAAAGCTCCCGATGCGCAGCTGGTGCAGGATGTGTTCTCACTGATCAAGCAATACGACGTGCTGTCCATTGCCCGCAAGGTCCTGGACGAGGAAATCCGCCTGGCCGTCGAAGCCCTCGCTCCGCTTCCGGAGTCCGGGGCGAAAAACTATCTGGTCAACTTGGCCCGTCAGATGGCCGTCAGGACCGCGTAATCGTCTTGTATTTCTGTTCGTAAGGTTCCTGGTCCCACTCCGGTTCGACCAGCGGAGCGTCGCTGTCCAGCCGGAAGGACAGGTAGGTGATAGGGATGCCCTGTGCCAGGAAATTCTTTTCGTAGAAGGTCTGGATTGACAGCAGATCGTCGGCGCGTCCGGTGCCATAAATATCGTCGTTGTGCTCGAGCACGGTCAGGCCGTTGCAGCGGGCCGTCTCCAGCGTAAAGTAGTGGAGCAGGCGGCTGTCGGTCTTCAGATGAATGATACCTTGCGGCGCCAGGAGGCGGCGGTAACGCTCCAGGAAGCGGGGATGTGTCAGGCGCTTGCGGGCCTTGCGTTCCTGCGGGTCGGCGAAGGTAATCCAGATTTCGTCGATCTCGCCCGGGGCGAAGAGCGACTCGATGAATTCCACGCGCGTGCGGATGAAGGCCACGTTGCCCAGCGCATGCTGCGTGGCGTATTTGGCTCCTTTCCAGAGCCTTGCGCCCTTGATATCAATGCCGATGTAGTTCTTTTCGGGGAAGCGTTCCGCCAGGGCGACGGTGTACTCGCCCTTGCCGCAGCCGAGCTCCAGCACAATGGGGTTCGCGTTGTGGAACATCGCTTCGCGCCAGCGTCCCTTCAGGGGGTGGTCCTTGCCCAGCACATCTTCCGTAGTGGGCTGCACCAGGCATGCGAAGGTTTCGTTTTCCCGGAATTTGATCAGTTTGCCTTTTCCCATTTCTTTCCTTGGTATGAGAGTCCGATGCCTTCGACGGCTTTCCAGGCCGCCGGGTCGGGCAGGGTGATGACGACGGTCCATTGCCCCAAATCGGGGCCGGAGACGCGGATCTGCTCGCGCCACGGCCAGAGGAAGTCGCGCACGCTGCCGTCATGGCGGCGGGAGTTACCGTCCCGCAGCGGGAGGTTGATACGTTCGATGGCGGTCTGGCCGCCGGGCGAAGTAACGCTCATCTGCAGCTCGAGTGCGGGCTGGGAGAGCCGGGCGGTGTTGAGGCGGGCGGCCACGGAAGTACTGTACGTGCAGTCAGCGTCAGAGAGGTCCAGATTGAACGAGAAACGCCGGCCATCGGCTTCAGCGGCCTGCCGCGACACGAGTGAGTAGTCCTCTGTAGGCTTGGCACAGCCTGCCGCGAGCGTCAGGGCCAGCGTCACCAGCGCCAGGCCGATGCGCCTATTTCGCGTCATTTTCCTTGTTGCCGTTACCGTTTCCGTTGCCTTTGCCGCCCCGGTTGTTGCGGCGGCGGTTGTTGTTGCGCCGGCCGTTGCGGCGCTTCTTCTGCTCGTCGAAGCGGGTGATGCTGTCGTCGCCCACGGCGTTCATAAAGTCCTGAACCTTGCCGGCATTCTTATCCTGCAGCGATTCGGGCTTGACACCCTTGTGGTTGGCGGCCAGGATTTCGCGTACGCGGGAGGCAGGCACGGCGTGGAGGTTGGCCAGGCTGCCCTGTTCGTACGAGAAGTACATGATGCCCTTGAGGATGTCGGTTTTCATCAGCCAGGCGGGGCCGTCCTCGAGTTCGATGGGTCCGCGGACCTCCGGCAGCTGCCGCTGTGCGTCGAGATAGGTGGACACTTCGTAGTTGATGCAGCATTTGAGCTTGCTGCACTGGCCGGCAAGTTTCTGCGGGTTGAGCGAAAGGTCCTGGCAGCGGGCCGCCTGCGTGGTGATTGACTGGAAGTCCGACATGTATTTCGAGCAGCAGAGCGCACGGCCGCACACGCCGATGCCGCCGATCAGTCCGGCTTCCTGGCGCGCGCCGATCTGCTTCATTTCCACACGGATGTGGAATTCTTCGGCAAAGTCCTTGATGAGCTGGCGGAAGTCCACACGCTCATCGGCTATGTAGTAGAAGATGGCCTTCGTGCCGTCGCCCTGGAATTCCACGTCGCCGATCTTCATCTCGAGGCCGAGGCGGGCTGCAAGCTGGCGTGCGCGGATCATGGTCTTGTGCTCACGCGCGATGGCTTCCTGCCAGCGCTCGATGTCGAGGATCTTGGCCTTGCGGTAGATGCGGCGGAATTCGTAAGTGTCCGGGTCGATGCGGTGCCGGGCGAGTTGCTCGAGCACCACCGGGCCCTCGAGCGTGACGATGCCCAGGTCGTGGCCGTTCTGCGCCTCGACGACCACCAGGTCGCCCTTCTTGATGATCTGTCCCGACGTGTTGCGGAAGAAGATCTTGCGCGTATTTTTGAAGCGTACCTCAAAGAGGTCGTTGTAACGGTTCTGGTGGATACCCTCCATCCAGTTGTAGCTGCTGAGCTTGCAGCAGCGCGGGTTGTATCGGATGTTCAGCTCGCCGTTGGGCGTGCGTTCCACTTCGCAGCCGCGTGAGCAGTCATAGATGAGGGTTCCTTTTTCCTTGAGAGTCTGTGTCATAGCTTTTCTCTCTATAATGATAGCAGCATCCGGTTGCTCAGGTCGCAAAACACCAGCTTCGGGTTGACGTTGCTGCCGATCGCCGACAGGGCGTCTTCCAGCTGCGCGAAGGCTTTCTCATAGAAGCCGGGCTTGATGCGGGTTGCCAGCGAGCGGACTTGCGCCTCTTCCTGCGGGGAGAGTTCGGCCAGTCCGTCGAGGCCGCGGGCCACCAGATGGATTTTTCGTAAATAGTTTTCCGTGTACAGGCACCACTCCCGCTGCTTTTCGCGTCCCAGGTCGGCAAGCATCTCCCACTGGGGAAAGAGCCCGGCAAGGTCCTTCTTGAGGCCGGATTCGAGCAGCGAGACGGCGATTTCGCGGTATTCCGCGTTGTCGGGGCCGGCCATGGCCCGCCGCTGCTCGCGGCTGAGGGGTCGCAGCGCGACCAGCTGGCAGCGCGAGCGGATGGTGGGGAGCAACCTTTCGGGGTTGTGCGACACCAGCAGGAACAGCGTTCCCTGGGGCGGTTCCTCGAGCAGTTTGAGCAGCTTGTTGGCGGCATCGAGGTTCATCTTTTCCGGGAGGAAAATGATCATCGTCTTGTAGCGTCCCTCGCCCGCTTTCAGCGACAGCTTTTCGAAGACGCGCTTCGCTTCGTGGACGCTGATCAGGCCGCTCTTGTTCTCAATGCCGATGGCATCGTAGAGCTCCTGCTCGGTGAAGTAGGGGTTGGCCAGGACCAGGTCGCGGAACGCAGGCAGGAAGTAGTCGGAGATGGGCGCTTTCTTTTCGCTGTCCGACAGGGCCGTGCTGCTGCTTACCGGGAAGGCGAAGTGCAGGTCGGGGTGGATGAGTTTCTGGAATTTATGGCAGGAGGGACATTCGCCGCAGGAGTCGGCTTCTTTCGGTTCCCGGCAGTTGACGAACTGGGCGAGCGCCAGGGCGAAGGCCATTGCTCCGCCTCCGTTCTCCTCCGTCAGGAGAATGGCATGACCCAGCCGTTCGCTCCGCACCATGCGTACGAGCGACTCCTTGAGCTCCTCATTGCCGATAATTTCCGAAAATCGCATAATCGTACAAAGTTATGAATAATTCCCGAAACGTCGGCTGCGTTCCCAAGAATTACCACTGCTCGTAATGGATGCGCTCGGGTTTCCACTTGTCCTTGGGCTGGTCATCGCCTGCGGGCCAGCCTACGGCGACGGCACAGTACGGAAGGATCGGGTCGGGAATACCCAGCTCGCGCTTCATCGAAGCGTAGCGGTCGCTGTAGGGATAGGCAGCCGTCCAGACGGCGCCCAGCCCGAACGACTCGGCGGCCAGGAGGAAGTTTTCGGTGCAGGCGCCCAGGTCGTCGCGCCACGTTCCGTTGGGGCGGGTAACCGGCGCGCCGTCCGGATTGTCGCGCGGCGGACGCGTCACGGTCGTGTCGGCGCAGAAGACGACGACGGCGGCCGCTGAACGGAAGATCCGCATATTGAAATTGTTTTCAAACACCCGTTCGTACTGCGACTTGTCGGTCAGTACGACGAAATGCCACGGCTGGATGTTCGAACCTGTCGGCGCGGCCATCGCCGCCTTGAGCATTGTCTCCATCATTTCGGCCGGAATCGGCTGGTCCGTGAAAGCGCGCACGCTTTTGCGGTTCATGATCGTCCGGATCGTCTCGTTGTCCACATTCGTGTTCAACGTTGCCGTTTCCTGCTTCCCGCAAGATACAGCAACCAGCGCCACCATCAGGGTAACGCTGAGGAAAAAGGTCTTTTTCATGGGTTTAGGACTATTCTGTGGCGGGATTGGCGGGGGTGTCGAGGATCATCTGCGCGGACTCGAAGTCTTCGTCGCCAACCATCAGCTGGATGCCGTGCTTGCCCATCTGGACACCGGGGTAGCTGCTGTTGAGGTTCATGATGACGGCGGTGATGCCCTCGGCTTCGAGACGCCCCTTGGCGATCTCGGCCTCGTATTCGTGGTAGAATTCTGCTACGACTCTCATGGCTGTTGCGGTTAGACGGGTTAAGCTTCTTCGTTGTTGCGGCTCTCCTCGCGGAGACGGTAGCCGATGGCGCTCAGGACGCGGACCAGGTCCTTGCGGTAGCCTTCCGCGATGACGGGATTGCCGGTCGTGTCGAAGGTCACGCGGTCCTCATACATGCGCGTGAGGCGGGCGTAGACGCCTTTCTTGCGGTAGGTAACGAGGCCGGGCTCCTGCGTTTCGAGCTCATAATCCATCGATTTCATCACTTCGTCGAACATTTCGGCATATTTTGTGAAGTCGCCATTGAGGTAGATTTCTTTCTTGTAGAAGCTCAGCTTCGGATAGATGGCGGCAACGACCACAAAAAACAGCGCGATCTTCGGAAGCGAACCTTCCTTGAACAGATCGACGAAGGAGAGGCCCGCAGCCTTCTGCGACGAGAAGAGATAGACGATGCCGACGATGATGAAGAACATTATGGCGAAATACACGAGGTATTTGAGAGCACGGATGAGATAGCGCATAAACGGGATAATGTTAAATTGTTAATCTTTACAAATTTATATATTTTTGCATAAAATTAAAGAAAAAAGATCTGGGATATGGAAGAACTTGATGATGAAATGATCCAGTTTGAAAAGGATCATCCGAGAACCCCGGCCGGCGGCAATGGCGGCGGGTCGATGAAGACCCTGGCCATCGTTCTGGGCGCCGTGGCGGCAGCTTTGCTGGTCGCCCTCGTCGTCATGCTGACGCAAAAGAACGCGCTGGTGAAAGACCTCAATATCGACAAGCAGAATCTCACCAACGAACTGATCGCACTGCAGGGTGATTATGAGGCCCTGAACACCAACAACAAGGCCCTCAACGATTCCCTCGAAGTCGAAAAGGAAAAGGTTGGCCAGCTGATCGAACGCCTGCAGAAGACCGAGGCGACGAACCGCGCCAAGATCCGTCAATACGAGCAGGAACTCGGCACGCTCCGCTCCATCATGAAGGGCTACATCCGTCAGATCGACTCGCTCAACACCCTCAACGTCTCGCTCCGCAACGAGGCTACGGCAGCCCGCCGCGAGGCCCAGGAGAGCAAGCGCCAGTATGAAGACCTGCGCACCACCACCGACCAGCTGTCGGCCAAGGCATCGGCCGGCGCCGTGGTCAAGGGCCGCGGTTTCAACCTGGTGGCCATCAACGAATCGAACAAGACCACCGACCGCAGCAGCCGTGCGCGCAAGCTCCGCACCTGCCTCAGCCTGATTGAGAACAGTATTGCCGACCGCGGCTACCGCACCATCTACATCCGCATCAAGGGTCCGGACGACATCCTGATGACCGATGACAGCGGCAAAGTATTCACCTCGGGCGGCGAACAGATGATTTACTCCGCATCGCGCGAAGTGGACTACCAGGGCGAAGAAGTGGAAATCTGCATTTACTTCGCTACGTCCCAGGGCTTTGAAAAGGGCAAATACACG
>Ga0310786_10010651_pt1 | contig 11542 bp, 9 predicted proteins | sample AusTroGonzalo_MG_FD_203881 | JGI IMG/M metagenome (GOLD analysis project Ga0310786, IMG submission 203881) | Bovine rumen microbial communities from tropical cattle in Woodstock, Queensland, Australia - Gonzalo_03 (v2) (version 2) | ecosystem: Host-associated > Mammals > Digestive system >... | reverse complement strand
AGTGAAACGCTTTTGGGCCGATGATAGTTGGTTGTATTTCCAGTGAAAGTAGGACACTGCCAGGCTTTCCCAAATCGAGAACCCCGAGATCAGAAATGGTCCCGGGGTTTTTCGTTTCCTGCGGCAAGATTTGTGCTCGGGCAAACATGACCGCTCCCCCTTAACTGCCGGGGGCGCTAAACTTCCGCATCTCATTTCAACCCAGCCTCCATCAAGGAACAAGAATCATGGCGGATTCACAGGCCAGCGTGACTTTGCATTTTTCCGACGGAACGCCCGACACTCAGCTGCCCATCTACCAGGGCGCGTGCGGTCCGGACGTCATTGACATCTCCCAGCTCTACAAGAAGACCGGCAAGTTCACGTTCGATCCAGGCTTTGTCTCCACCGCCTCCTGCCGCAGCAACATCACCTACATCGACGGGCATGCGGGCAAGCTTCTTTACCGCGGCTACCCGATCGAGCAGCTTGCCGCCCGCTGCAACTATCTCGAGGTGTGCTACCTGCTGCTGTACGGTGAGCTCCCCAACGAGCGCGAGAAGCGGGATTTCGAGTATCTCGTGACCCATCACACGATGGTGAACGATCAGCTGCAGTACTTCCTGCATGAATTTCGGCGCGATGCGCACCCGATGGCGATCATCATGGGTCTTGTCGGCGCCATGAGCGCGTTCTATCCGAAGAGCTGCAACGTGCTTGATCCGGCGCAGCGCAACATGGCCGCCGTGCAGATGATCGCCAAGATGCCGACGCTCGTTGCCATGGCGTACAAGCACTCCGTGAGCGACCCGGTGATCTACCCGAGGAACGAGCTCACGTACTCGGAGAATTTCCTGCACATGATGTTTGCGACGCCCTGCGAGCGCTATCCGGTGAATCCCGTCCTTGCCCGCGCAATCGACCGCATCTTCATCCTGCACGCTGACCATGAGCAGAACGCCTCGACTTCCACGGTGCGCCTCTGCGCCAGTTCCGGCACGAGCCCCTTTGCCGCGATCGCGGCCGGCATCTCCTGCCTCTGGGGCCCAAGGCACGGCGGTGCCAACGAGGCGGCCCTGCGCATGCTGATGGACATTCTCGATCATGGCGGCGAAGCGCACATCGGAGAGTTCATCAGCAAGGTGAAGGACCATGCAAGCGGCGTGCGGCTGATGGGTTTCGGGCACCGCGTCTACAAGAGCTACGATCCGCGCGCGAAGATCATGCGCGAGACGTGCCATGACGTTCTGGATGAGCTTGGCCTGAAGAACGATCCGCTCTTCAAGGTCGCGATGAAGCTGGAGGAGATCGCGCTCAATGACGAGTACTTCGTGAGCCGCAACCTCTATCCCAACGTCGACTTCTACTCGGGCATCGTGCAAAAGGCGATCGGCATTCCCGTCTCGCTCTTCACGGCTGTCTTTGCCATGGCCCGCATGGTCGGATGGTTTGCCCAGATGAATGAGATGATCGAGGATCCGGCGCAGAGAATCGGCCGTCCGCGCCAGCTCTACACCGGCGCGACCGAGCGCGAGGTGCTTCCGATCGAGGAGCGCCCTTAAGAGCCGATTTTCCGGGGCCGCTTCAGTTTCCTAGCGGGCGTCCCGAATTACGCTGAGCAGGTCGTTTTCCAGAGCAACGACCTGCTCTTCGCTTTGCAGCGCCCGTCCGCTCACAAGGAACGTGTCCTCCACGCGCTCATCCATTGTTGAGATCTTGGCGGTCTCAAGGTTGATGCCGTATTTTGCAAGAACCGTTGCGATGGCAAAAAGCAGGCCCAGACGGTCGTTGCAGATGATCTGCAGCATCCAGCGCTTCCTGCTCTGGTCAAGTTCGATGTCCACCAGGGGCGTTGTCGGGAAGACGCGCGATCTCCGGGAAAGCCTGCCGGTTCTGGGCTTCGGAAGGGGCTTTTGCTCCTCAAGCTGCCGGGTGAGTTTCGCTTCGACCCGGCTTCTGAGCGCATCTGCATCCTCGCGCTCATGGCGGTCCTGCACGAGGAAAGTGTCGAGAGCCCAGCCGTTCTTGGTTGTGTAGATGCGGGCGTCGAGCACTGAGAGCCCCTCCCGCTCGAAGTATGAGACGACGCGCGCAAAAAGATCCTTCTGGTCGGGGAGGTAGAGAAGGACTTCAAGCCCCGCGTTGTTCTGTGCCGCGCGGCACCGCACGATGGGCGAGACCTTGCAGCCGCTCCAGGCAAGGGAGGCCGTGTGCCAGGCGATGTTCTCCGGCGTGTGGCGCAGAAAGTATGCGATGTCAAAGTTGCTCCAGAACGCGTCCCGGATGAATGCGGGGACGCCCGCGGCATCCACGAGCTGCAGAGTCTGCCTGCGGCGCAGGGCAAAGAGCGTGTCTTCGCTTGAGACGCCGCCCTTGGCGCGCAGCACCTCGAGCGTGCTCGTGTAGAGGTTCTCAAGGAGCTGCTGCTTCCATGCGTTCCAGACCTTGGGGCTTGTGGCTCGTATGTCGGCGCAGGTGAGCAGGAACAGGCCGTCAAGGCGATCCTTCGTGCCGACGAATTCGGCAAAGCGGCAGATCACGTCCGGGTCGCTCGTGTCCTCCTTCTGCGCCACGCGGCTCATCTCGATGTGCCAGCGCACGAGGAACGCGCAGTACTCGGCCGCCTCATCGCCGATTCCGAAGCTGCGGCAGAAGGCGCGCACTTCGGCTTCACCCAGCACGCAGTGGTCGCCTCCGCGTCCCTTGGCGATGTCGTGAAAGAGTCCAGCAAGCGTGAGGCGCCAGTTCTCGGGCACTTCGCTCATCACCCGGGTGCAGAGCGGAAACTCATGCGCATAGGCCGAGTGGCTGAAGCGGCGCAGGTATTTGACGACCATGATCGTGTGCTGGTCGACCGTGAAGGCGTGGAAGAGATCATGCTGCATCTGGCCCACGATGCGCCGGAAGACCGGGAGGAACCTGCCGAGAATGCCCCAGGTGTTCATGTTCTTGAGGCAGTGGTAGGTGCCGTAGTGCTGCTTCAATATTTCCACGAAGAGCGCCTTGTTCTGCGGGGCGTCTCTGAAGGAGGCGGGGAGGCGGTAGCGCGCGTGCCAGAGTGCGCGCAGCAGGTGCGAGGAGATGAGCTTCAGCTCCTTGTGCTGCGCATAGACGAAAAAGAGCCGCAGCGCCGCCTGGGGATCGTTTCGGAATGCCGCGTCATCGATGATGTCAAGGGCGTCCCCCCGCGCGATGAACAGGTCGTCAAGCCGGCGGATGGGAGCCGTGTCGTCTGCGACTTTGAGCAGACGCTCCGAGATGGCCTGAATGAGGATCGTGCGCAGCTGCACGACGTTCTTGGCATTGATGTAATAGCGCTTCATGAGCGCTTCGCTCTCAATGAGTCCGGCGGTTTTCTTGTAGCCGCAGCCCTTGGCGAGCGGCGTCTGCGTGTCGAAGACGAGCCGATCCTCGTGTCTTTTCGTGAGCAGGTGCAGCCGGATGCGCAGGTCAAAGAGATAGTTCTGGCACTCGCTCAGGTGATAGGCCTCGATCTGGGTGATGAGGCCGCTTTGGGCGAGCTCGTTCCAGTTGCTGCCGTACCCGGCAACCTTGGCGCACCAGAGAAAGACCTGCAGGTCGCGCAGTCCCCCCGGGCTTTCCTTCAAGTTGGGCTCGAGCGCGTAGGGCGTGTCGTCAAACCGCTGGTGCCGCTGGCGCATCTCGAGCATCTTGCGCGAGAAGAACTGCCTGGCGTCAAGCCGCTTGATGAAGGCGCGGTAGGTGGACTCGAAAAGCTCCTTGTCGCCTGCAAGAAAGCGCGCTTCGAGAAAGGCCGTTGCGGCGGTGATGTCCTCCTTGGCGATCGCGAGCATCTCCGCAGGGGTGCGCACGCCGCTGCCGACCGTGAGCCCGAGCCCCCAGAGTTCGGTGACAAAGCGTTCGACGCGCGCGTCATCCTCGCTTGAGTGATCCTGCGGCATCAGCACGAGCACGTCGATGTCCGAATACGGAAACATTTCCGCGCGGCCGTAGCCGCCCACGGCAACGAGCGCGCAGGAGGGCGGCAGTTCGCACGCCCTTGCGCGTTCGGTCACGGTGCGGTCGACAAGCGCCGCATGACGAGCGAGATAGCGCCGGGCCCTGCCGTGCTTCAGAAACGTTTCGGCGAAGGTCTGTCGCAGGATCTGGAATGTGCTGGTGCGGTCGTGTTCGGCCATTTGGAGCATCCGGCTCGAAAAAAGAATAAGCGTGAGTTTAACCGCGTGTGGCGCCGCTGTCCGCTATGATGGGCTGAGGCTGATTTCTGAGATTTCTTGGGGGAGAGGGCCGTGCAGCTGCAGTATGCCTCAGACTTGCATTTGGAGAACCCGCACAACCTTGAGTATGTGCTGGACGGCGGGATTGCGGTGCAGGGGGACATCCTCGTGCTCGCGGGGGATGTGGTGTCCCTTGCGCAGCCCGAAGCGATCGACGCCTTCTGGGACTGGTGCTCGGAGAATTTCCGCGAGACGTACGCCATCCCCGGCAACCACGAGTTCTACGGCACGGATGCGAGCGTGTTCGGCTCGCGCTGGGTGTGGCAGTTAAGGCGCAATGTCCGCTACTGCGAGAACCAGGTCGTGCATCTCGGGCAGACCGATCTCATCCTCACGACGCTCTGGGCAAGGATCGACCCGACCTGGGAGAGCGCCTGCCTTGACTATGTGAATGATTTTTCCCAGATCAAGTGGCAGGGACATCTGCTCGAGGCGTGTGAATTCTCCGCCATGCACGAGGCGTGTTTTGCCTTTGTGAAAGAATCCGTGGCCGCGAGCCGGGCGGTGCGGCGGGTCGTCGCGACGCATCACGTGCCCACCTCGAGGGCCGTGAACGAGCGCTACCGCGGCAGTCCCCTTGAGAGCGCATTTGTTGCGGAACTCGGAGAATGGATTGCCGCAAGCCCGATTGACACGTGGATCTACGGCCACTCGCACGGCAATGTGGACATCCGTGTGGGCGACACCGCCGTCGTCTGCAATCAGCTCGGAACGAACGCGACAAAAAAGGCGCCAGGCTGGAGGCCTGACGCCGTGATCGAGGTGTAAGCGCCTCAGGCTGCAGCCGGGAACTCGGGCTTCTTCCAGCCCTTCACCCACTCGGGAGCCTCGCGCGAGCCCGCGCTCACGGTGAGGATGTCGTAGCCCGTTTCCGTCACGAGCACTTCAAGCTCCCACTGGGCAGAGAGGCTGCGGTCCTTCGTGACCACCGTCCAGCCGTCATTGAGATCCATGATGTGGCGGCGGCCTGCGTTGATCATGGGCTCGATCGTGAAGATCATGCCCGGCTCGAACCTGGCGGTCGGGGTGCGCAGCGGATAGTGGCTCACGTGCGGCGCGCCGTGGAAGACGCGGCCGATGCCGTGGCCGCCGTACTCGCGCACGATCGACAGTCCGAGCGGCTCGCAGTAGCTGTGCACGGCAATGCCGATGTCGTTGAAGCAGTTGCCGGGCTTGACGGCTTCGATGCCCTTCCACATCGCTTCGTACGTCGCCTCCGAGAGCCGCCTGCCTGCGATCGTGGGCTTGCCGATCAGGAACATGCGGGAATTGTCGCCGAAGAACTCTCCGTCGGTGATGGTGATGTCGATGTTGGCGATGTCGCCGTCCTTGAGCTTTTTCTTCTCGCTCGGGATGCCGTGGCAGATCACGTGGTTGACCGAGATGCAGGTTGCGGCCGGATAGGGCACCATCCCGGCAGGGGCGTAGTGCAGGCAGGCCGAGCGGCAGTGCAGAACGTCGTACGTGTACTGCAGCATCAGGTCATCGAGGTACTTGGTCGTGACGCCAGGCTTGACGTAGGGCGTGATGAAGTCCAGCAGTTCGGAGGCCTTGCGGCCGATGTCGCGCATGCGCGCGATCTCCTCTGCGGAGTGGATGGCAATTTTTTCAGACATGAATTGAGACTCGAAAATCAATAGCAGAGTCCGGGCAATCGCAGGCAAAAGAGAGCAGGCTTGCCGTTTCCCGGATATGGCCTGAGACAATACCACAAGAACGAACCCCCGGCTTGCCGCCCCGGTCAATTCCAAAGGCTCTTGACTAAAATAGGAAAGTCATTTCTATCTCATCTCATTAGCACTATGAAGATTCTGATCCCCATCGACAAGAGCAGGAACAGCTCGTACGCTCTGGCATTCGCCTCCTCGATTGCCGCAGTTTCCAAGAGGCCGCTTGAAATTGAGATCGTCACCGTTTTGAACCGGCTGATGAAGAAAAAGGGCGGCGTCAAGGCGCAGGAAGCGCTTGCAGGCATGGGCGTGCAGACGCAGGAGCTCAACCTGCTTCAGCCGACCGAAGAGCTTTTCACGGAGGCGCTCGGATACTTCAAGGATCCCCGCGAAGGCGTCAAGGTCACGACAAAGATTCTGTACGGCAAGAGTCCTTCCGAGGAGATTGCCAGAGAGGCCAGGCACTCCGGCGCAGACCTCATCCTCATGGGAGCCCGCGGACAGACGCCGCTTCAGGCGCTGCTCTTTGGCTCTGTCACTTCGGGCGTGCTAGCCGAATGCAAGGTGCCGGTGATGGTTCTTCGCGATGAGCGAAAGCTCTCCGACGGGCAGTTCCGGGTCGCCATTGCGGTGGACGGCTCCAAGCCCAGCATCAAGGGCATCAAGCACATCGCAGAGAACCTCGGCCTGTACAAGGGGTGCGAACTTTCAGCCCTGGCGGTCGCCGCAGAGATTCCCGATTCGCTCCTCAAGAGCCTTGCCGGCCGGGTGATTCCGCAGGACAACCCCCACGAATACCTCGCCAGGGAAATCGAAAAGGCGCAGAAGGAGGATTTCGAAGCCGCGTTCAAGCCGCTCAGAAAGCAGCTTGAAGGCACCAGGCTCGCCTGCAGGGAGGTGGGGCTTGTGCGCAGCGACCCGGCCCTTGCGATCGCCGACTATGTCAAGGAAAACGAAACCGACCTGCTGGTGATCGGCAGCCGCGGCCGGGGACGCGTCAAGGCGGCTCTGATGGGTTCGACTGCGTCCAAGGTCACGGCCATCACGACAGTGCCGCTCCTGATCATCCGCTAGCGAGATCCGTCATTCGTGCCAAAACGCAGAAAAGGCCTGGAAGCTGTTTCTCAGGCCTTTTCTGATGAGAGAAAACGAAAGGTCAGTGCCGTTCGTAGGAATAAGGCAGAGGTCAAGCCCCGCTATGAGAAAGAATCATATGAGACAAGTATCCGGATCGGGATTCTCCTGCCTTAGATGCGCAGCGATCAAGTCTGCGCAAAACGCGGGAGGGCAGGCAAATGTTGAGGCGTTCCGTTTTGTCGGTCAGTTTTGACAGGTCAATATCAGCAACCCCAACGATCCAACCAGCGTAGTCCGGATTTTTGATGATTTCAGAAATAGCAGAGGGCATAGGGATTTCGCGGCCTTCGTCAATCTCTACCTCAAGCCAAAGATTGATAGCCTCGTTTACATTTCCAAACGCCTCATCCAAAGTGTCACCAGCAGAAAAACAGCCCGGAAGATCGGGAACAACAACGCCAAAAGCGTGGTTTTCATCGCCGGGTTCCACAACAAATGGATATTTCATACACTCTTCTCCTCAGGGGGGGAGAGCACCTTTCGATGCCCTCCCTTTCAACTACTGAAGCAACTTGACTCCCGACTGTTTTTCGATTGCCCTCACAGTCCCGATTGGAAGGTCTTTCTTTGGGTGAGGCACTGTCACTGGCCTCAGAAAACCTTCTTTTGTGAATATGTGATGACTACCTCTAACTCGATCAAGAACCCAGCCATTAGACTTCAGCTTGTTGATAATTTCGGAACTTTTCATGGTTAACCTCGTTTATCAACAAGAGGAATTATACACAACATTGTGTAGTTTGCGAGATCGTTTTCGATTCTGTCAACGACAAATAGCGGGTATGCCAATTTGTAGTTTTGGATTAAATAGTCAGAATAAGAGCTCTTGATGCTGTCAATCCCACTCAATTATTGACAGACCAGAAAAAAGCCTGGGAGACACGATCGTTTCTCAGGCTTTTTGGCGAGCAGTCCAGCGTTACCTTGCGGCAGAAGCGCCCCCAGAGGCACTTTCCGGTCAGCCTCGCTCGTAAGGGTAGGGTAGGTGCAGGGGGTGCAAAGCCTCGCTCGCAAAGGAAAGATTTCGGCTCTGAAGATGATCCAGATCGACCTGAACAAGCATCAGGGTTCTGCCAGAGCGGGTTGCAGACTGAATGACAAGGCCAGCGGGAGCGCCATCCTCGAGCACGTCTGCGCCAGGCTCGGCGTCAAGTTCTGCGTTTGCGGCAAAGAGTGCGGCGCGCCTTGCGGTCTTGCCGATGTGCTCGACGCGCGAGACGATTTCCTGGCCCGTGTAGCAGCCCTTCGTGAAGCTCACGCCGCCCACGCACTCCAGATTGATGGCCTGGGGAACGAACTGCTCCCTGGTGGATTCGAACACCCATGGGTCGCCGGCCGCGATGGAGGCGAGCCAGTAGAACGACTCATCGGTGCAGCCCTCAGGGATGGCGCCGCGGTCAACGAATGCCATGGCTCTTCCGGCGGGCAGAGCCGCCGCGATGAGAGCGGCGGGAGCGGCGCTCCCCTGCCGGTAAACGGCGGCTCCGGCAAAACTCTCGGGTGCCGCGCCGACAAATCCAAGCACGGCCATGTCGTCGCACTGGGTGATCGTCACCTTGCTGCGCATCACGTACATCCGAAGGCGCTTGAGGATGGCGTCGAGCCCGGCCTTGGGAAAGGCCGTGAGCACCGAGCCGTCATCCAGGACAACGAGTCGGGGCGTGGCGATGAGTCTGCCTCTGGGGGAGCAGTAGCCGGCGGCTAGAAGCCGCCCCTTTTCGCCCAGCATGTCCTGTGTAAGCTGTCCCTGAAGGAAAGAGAGGGCATCGGCGCCGCTGAAACGGACAACGGCAAGAGAGTCTAAAATCGACACTGCCGCCGTTTGGGCGGCCGTTTTGTTTGCATTCTCGGACATGACTGGCAGTAACCGGCTAAGTGTTGAAGTCCCGGTATTATGGCGCATGCGCGTCCAGACAAAGATAGGAGTTCGTACAAGGTGACGGAGCAAAATCCCAAACCCGACAGGGAGCAGGAGACTGCGCCCGTGTCCGAGGAGCCGGACAAGGCGGCTGAAAAGGAGCCTCAGGCCGAGCCTGTCCTGTTGGCCGAAGAGGAGCCGAAGGCTGAATCGGAGCCGGAGCCCGCAGCAGCAGAGGCTCCCGGGAGCACGGATGAAGCGCCCGGGACTACCGAGCCTTCCTCTGCAGGTAAGGAGGAAAAGTCCGAAGCCGCCGCCAGGCCACTTTGGAAGTCCAGACGGTTCGCTGCCGCAGCGCTCTCTTCGCTCGTCGTGCTTGCCGCTGCAGCCTGGGGCCTTGGCTCCTGGTTCTATTCGGGCAAGCCGCTCGCCCTCTCCAAGGGTGCGCAGACGGTTGACGTGGACATCAATGCCGGCATGAACGGCCGCCAGATAGCCGAAAGAACCCGCGAGGCGGGGATCGACGTCTCGGTCCCCGCGATGCTGCTGGCGATGCGCCTCACCAAGGGCGGCTCCATCCACGCAGGCAGGTACAGGTTTGAAAAGGGCGTGACGCTGAAGAAGCTCCTGGCGAAGTACCAGGCGGGCGATGTCGTCAAGGGAACGTTCCGGATCGCTGACGGCGCAACGCTCCATCAGACGCTTCAGGCGCTCTCCAAGGTCGAGGAGGTCAAATGCTCGGCCGCGACGATGACTCCGGAGCAGCTCATCCAGGCAATCGGCGCCGAGGAAAAGCATCTCGAGGGTCTTCTTGCTCCCGAAACCTACAAGTTCAGCTGGGGCACGAAGGATGTCACAGTGCTTCGCATCGCGTACCGGCACCAGAAAAAGGCGCTTGAGGAGGAGTGGGCAGCGCGCGGCGAGGATCTTGAGGTGAAGACTCCGTACGAAGCGCTCATCCTCGCCTCCATCATTGAAAAGGAAACCGGCCAGCCCGAGGACCGGCCGCTTGTGAGCAGCGTCTTTCACAATCGTCTGAAGGCCCGCATGCGCCTGCAGACCGACCCCGCGGTGATCTACGGGCAGGGGCCTGATTTCGAGGGGCGGCTGCGCACCAGGCATCTGAGAGCCCCCGGCCCCTACAACACCTATATCAACACCGGGCTTCCTCCGACGCCGATCGCCATGCCGTCGCGCGCCTCAATCCATGCAGCCCTGCACCCGGCCAAGACCGACCTGCTGTACTTTGTCGCGCGCGGTGACGGCACGACGCAGTTTTCCAGGAGCCTTGCCGAGCATGAAAAGGCCGTTGACATTTATCAGAGAGGAAAGAAGAAGTGAGCGCACGCGGCAAGTTCATCACCTTTGAAGGCATTGACGGCGCGGGAAAGTCCACGCAGATCAATGCGGTGTGCACGTTTCTGAAGGATCACGGCATCAAGGTCGTGCTCACGCGCGAGCCGGGCGGCACGCCCCTTGCGGAGAAGATCCGCGCCATGCTCCTTCATGACGGCATGGGCGCAACGGCCGAGACGCTGCTCTTTTTTGCCGCCAGAGCCGATCACATCGCCCGGGTGATCGAGCCCGCCCTCGCGCGCGGCGCCTGGGTGCTCTCCGACCGCTTCACGGATGCCACCTACGCCTATCAGGTGGGCGGAAAAAATTATCCGGGAAGCAATGTTGAGACGCTCGAGCGCCTCGTGCAGGGCGACCTGCAGCCCGACCACACGGTTCTGTTTGACATCGATCCCGCGGAAGCAGCAAGGCGCCTTGCGGCAAGCCGTGAGCCGGACCGATTCGAGAGCGAGGGCGTGCGCTTTTTTGAAAGCGTCCGAAACGCCTATCTTGACCGGGCGAAGAAGGCTCCGAATCGGTTTTTCATCGTGAGCACCATGCAGGCTCCGGAACGCGTGCGGGCGGAGCTGCTTGCGGAGGTTCAGAGATGGCTTTAGCACTTTATCCCTGGCAAAGCGAGCTTGCCTGGGAGCTTGTCGCCATGCGCGAGACGCTTCCCAACGGCCTCCTGATTTACGGCGAGCGCGGCACGGGACTCTTTGATCTCGTGCATCAGTTTGCAAAGAGCCTGCTTTGCGAAGCACCCGAAGCCGACGGCACGCCCTGCGGACACTGCAAGGGCTGCGCAATGACGGGGGCCTACACGCACCCGGACCTGCGCTACGTCGTGAGCGAAGCCGAGGCGGTCCCGCGCGGCATTCCCTTTGAGGCGCCGGACAACGCGGCGCCGGACAGAAAGAACCTTTATCGCGAGATCCTCATTCATCAGACGCGGCCTCTCGGAGAGTTCCTGACACTGAAGAGCCACGAAGGCGGGCGGCGCATCGTGCTTGTCTATCCGGCCGATCAGATCCGCGCCGAGGCGGCCGCAGCCGTTCTGAAGAGCCTCGAGGAGCCTCCGGAGAACACGACGTTTCTCCTGGTGGCCGACGAGATCGACAACGTGCTTGCCACGATCCGCTCGCGCTGCCGGCTGCTGCGCGCCCAGACGCCAAAGCGCGAGACTGCGCTCGAGTGGCTCAAGGCCCAGAATGTCGAGGATCCGGAACGCAAGCTCACCGAAGCCGGGGGGCGGCCCCTTGAAGTCTTTGAAACCGATGAGCGCAGGAACCTCCTGCCCGAAG
>Ga0310786_10010650_pt1 | contig 11543 bp, 13 predicted proteins | sample AusTroGonzalo_MG_FD_203881 | JGI IMG/M metagenome (GOLD analysis project Ga0310786, IMG submission 203881) | Bovine rumen microbial communities from tropical cattle in Woodstock, Queensland, Australia - Gonzalo_03 (v2) (version 2) | ecosystem: Host-associated > Mammals > Digestive system >... | reverse complement strand
GCCGAGGGCTGGGACCGCAACCGCGTGAACGAGGAGGTGCTGAAGGCGTACCGCGCCAAGCAGCCCACGACCTCCGCCCCCGCAGTCGTCGTGAAGAAGTCCGGCATGACCGAGAAGACGCTCGAGGCGGCTCTCTCGCTCCGCGCGGGCATCGACGGCGACACGCTCGCGAAGGACATGGGCGAGGAGACGGTCGAGGCCGCGATGAAGGACTGCGACATCCCGCTCCAGGGCGTCCTCGCAGAGTGCATGAGGCTTGAGGGGATGAGCGTTCCCCGCACCTTCGACAACTCCGCGATCAAGGCCGCGTTCTCGACGGTGTCGCTCCCCGGCATCCTCTCGAACGTCGCGCAGAAGAAGCTCCTGCAGGCGTACAGGGCGCAGCCGATCATCGCGACGAGCCTCTGCACGTCGGCAGACCTCTCCGACTTCAAGGAGAACCAGCGCTTCCGTTTGACCGACATCGGCGACCTCAAGCCCGTCGGCGCGGACGGCGAGATCAAGGACGGCGGCGTCAGCGAGGAGAAGGCGGTGAACCAGCTCGACACCTACGCGAAGAAGTTCTGCCTGACGCGCAAGATGATCATCAACGACGACCTCGGCGCGTTCCTCAAGGTCCCGACCGCGATGGGCAACCGCGCGGCCCGCCTCGTCGAGCAGCTCTTCTTCCAGCGCCTCATGGCGAACCCCACGATGGTGGACGGAAAGCCGCTCTTCTCGACGAACCACAGGAACCTCCTCACGGGGGCGACTTCGGCTCTTTCCGCCGACTCGCTCAAGAAGGCGATCAAGGTGTTCCTCGACCAGACGGACGCGGACGGACAGCCCGTGAACGTGGAGCCGAGCATCCTGCTCGTCCCGACGGCGCTCAAGTTCCTCGCGGTCGAGCTCACCCGTGGCGCGGCGCTCATGATGTCCGGCGGCGCGGAGAACACGATCCGCCCGACGCTGAACGTCCTCGCCGAGCAGAACCTGCAGATCGTGAGCTCTCCGTACCTCTCGAACGCGAAGTACGACGGCGCGAGCGACGCGGCGTGGTACCTCTTCGGCAGGCCGGGGACGGTGGACACCTTCGAGATCGGCTACCTCAAGGGCAAGCGCACGCCGACCGTGGAGCGCGGGGACCTCGACTTCAACGTCCTCGGCATCTGGTTTAGGGTGTACTTCGACGTGGGCATCCGCGAACAGGACCATCGCGGCATGGTCAAGTCCAACGGGGCCGCGGCCTAATGTCTGCGGGCGGGGCCGTCCGGCGGCGGGTTTCTTTTATTGTTTCTTTTCCCGCTCCGGGCGGCCCCGGCCGCTTTTCCTCAAACTTCAATCGAGAAAGGACTGCACACAATGGATGCAAGGTATGTTCAGAGGGGCGACGCCATCGACTACACGCCAATGGCGGACGTCGCTGCGGGCGACGTGGTCGTCCTCTCCGGCAAGGTCGTAGGCGTGGCGAAGCTTGACATCAAGGCGGGCGAGCTGGGCGCTCTCGCGCTCACCGGCGTCTACGAGATGGCGAAGGCGACTGGCGTCGCGTTCGCGCAGGGCTCGGAAGTCGGCTGGAGCGCGGCCGACAAAAAGGTGGTCGCCGCCGGGGCCTCTGGCTCGGTCAAGATCGGCCATGCGGTCGCGCTGACGGGCGCGTCCGACCAGCTCGCACTCGTCCGCCTCTGCCAGGGGCTCAACTAAGCGATGATCCAGTCGGGAATAGGGCACCTGCGCGCGATCCAGATGCAGAGCGTCGCCTCCGAGGTCGTGTACAAGCGTCTCGGAGGCGAGCCGCTCACCGTCAGGGCGGTCGTTGGGAGGACGGTGTTCCGCTCGACGGACGCGGACGGAATCTGGACGCGCGTGGAGACGCGGGACTTCATCGTCCCGAAGGAGCTTCTTCCCTTCGAGCCGCAGGTCGGCGACGAGGTGGAGTTCCTCGGGGCGACATACGAAGTCCTTAGTCCAAGCGGCGAACCCGCGTGGCGCTGGAGCGACGCGTTCCACACCGCGTACAGGATTCACGCCAAGCACACAGGAGGACAGGGTCATGGCTGAAAAGGACGAACACAATCCGGGGATGCCTCCGGGCTTCCCGGAGCTGTGGGAGGGACTGACGCGGGCGAGGATGGACATCGCGGAACTCAAGGGGATGGTGAAGATGCACTTCACGGACTCCTCGCACCACACGCCGCCGTGTTCCACGGCGAGCGGGCTCCAGAAGACTCTGCACGCGGCGATGGGGGCGGCGATAATATCGCTCCTCTCCGCAGTCGCGACGCTCGTCTTCGAGGTGGTAAAGGGAATCGCGCAGTAGCGCGGGAAGGAGGAGGGGCATGGTCGACATCATCTCCCTTGCGCACGGCGTAGCCGAGAGGATCGGCGAGGCCGACGTGGAACTCGCGCCCGAGTATTCGCTCAAGGACGTGAAGGAGCGGACGCGGATCGTAGTCGTTCCCGTCGGCATAAAGCACAAGATGCTGGCGCGCGGGTTCAGGGAGGACTTTCTCACCGTGCAGGTGGGCGTCCTCCGCAAGACGACGGAAGACGAACTCGTCGATCTTGTCAACTACGCGCAGACGCTCGCGCTCGACTTCCTGCACACGACCGTGCGCGGGGCGAAGTGCGTCGAGGCGAACCATGCGCCCCTGTACGTTCCCGACCACATGAGGGAGAGGCGGCAGTTCACGGGCATCGTGGAGCTTCTCTTCAAGGAGGTGAACGAGCACCGCGTCGCGGAGGGCGGGTGATGAAGTGCGAGGTCGAGTTCGACGAGGACGGCCTCGTCGCGAGGATCGCGCGGGCGGGCCGCGACATCCTCCGCCGCGCGGGGGCGTACGTCCGCCGCGTCGCGCAGAGGAAGGTCGTGACGAGTCCGAAGCCCTCGACGCCGGGACAGCCTCCGCATTCGCGAAAGGGCCTCCTCAAGAGGGCGATCCTCTTCGCGAGCGACGGCGACCGATCCGTCATCGTCGGACCCGGCTTCAACTTCGTCGGCGAGTCCGCCTCGGCGCACGAGTTCGGCGGGAAGTACAGGCGCGAGCGCTATCCGAAGCGTCCGCTCATGGGTCCCGCCCTCAAGGAGTCCGCGCCCCGCCTCGCGAAGCTGTGGCGCGACGCGGTCAAGTGACTTACACACAAAAGGAGAAAATCAGATGGCATACAAGCTTGGATTGGATGCGCAGCTCTTCCACGGCACGGCGGGTCAGACCGCCGCCTCGGAGATGAAGAACTGCAAGGACGTGACGCTCAACCTGGAGACGGGCGAGGCGGACATCACGACGCGCGCGGCCGAGGGCTGGCGCATCACGGCGGCGACGCTGAAGGAGGCGAGCCTCGAGTTCGAGATGGTGTGGGACACGTCCGACGCCGGGTTCAAGGCGATCAAGGACGCCTACTTCAACAACACCGCGATTGCGCTCTTCGCCTCCGACGGCGACGGCAACGGGCTCGACGCCGACTTCGTCGTGACGTCGTTCTCGCGCTCCGAGCCCCTTGAGGAGGCGCTGACGGTCAGCGTCACCTGCAAGCCGACCCTGGTGACGCGTGCGCCCACGTGGAAGGACGGCGGCGGCAACGGCGGCTGATAGTATTTCGGCAGGGAGGGCAAGGCCATGAAGACATTTACAGACGCGAAGGAACGCTCCTGGGAGATAGAGCTCAACAACCGCCAGATGAAGCGGGTCAGGGACATCCTCGGGATCGACCTCGTGAACGTCATACAGACGAACAAGGACGGTAAAATCGCGACCGACACAATCGACAGGGTCGCGAACGACCCGATTCTCCTCTGCGACATTCTCTGGGTCCTCTGCGAGCAGCAGGCGAAGGCGGCCGGGGTGAGCGACGAGGACTTCGGCTCGTCTCTCGCGGGGGACTCAATCGAGACCGCGACGAGGGCGTTTCTCGACGAACTCGTCGATTTTTTCCCAGGGGCGAGGCGGATGATCCTGCGGAAGGCCGTCTGCCTCGCGAGGAAGTACGAGGCGGAGAGCGCGGCGGCTGTCGCGGAAGCGCTCGAAAGCCCGGAGTTCGAGGAGCGGATGAAGACGCTCTTGAGTCCGCGTGGAGGCTCGCCGGAATCGCAGGGGTCGACCCAGGCCCCCTCACCTTGAGGGAGCTTGGGCTCATGGCCGACGGAAGGGCGAAGTTCGAGTGGGGGATCGCGTCGTCGATGATGGCGCTTCTCGCGAACCTGAACCGAGACCCGAAGAAGGGGAAGCCGCTCAAGCCCTCGGACTTCAATCCGTTCACGCCGGAGCCGCCGAAGGTGGTGCTGCGCGGGGCGGAGATGAAGGAGGCGCTCAAGGCCGCGTTCTGCAGGGGAGGCGCGAAATGCAAGGCATCGTGAACCCGGCATACGCGGTCGAGCGCATCAGGATTCTCGCGGAGGACATCCGCGAGGTCGCCGGGTGGCTGCGGGAGAATTACCCGAATGAATACGAGAGCCGGGAGCGGCTTGGAATGCTCGAACACGCCGCTCGCGTGTTCCTCGAAGAGGAGAAGTGAAGGGAGGCGCTATGGCGGCTGCGAACAACATCAAGGCGGGACGCGCGTTCGTCGAGGTTACTGCCGATTCGTCGAAGCTGCGCAAGTCGCTCGGCGAGGCGCAGTCGCAGCTCCGCGCGTTCTCGCAGTCATGCTCCTCCGTCGGCCGCGAGCTTCTCGCGCTCGGCGGGGCGATGTCGCTTCCCTTCGTCCTCGCGGAGCGGTCGTTCGCGGGGTTCGACGACAGGATGCGGCTCGTCCAGGCTGTGACGGGCTCCACGGGCGAGGCCTTCGAGAGCCTCGTCAAAACGGCGCAGAGGCTGGGGCGGGAGACGTCCTTCACCGCGCAGCAGGTCGCTGACGCGATGGTCGCGCTTGGTCGAATGGGATTCGACCGTACGGAGATTGAAGCCTCGATCTCCTCTGTTCTCAACTTGAGCCGAGCGACGGGAACTGAACTCACGGAGTCCGCCGACATCGCGGCGAACTCTATGCGCATCTTCGGGATGGAAGCCTCGAAGATGACGCAGGTGACGGATGTTCTTACGGCGACCGCGAACGGCTCGGCGCAGACTCTCTCCGACCTCTTCGAGGGACTCAAGATGGCGGGTCCGCAGGCGGCTGCCGCCGGCGAGACGCTCGACGAGCTATGCGCCGCCCTCGGCGTCATGGCGAACATGGGAGTCAAGGGCTCGCTTGCGGGCACGGCGCTCCGCAAGGCCTATGTCCAGTTCGCCGACGTGAAGGTTCAGAAGGTTCTTCGCGAGGTCGGCGTCGAGGCGACTGACTCAAGCGGCAACCTCCGCAGGATGGCGGACGTGATGCGCGACATCGCGGTCGCGACGAAGTCGCTTCCGACGGCGGAGCGCCTCGCGTTCATGAAGGACGTGTTCGACGTTCGCGGAATGATGTCCGGGATGTCGCTCACGAAAGACGTGAAGGAGCTGGACGCGTTTCTCGCGAAGCTCAAGGACGTGAGCGGCCAGGCCGACGCGACCGCGAAGGCGATGGACGCGGGGATCGGCGGCTCGTTCCGCCTCTTCCGGTCAGCCGTCGAGGGCGCGATGAACGCGACGGGCGAGGCGCTCAACTCGACTATCAAGCCAATGGTCGAGCGGATAACCGCCGTAATAAACTCTTTCACGAAGTGGATCGAGGCGAATCGCGGACTTGTGACGAGCATCGCGGTCACGGCGGGCTCGATTGCAGCGCTCGGCGCGGCACTGCTCGCCGTCGGCACGGTGAGCCGTGTGCTTTCGAGCGGCATCGGCGCCTTGTCGGGCGTGTTCTCGGCGTTCGCGGGAGTCCAGGCGGCTCTCGCCGGGAAGGGCGTCCTCGTCCAGGGGGCGTTCTCCCTCATGGCGCGGGCTTTTTCCGACTACAGGAACGCCGCGATCCCCGCGATGGTCGGAACGTCGCGGCTTCTCGCCGCGCTGAACCTCCCGATAGACAGCCGCGCGAAGCAGATCGCGGCGGGACTCGTCCTCATGGGCAACGCTGAGGCGGCGGCTGCGGCGAAAGCGGCGATTGCTTCGCGCTTCACGGCGGTCACTGCCGCCCTGAAAGGCCTCAACTCCGCCACAATCGCGGCCACGGTCTCGGCGAAGGCTCACGCCGCCGCCGAGACTGTCGGCACAATCGCGGCAAAGGCGGCTACGGCGGCGCACGTCGCGTTCGCGGCGGTCGGACGGGCGCTTACCCTAAGCCACGCGAAGGCCGCGCTGACGGCGGGCGTCGCGGCCACGGCGAACGTTGCCTTGGCAGCGACCACGAAGGTGGTGGCTGCGGGCTACCTCGCGGCGTCCGCAGCGGCGACCGCGTTCTGCGCGATTCCGATAACGTGGATTTTGATCGGCATAGTCGCCGCCCTGGGAGGTCTCTGCGCATACATGGCGTCGGCCACGAAGCACACGGCGGAGCTGTCGGACGAGATGACGAAGCTCCGCGAGAAGGGCGACCAGCTGCGGGCGACCGACCAGCTCCGCATGGAGCGGCTCCAGCAGCTCTCCGAGAAGGAGAGCCTCAACAACGCGGAGATGGCGGAGGCGGAGAAGCTCGCGAACCAGCTGAAGGGGCGCTACGGCGACCTCGGCATCGAGGTTGACCACGCCACGAAGTCGATCTCCCTCGCGGCCGACGCGCAAAGCCGCTTCAACGAGGCGATGAAGTCGCAGGCGATCCACCAGATCGAAGGCGAGATCGCGGAGTCGCGGAAGAACATCAGCGAGCTTCGCGAGGAAAGCGACTCGCTGACCGGCTTCTGGGTGAACTGCTGGAACACCGTGACCTTCAGGATGGGGAAGGCAGCCGAGGACATCCACGCCAACGGCGAGCGAATCAGGGAGGAGATGGCGAAGATCGCAGAGGCGAACAGGCGCATGGAGGCGATCATGGGCGGCGACGAGGACGCGCTCACCGGCGGCAAGTCGGAACACGAGAAGCTTGAGGAGAAGGTCGAGGGCGGAAGGTCGGAGCGGTCGGCTTCAGCCGACGAAGCGGATAGCGCGGCGAAGAAGGCGTCCGACATCGAGAGGCGGCTCATACGCGAGACGCGGAGCGAACTCGAGAACGAGGTCTCGGACATCCGCGAGCTTCGCGACGAGTACAAGGCGCTTATCTCGACGATGCTCTCCTACGAGAAGTCGAAGAAGGACAGGGACCTTGAGAAGATCGCAGACCTCGAAGGGCGTCTCGCCGAGGCGGACGCCACGGCGGAGCGTCGCATCAAGGTCGCGGAGGCGAAGGCGAAGCGGAAGTTCGACCGCGAGATCGCCGACCTCCAGGAGTCTTTCGACCGCACGGCGGAGGACATCGAACGCCGCCGCTCCGAGGGCGAGACCGACCGCAGGGTGGAGGCGACGTTGAAGGACGACGCGGCGGCGGGGATGAAGATGCTGAACGACCTCATCTCGCAGTCGAAGGTCGCGGCCGCGTCCGCGAAGGCGGAGTTCCGCAAGGCGCTCGCCGACGCGCAGGCCGACGGGGACGTCACGGACGAGGAGGAGGCGCGCATCAGGAAGGCGCAGGACGCATACTCGCTCGCGGAGGGGCTCGTCGACAAGTACGAGTCGAAGCTCCGCTCGGCGCAGGAGGCGACGGCTAAGCAGACGTCGATCACGAAGCCCCAGGGGACGTTCTACGCGCGTGCCGCGCAGAACCTCCGTGGCGACCGGCTGGAGCAGAGGATGCTCAACGCGACGCAGGAGATCGCCAAGCACACTAAGAAGGCGGCGGAGCTTCTGAAGGACGGCGTTGGAAACGGAACGCTTACGTTCCAGTAGGGAGGGGTCATGGCAGCAGTCAGGGTAGAGGAGGCATATTCCGAGCGTGACGAGAAGATAGACGCAGACGGAAACGTCGTAGAGGTGGAGATACCATACCTCGTGTTCGGCGTCGCCGACGAGTCGGCAGCGCTCGCCGCCGCCCGCCCGAGGGTCAAGACGGTGGCGGGCATGACGCTTGATTCCATCGAGGTGATGGAGCGCGTCAACGAAACGACATGGAAGGTCAAGGCGGTCTACGCCCTAGCGTCTGGAGGCGGCGGCGGCGAAGGTGGCGACGAGGACTCGTTCTCCACCTCGTTCGATACGGGCGGCGGGACGATGCACCTTAACCAATCCTACGGAACCGTCTCGAAGACGCCGAACGACGCGCCGGACTTCGGCGGGGCAATCGGCGTCGACGGCGAGGGCAACGTCGCGGGCGTCGACGTTACGATGCCAGTCTTCAACTTCGAGGAGACGCACACGCTCTCCGGCACCGTAGTGACCGATTCGTGGAAGAAGAAGGTCGCAGCCCTCACTGGCAGCGTCAACTCGGCGGCGTTCCGTGGGTTCGAGGCGGGCGAAGTCCTGTTCCTTGGCGCCTCGGGGTCGAAGCGCTCTAAGAAGGCATCTGCGAACTGGGAGATAACGTTCCGCTTCGCCGTCTCCGCCAACCAGACGAGACTGAGGGTCGGCGACTTGAACGTAGAGAACAAGCGCGGCTGGGACTACCTCTGGGTCAGCTACAAGACGGCGGTCGCGGGGAACGGGAAGAGCCTCGTCAAGAAGCCCGCCGCCGCCTACGTCGAGAAGGTCTACCCCGACGGCGATTTCGGCACACTCGGAATATAGGGAGGCGTCTTATGGAGAAGGTTCGTCAGGGCGAGGCCGTGAGCATAAAGGCCGCGACGTGGAACTCGTTTCTCGACGCGGCGGAGTTCGCGAAGAGGGCTCGCAGGCTCGTGGGCGCGGAGGCGGTCCCGTCGGGCTTCGGCGGCAACATGGTCTACGTCCGCAACAGGTGCGGCGAGACGATCCCGCGCTTCGGCGCGGTGGTGCTCGCCGACGCGGTGATCCCGCACGACGCGGCGTCCGAGGAGCTGGAGTGCGAGACGCCAGCGTTCGACGGCGTCCCGGCCGAGGGCGGCGAGGAAAGTGAATCGGAGGAGGAAGGCGAGAAAGAGCTGCGCCCCTTCGCCGTCGCCGTGGAGCCGATAGCGGACGGCGAGATCGGGCGCGCCCTCGCGCTCGGCATCACGCCCGCCAAGGTCGAGATCGTCCACGAGGATGACGCCTGCGCCGAGCCCGTCCCCGGCTCGACATCCGGCGCGATGCGCTCGACGAACGTCGGCTACGCGCGGATCGTCTGGAAGGAGGACGGCACGGGCGAGAAGTGGTGCTTCATAAGGCTCGGAGCTTCCGAGCCGAGGGCGGACGAAAAGTCGATAGACTTCGCCGTCCGCGACCCCGAGACGGAAGAGGACGAGGATGCCGCGAAGACGGAGAAGCTGGAGATCAAGGGCTTCTCGTCCAAGGAGGCCGAGGATGAGACGCTCGGCGAGCTGCTCTCGAAGGCCGACGAGCCGAAGACGGGTCCCGAGGAGGACGAGCCGGAGGACGAGGTGATCGTCCGCTCCGGCGACAGGAAGAAGGTCAAGTTCCTGAAGATCGGGCGAGGCGCGGCGTCCGTCGAGGTGGACGACATATCCGTAGACTTCGCGAAGAAGGACGCGGAGAGCGAGGGGTCCGACGAGAGGACGAACAAGGTGCAGGTCTACGGGTTCGACTCGAAGGACGCCGACGAGACGTCGCTCGCCGACCACCTCGCGGAGCAGGACGTCGAGTGCGAGGACGAGGTGGTCGTCCGCGCCGCCGACAGGAAGGCGCTCAGGTACCTGAAGATCGGCGGCAAGCTCGCTACCGTCCTTGAGGCTGGCGACAACGTGACGATCACCCGCGAGGGCAACACGATCACGATCTCGGCGGAGGGCGGGGCGGAGCCGGGAGACTTCGTGACGAGCGGCTACTCCACGGCGGAGGGAGGGAGCGACGTCGAGATCGCGGCGATCCGCTACTACGACCACCAGCTCCAGGTGAAGAAGGCCGTGAAGGTCTACGAGAACGGGCTTCTCAAGGCGCGCGTCGTCGGCGAATGGGAGACCTTCACGACGGCGGTGGAGGAGACGGTATGAGCGATCTCGGAAAGCTCTGCCACAAGGCGAACGCCGCGCCCCTCGCGTACAAGGCGGGAGGGGACGGGCGGCTCATCTACAAGGCGGAGGCGCTCTTCAAGACGCTCGTCACGTTCTCGTGGGACGCGGCCGGGCGCGACCTCGACATCTGCGGCTACTGGCTCGGATGCCCCGACGAGAAGATCGGCTACTCGTACTCGACCGCGCGTGCGCACGACGTCGGCGCATACCACATCGAGTATTCGGGCGACATAACGCAGGCCGGGGGCGCGGAATGGGCGAGGCTCTGGATGACGCCGTGGAGCGCAGTCGCCGACGAGCGGAGGTTCCGCGTCCACTTCAACTTCTACGGACACGACGAGGACCATCCGACGGACGTGTGCACCGTGGTCGCGAACCTCCCCGGCGTGAGGACGCTCGTCAAGCACGGCCAGCCGTGCGGGACGACGCTCGGGCGCAAGGCGACGGAGGACGACCCGTCCTGCACGGTCGTCTTCGACGCGTCGGGAAGGCTTCTCAGGATCGAATGAGTTTCATCTGACGGAAAGGAGGCGGCGTCATGGCGTGGATGACAGTTGGCTTCGCCTCGCAGATACCCTCTTCCGTCACCGTCACGCGAAAGGCGAGCTCTCCCGCGACGGAGACGATCAATCTCAACGCCTACCGCTCCGACATCGGCGGCTACATCCACGACGCCACTTACGGCATCTGCGGGATTGTCGCGCAGGACACGGACTCCGGAACCATCGCGGCTCCCTCCGTCCCCGGCTACACGTTCGACGGGTGGTACACGTTCCCTGCAGACCTCGCGCGGACGGACTCGATCCACATGGACGACGCGACGGTCAGGATGACCGCGTCCAGCACGATCTCGTTTACCTACATCCTGCGCAACGCGAAGAAGTGGGTGACCGCCGCCGGGAACTACTACATGGTCTACGCGAAGCTGAGCGCGAGGACGTACAGGGTCAACTTCTACGCGAACGGCGGAACGGCGAGCCCGACATACAAGAACGTCACATACGGCCAGCCCTACGGGGAGCTTGCGACCGCGACGCGCGACGGATACACGTTCAAGGGGTGGTTCACGAAGTCGGACGGCGGCGACGAGGTGACGCCCGAGACCGTCGTCGCGATCACGGCGGGCCAGTCGCTCTACGCGCACTGGGAGGGGCTTCCCTACACCGTCTCGTTCGACCCGAACGGCGGCGAGTGCAGCGTCGCGTCGAAGACCGTCAGGTACTACGACAAGTACGGCGAGCTTCCCGTGCCGACGAGGTACGGCTACACTTTCGACGGATGGTACACGGCGGCCGACGGAGGCTCGCGCCGGAGCGAGACGTCGACGATGAACAGGGCGGAGGACCACACGCTCTACGCGCACTGGTCGACGGCTCGGGTCAAGGTCAACTACGACTTCAACTGGTCCGGCCAGGCTCCGGACTACGACTACGCGTACTACGGCTCGCACTACTCCTGGATTCCATCGGCCTCCCGCGCGGGCTACGAACTCGAGGGCTGGTTCACTTCGCGAGACGGCGGCGAGCAGGTCACGCGCGAGACCATCTGCACGAACGCCGACGAGCACACCCTCTACGCGCACTGGCGGGCGGCAGAG
>Ga0310786_10010649_pt1 | contig 11545 bp, 8 predicted proteins | sample AusTroGonzalo_MG_FD_203881 | JGI IMG/M metagenome (GOLD analysis project Ga0310786, IMG submission 203881) | Bovine rumen microbial communities from tropical cattle in Woodstock, Queensland, Australia - Gonzalo_03 (v2) (version 2) | ecosystem: Host-associated > Mammals > Digestive system >... | reverse complement strand
GATGTCCTCCCGGCTCAGTTCCTTGATCTCCTGCTTCCGTCCCCAGCTCTCCCGGAGGATGTGGCTGGGACCCACCGCCGGACCGCAGGCGGGATGGGTGCCCATGCCGCCGTGATGGAGCTGGGGCACCACCAGCGCGCCGTATTCATGGCAGGCGTCGGTGAGCCTCCGGTGGCCCTCGATCTGCCCGTCCTCCCAGAGGCCCAGCTGGGTGGGGGCCAGCCGCCCCTCCGGGGTGATGCAGGTGGCCTCCACGCAGATGAAGGCGCATTCGTGCTTTGCCCGCTCCGCGTAGTGGGCCACGAAATCCTCCGTGACTCTGCCATCCTCCCCGGCGATGAATTTCACCGTGGGGGCCATGGTGACCCGGTTTTTGGCCGTCCGCTTCCCGATGATAATGGGGTCCGTCGCCTTTGCCATGTCCTTATCCTCCTTGCATGCGATGTTTTTGAAGATTATACCATGCCCGCAGAGAAAAGTATAGCGCATTGACCGGCGTGCAGGAACCCTGTATAATCAAAGCAAAGGAAGGGGTGGGGACAGATGGGCAGGCTCATCCGGGAGGAATACAAGATCTGTTATAAGGACGTACACGTGGGCGCGTACTATGTCTATGAGGACGGAAGCAGCGAATACCGGGCCTTTTACGGCTGGTCACGGCTGGAACCCATTCAGGAGGAGCTGAAGGCCCTGGGGCTGGCGGTGAACCACAGGCGGAAGACCCATTTCCCCCGCTTCCGGGCCATCCTGAACCGGGGGGAGCGGGCGCCGGGCACCAGGAAGCTCATCCTTCGGGACGGGCCCCTCAGCATGGAGCGCGTCCCCAAGGACGCGGAGAAATACTGGGTCTACCGCCGGAGCGCGAACAAGAGCGATGCGGACTATTCTCCCAAGTCCCATTCCGTCCCCCACCGGGAGGGAAACCGGGTCGTTGAGGGCATGGAGGAATGGGCTTCCTGGTATGCCTTCAACAAAAAAGACGACGGCACCTTCGAGGCGGAGCTGGACGAGGCCTGGAACGAGGGGAGCCACAACGGCGGGGGCACCATCCGCGTGGAGGTGCCGGAAGCCTGGCTGGACCTCCCCTGGGAGGACTTCACGGAGCGGCTGGTCACCCTGGCCGCCGCCGCCCATTACGGCTTCACGCCGGAGGACCTGCGGGAGAAGGCGGGCCTCAAGGCGTTTTTCGGTTTTGCATGAGGGGACGACTGTGATACGGAAAGCGGAAGAAAAGGATTTGCCCCGCACGGCTGGTTAGAGATGTTCGATTTCCGCGGGAAAACCGCATGATCAACGGCTGGACGATGACTGTAAAGTACATAGTCAGTGTAGCGGTGTGAGAGAAGTGCACCAGAAGGGCGTCGGCAGAAGGAACCGACGCCCTTCTGATATCATCCGGTATGACAACGAAAACAAGCTTCTGTCAGGATTTATCATAAGATAACGGCAAGAATCACAAGATATTTGTAAAATTTTGTCTTGCGTTTCTTGTTTACTTCTTATGTTTCTTGCACTATAATAAGAACAAAGGAGGATCCGTCATGGTTGAACAAGAACTTTGTGAATTAATTCAGTCGATTCGAATACGCGGTTGTGAAGAACAGACAACCGAAGTGAAATCCGCACATCAGGGATGCCCAGAAAAACTATATGATACGATTTCGGCTTTTTCAAACCAAAACAGCGGTGGTACGATCGTTTTTGGTTTAGATGAAAAAGACGGATTTACAAAAGTCGGTGTTTACGATGCACAGGATCTTCAAAAAAAGGTTATGGAGTATTGTGAACAGATGACGCCAATCGTGAAGACGCTCTTGTGTTTGTATCTGCAGAGATCCCACCGGTCGATCTTGCAGATCGCCCCTGTTTCAAGACCGCGAAAGGACGGCTGCAGGGTTCCTATGTTCGAGTTGGAGATGCGGACAAACCGATGACCGAATATGAGGTATACAGTTATGAGGCGTTCCGGAAGAAATATCGGGATGATATTCGGCCGGCGGAAGGTGTGTCACAAAGCGCTTTGGATCAGAAAAAAGTGGAAGAATACCTTGAACGAAAAAGGCGAGAACGGCCGAATCTCGCGCAAATGTCCGAGGAGACACAACTGGAGCTAACTGGGATCGTGCGTGATGGCCGTGTTACAATGACAGCGCTGCTGCTGTTCGGGTTATATCCCCAGGCTTATTACCCCCAGCTGAGCATATTGGCTACCAATGTTCCGGGGGAAGAAATCGGTATCGTTGATGAGGCGGGCAATCGGTTTCTGGATACAAAGCGGATTGAGGGCACGATTCCGGATATGTTGGATGGGGCCTTGATGTTTGTCCGCAGCAATATGAGAACCGCGACAAGGATCGATCCGGCAACGGGGAATCGGACAGACATCCCGCAGTATCCAATGGACGCCGTACGCGAAGCGGTGCTCAATGCGCTGGTTCATCGAGATTATAGTTTTCATACTGAGAGCATGCCCATTCAGCTCACCATGTACGCAAATCGGATGGAAATAACGAATCCAGGTGGACTGTATGGCCGCTTAACAGTGGATCAGCTGGGACAGGTTCAGCCAGACACACGCAACCCGGTTCTGGTGACAGCGATGGAGACGCTTGGACAGACTGAGAACCGCTATTCCGGCATACCGACCATTCGGGCCGCAATGCGAAAGCATGGCCTGCCGGATCCATTGTTCCTGGATTCCCGCGGATCGTTCCGGGTGGTGCTGTATAGTCAGAAAGAAAATGTGTTTGGTCCGGGAAGCGGTCGGACAAAGAAAGCAGAGACTCCTGATGAAAAAGGACTGCTCGCGTTCTGTCGTGTTCCGCGGACACGAGCGGAAATCATCGAGTTTCTGGCGATTGCATCCGGTCAGTATGCGCTTCACAGATACCTGGACCCTCTCGTCCAGGCGGGTAAAATCCGACTGGAGCTCCCCGACAAACCACGCAGCCCGAAGCAGCGGTATATCACAGCGGAACAATGAGCTTTTTGCTTTACAGCGCTTAGGGGGACCGTTTATGCAGCCGGTCACAAGCGCTATACTGGAATCGTATGTCAGTGAACGGAAACACAAAATGGAAGGCGCACTGCCGGAACAGGCAGAACGCTTGATTGTCCAAAGTTGTCCTGACGTTACGTTTCTTCAAATGTCTCAGGGGGCAACATATCGGCGTCTGGTTTCGATGGCATTGTGTACACCGAATCAGGGACGTTCTATGTCGGCTGTGGTTGGGAGATGACTTGAAAAATACGAATATTCAGTATTAAGGCAACACCGCACAATTCATGGCACGCATCTTGCTTGCATAATATTCCGTCATATCGTCCAAAAATCCTCGGTAATGCAGATAGTATTGCCTGCGGTTTTTGGCCGACCTGACGAAAATTCTGACTGTGCAATCTGCGCACCAGAATTGTGCGGCGTTGCCTTAACTAAATCGGCGAATTTGTGAATTGAAACCGAAGATCGCCTGGTTCCCCCTATTTGAAAAAGATTTGGCCGCTGCCAACTATGGCCTTACCCCAGAGGATCTGACGGCGCGGAAGGGACTCAAGGCATTCTTCGATTAGAATGAGGGGACGACTGTGATACGGAAAGCGGAAGAAAAGGATTTGAGGGCTGCGGCGGCCCTGGCCGCGGAGCTGTGGCCGGAGCATACGCCGGAGGAGCTGCTGCCGGAATTCCGGACGCTGCTGGCAAGTGGGGAAGGGGCGGCGTTCCTGGCTTCGGAAGACGGGCAGGACTTGGGCTTTGCCCAGGTGCAGCTGCGCCATGACTATGTGGAGGGGACGGAGACAAGCCCCGTGGGCTACCTGGAGGGGATCTATGTCCGGGAGGAAGCCAGGGGCCGGGGCGTCGCCCGGCAGCTGCTGAAAGCCTGCGAAGCCTGGGCTTCAGAACAGGGCTGCCGGGAATTTGCCAGCGACTGTGAGCTGGACAACGCCGCCGGCCTTAGCTTCCATCTGCACAGCGGTTTTACAGAGGCAAACCGCATCATCTGTTTCGCAAAGCCTCTGAAGCCGGAGAGGGGAGAAACGCATGAACGCTGATTTGAAAGGCTATACCGCCTTCATCACCGGCGGCTCCAGCGGCCTGGGCTTCGAGATGTCGAAGGCCCTGCTGGAAGCCGGAGCCACGGTCATTATCGCCGCCAGGGCAGGGGAACGGCTGGAAAAGGCAAAAGCGGCCCTGGCGCGGGCGGGGGACGTAAGCGCCGTGGCCATGGACGTGCGGGACGAAGGGAGCGTGGAGCGGGCGGCGGCCTGGTTCCGGGGGAGATTCCCCAAGCTGGACATGCTGGTCTGCGACGCAGGCATCGGAAACAACGCACCCGGCATGGAGGCCCTGCCCCCGGAGCATGATTTCTGGGATATCCCGGTGAAGGCCGTCCGGGCGGTGCTGGAAACGAACCTGCTGGGCTTCTTCCTGACGGCCCGCAGCTTCGTGCCCCTCATGGACGAGGGCGGCAGCCTCATCTATGTCTCCACCAGCGACGCCACCATGACCCGCCCAGGCCAGCTGCCCTACGGCCCCTCCAAGGCGGGGGCGGAGGCCATGGCGGCCATCCTGGCCCAGGAGCTGAAGGCAAAGGGCGTCCGCGTGAACGTGATCTGCCCCGGCGGCTTCACGGACACGAACATGGCCCCGCCGGGGCTCACGGAACGCATGCGCGCTTCCGGGCTGCCGGTGCTGCCTCCCACGGTGCTGAACGAAGTCATCCTGTATCTGGCCGCCAACCCCGCTGCGGACCTGACCGGAGAGAAGCTGGTGGGGAAGGACTTTGTGGAGTGGCTGACGGAGCGAGAATGAAAACCAGCGCGGGCTTCCTTGCGAAGGAAATCCGCGCCTTTCCTTATTGTCCCGCTTTCACTTTCCTCGGCGGCTTCCAGCCCTTCAGGGCCGCCGCCCCCTCCGGGGTCACGGGCTTCAGCCACTTGCCCTGGAACAGATGCACCTGCATCAGCACATAGCGGATGGGCTCGTCGATGTAGCAGCAAGCGAAGACCAGCAGGGTGGGGGCGTGCCACCGTAGGCCGCTGAGACAGACGAAGGGCAGCACCAGCGCCCACATGAAGACGATCTCCAGGATGGTGCCGTAGGCCGCGTCCCCGGCGGCCCGGAAGGTGTCGTTCTGGGTCCAGTTGCCCATGCGGAGGAAGGCGGCGCCCAGGTAGATGCTCACCAGGCCAAAGGCGATGCGGAAGCTCTCCCCCTCCATGCCCATGAGCCGGAGAATGGGGGTATGGAGGGCCAGGATACACAGCCCTATGAGGCCGATGAAGCCCTGGCAGAGGTACACCAGCCGCCAGGCGCGGGTGTAGGCCAGGTCCAGGTTGCCCGCCCCCACCTCCTTGCCCACCAGGATGCTGGCGGCGTTGGAGAAGCCCGCGAAGAAGCCGATCACCAGGCCCTCCAGGGTGCGGAAGACGGCGATGGCGGCGATAGCCTCCTCCGGCTGGCGGCCCAGGACGATGTAGATGACCATATTGCCCACGCCGATGAGCAGCTCGTTCAGGATGATGGGGAAGCACTTGCGGAAGTATTCCTTCACCAAAGCGCCGCTCCAGCGGAAATGGCGGCGGATGGCGGTGAGGTAGGGGTGCCCGTCCAGCTTCGCCAGGGCGACCACCGCGCAGATGCTTACCCCCTGGGCGATCACCGTGGCCAGGGCCGCGCCCCGCACGCCCATGGCGGGCAGGCCCAGGTGGCCGAAGATCAGCACATAGTTGAGGCCCACGTTGACGATGACGGAGAGGATGGAGCCGTAGAGGGGGATGCGCACCCGCTCCGTGCAGCGCAGCAGGGTGGCCATGGCCATACTCAGCACCATGAGGGGATAGTTGAAGCCCACGATGCGCAGGTACTGGACGCCAACCTCCTGCAGGGAAACCTTGTCCGTGTAGAGGCGCATCACCGCCCTGGGGCAGAGGGTGGCCAGGGCGCAGAAAATGAGGGCCACGGTCATCATGCAGCTGAGGGTCAGGCCGTAGGCGCGGTTGATGCCGTCGTGGTCCTTGGCCCCCCAGTATTGGGAGATGAAAAGCATGCCGCCGCCGATGAAGCCCCAGTAGCAGCTGAACATCAGGGAGGAGAACTGGGCGCAGAGGCCCACGGCCCCCAACTGGGTCTGGCCCAGGGAGGCGATCATCATGGTGTCCACCATGCTGCCGGTGGTGGTCAGCAGGTTCTGCAGAGCCACCGGGATGGCGATGACGGCCACCCGTCGCAGGAAGTCCCGCCAATCAAAAGGTTGTGAGATCATAAGAGCTCCTTCAGTGTCCCATGAGAAAATGTTTCGACCATTATACCGGGTTTTGGCCGGGGACACAATGCCTTTGTGCCTGCGTCTTGATGAAGCCCGGCGGAGGGGATATAATACTAAATCAGTGGGGCAGACAGGGGACGGAGAAAGACCGCCGGGCGAAGGGGGGAGCAGGCCGATGGAAGGAGATAAGCGGGAGAAAAAGCGCGCCCTCGCTTCTGTGAATATCGCGGTCCTGCTTTTCGGCCTGGCGGGCCTGTTTGCCAAGTGGATCGCTCTGAGCGCCCTGGCCATCGCCTTCGGCCGGGTGCTGTTCTCCTCCCTGGCCCTGGGGATTTTCCGGTTGACCGGAAAGCGAGGTTTTCGGGTCTCAGGGAAGGAGCTGGGGCGGCTGGCCGCAGCAGGGGCCATCCTGGCGCTGCACTGGTGGGCCTTCCTCGCCTCCGTCCAGCTCTCCACCGTGGCCGTGGGCACCCTGACCTTTGCCGCCTTCCCCCTCTTTGTGACCCTGCTGGAGCCCCTCGTCTTCCGCCAGAAGCCTTCGAAAAAAAGCATCCTGGCCGCCCTTACGATCCTCCTGGGGGTGATCGTCACGGTGCCCGCCTTTTCCTTTGAAAACCGCATGTTCCGGGGCGTCCTGACGGGCCTCCTCTCCGCCCTGGCCTACGCCGTCCTCACGCTGATGAACAAGGGCTTTGCCTCCCGGCTGGACGGCGCCTTAACGGCCATTTACGAGCAGGCTTCAGCGGCGCTCCTGCTGCTGCCCTCGGTGCTGGCGACCGGCTGCTTCCGGCCTGCCCTCCCGGATCTGGGCCTGCTGCTCCTGCTGGGGGTAGTCACCACCGCCCTGGCCCACACCCTGTTCATCTCCGGCCTGAAGGCCCTGCCGGCCCGGACGGCGGGCATCTCCTCCTCCCTGGAAACGGTCTACGGCATCCTCTTTGCCCTGCTGCTCCTGGGGGAAGTCCCCTCTCTGCGGGAGGCGCTGGGCTGCGCGATCATCCTGGGGGCCGTCCTGGTGAGCCAGCTCACGGAACGGGAAGCATGATGCGCAGAAGAGCAGAAGACAAGACCGCTCGCGCCGATAAGGGCCGAGCGGTCTTTCCTATATCCCTATGCTTTCGTCAATCTTCGTCGGTGTAAAACTCGTCGGGTTCGATAAAGAGGCCCCGGTCTCTGGTCCAGCCCACGTTGAAGCTCATGGCGCGGCCCAGGTCCCGCAGCTGATAGAAGGTGTGGCTGCCGCCCTCCCAGCTGATCTGGAAGGCGGTCAGGGACAGGGGCATGCCGTCCACCAGGGTGTCCTCCAGATAGGCGGTATAGGGCTGGTCTCCGGAGAAGGGGATGTTCCCCTCGGTGCCGTTCGTGTGTTCATAGGCACACCAGGGCTCGATGCAGATGCCGGTGTCCCTGCTCCAGGTCACGTCGAACTCAGCCTCCGTGCCGTTGAGCAGGGCGGCCAGGTCCCGCAGGCGCACATAGTTGGTGGGGTTGCCCTTCTCGTCCAGCAGGGCATAGGCGGTCAGGGTGACCGGATCGCCGTCGATATCCACCGTAAGCTTCGATTCCACGGCGGTCCCCGCGGCGGGGATGTCCTGCCGCCGGAACAGGTCGCTGTAATCCGGCTCTTCGGGGTATTCGGGTTCATCGGGGTAATCGGGGTCCTCCGGCCATTCCGGTTCGTCGCCCCAGTAGGGATCGTCGGGATATTCGGGCTCCTCTCCCCAATAGGGGTCCTCCGGCTCCGTGTAGCCGCCGCCATAAGCCTCGGAGGCCAGGTCGGGGTAGGTGAAGCTTGTGCCGGTGATCTTCCCGCCGTTGGGAGAATGGGTGTCCGAGAAGCGGTAGCTGCCGCAGACGGTGTCCGCGCCCACCAGGAAATAGGCGTGCTGCTCAAGGCCGGACACACTGCCGGCCGCGCCGCCCATGGGGTCGTCGTAGGTGGTGTCCACGGCGTACCACTGCCCGTCCAGCAGCACCTGGTTCCAGGCGTGGTTGCCCCAGCCGGAGCTGCCATAGCTGTAGCCCACGACGAAAAGGCAGGGGATATTCAGCTCGTCGCAGAGGAGCTTGAAGGCGCCGGCATAACCCTCGCATACGGGATCGTCCGCGTCGGTCAGGGCGCTGACGGGCGTGTAGGGCAGGCGGTTGGAGTCTTTATCCTCTGCCGCCGGCGCCTCGGTGTTATACCGATTGTTCAGGGTCAGCCAATCGTGGATATAGAGGAGCTGCTCATAGGTGCCGCCCTGGGCCTGGGCCTCCTTGGCGATCCTCTGCACCGCGGCCTTCACAGCGGCTTCGTCGTCGAAGGTGCTGCGGGAGCCGGTGGCCCAGTTGTTCCAGAAATTGGTCGTCACCGTCATGGTCAGCTTGCTGCTGTTTCCGCTGACGTTGACATTGGAGCCCTTCAGCCAGAAGAATTCCGGATAGTCGAGTTCAAAAGCGCCGAAGGCCCATGTTTCCGCCTGGGCGATGGCATTGGCCGCTGCCTGGGCGTCGCTGAAGGGGCCGTCGAAGGTCAGGGTGAATTTCTCCCCCGTGCGCAGCCACCCCTGCACGTCCGAGCGGCAGAAGGCGTTGTAGATGACCTGGCCGTAGTTGTCCAGCTGGCTGTAGAAGGTCCTGGTCCCGGCCTTATCCGCCGCCACGGCGGGCAGGGACAGGAGCATCACGGCGCAGAGAATGAGGGCAAGTGCGGATTTCGTGATCCGTTTCATAGGTCGTCCTCCGTTTATCTGTAAGTTATTTTCACATGGTTTTCCCGGAGCGCCGCCCCGGTCTCAGCTGCCGGAGACGGTGAGCCCCTCCGCCAGCACGGCGGGGGAGGCGACGGCGGGCAGGCCCGGCCGGGTCAGCTCCGCCTTGTCGGAAAGGGCCTTGATGTTCTTCAGCAGCTCGAAGAAATTGCCGGAGACGGTGAAGGAGCGGACGGGTTTCGTCTTTTTGCCGCCCTCCACCAGGAAGCCCTCGCTCTGGAGGGAGAAATCCCCGCTGATGGGATTGGCCCCGGCGTGGGTGCCACCTAGGAAGTCGATCCACACCCCGTCGCCGCACTTTTGCAGCAGCGCCTCCTCCGTCAGCTCTCCGGGAGCCAGGACGAGGGTGTAGGGCTGGATGGACACGGGGGAATCGTAGCTCTGGCGGAAGGCGTTGCCGGTGGTCTCCTTCCCCGCGGCGTGGGCGGTGGACAGGTCGTAGAGCAGGGTGTTCAGCACGCCGCGGGAGATGAGCTCCTTCCGCCGGGTGGGGCTGCCCTCCCCGTCGAATTTCTGGGGATAGGCGCTCTCCGGATAGAAGGGATCGTCCAGGAGCGTCACCAGCTCCGAGGCGATCACCTCCCCCTCCTTCCCTTTCAGGGCGGACAGGCCCTTCCGGGCGTTCTCCGCGCTGAAGGCCGAGGCGAAGGTGGTGATCATGCTGTACATGGCCTTGGGGGAGAAGATCACCGGGCAGGACGCGGTGGGGGCGACGCCGGCGCCCAGCATATCGGCAGCCCGCGCCGCCGTGGCTTTTGCGATGGCCTTCAGGTCCAGGGAAGCGGGGACGCCCACCTTGATCTCGTAATCGTCGTTGTCCTCCTTCCCGTCGGACACCACGGCGGAGAGGACCACCGCATCCACGGAGTTCGTCCAGCTCAGGTCCACCCCATGGGAATTGATGAGGCTGGTCCTGGTCTGCTCCGTGAGGGCTTCCGCGCTGCAGCGGTCCGTGATCTTTTCGTGGGAGGCCTTCAGGGCTTCGCAGGCGTCCTGCGCCGCCTGGATGAGCGCCTCCGCCCCCAGGACGGGATATTCCACCGGCTGCACGTCCGGGTATTCCCCGCCGCCCTGGGCGAAGAAGGCTTCCTCCTCCTTTTCCAGGGTCAGGGCGTTTTCCCTGGCCCGCAGCACCAGGCGCTCCGCCTGGCTTTCGCTCAGCTCCTGGGTATAGGCCGCGCCCATGTGCCCCTCCACGATGCAGCGGAAGGCCGCGCCGCCGGTGAGGGAGGAGGTGAAGCTGTCCAGCTCCCCGTTGAACATGCTCACCTCGGTGCTCTCCTGGGAGGTATAGTAAAGCTCATAGTCCGCCAGCCCGGCCTTTTCGGCCTGGGCGGCCACCAGTGTTTTGAATTCCTTGAAATCCATTGCGTACCCCTCCTTAAGGCTAGGGGAGTCGAACCCCTGCCGGTTTCTGCGGGCTCATTTCCGCCGATACTTCGTTGAGCCCCTTGATAATAAAGCGATTATTGTCTGCGGGACTCGCCTAGTCTCGACGAAAATGAGCTCCGCAGAAACTGCTGTGCACTCATGAGCGAGCAGTTTTTGAGTGATTTTTGTTCCGACGAGAACAGCCGGGCTGTCGCCCGGCAAGCGAGCCGGGGCAAAAAGCACCAAAAAGAGCCGCTCATGGGCGGTAGGGATTCAACTCCCCTAGCCTTATCTTCCGCCCACGGTGATGGACGACACCCGGATCATGGGCTGGCCCACGCAGGTGGGGATGGAGCCGCTGGAGGCGCCGCACATGCCCTCGGCCAGCAGCAGGTCCTTGCCCACCATGTCGATGTTCCGAATGACGTCGGACCCCCGGCCCACCAGGGAAGCGCCCCGCACCGGCTCGCAGATCTTGCCGCCGCGGACCATATAGCCCTCCCGCACAGCGAAGTTGAATTCCCCGGTGGTGGGGTTGACGCTGCCGCCCCCCATGGCCGCCGCGTAAAGGCCGTTGTCGATGGAGGCGATGATGGCGTCGTTGTCGTCCGGACCCTCCCCGATGAAGGTGTTGGTCATGCGGGAGGTGGGGGTGTAGGCGAAGCTCTCCCGCCGGGAGGAGCCGGTGGGCTCCATGCCCATGCGCCGGCTGTTGAATTTGTCGATCATATAGTTTTTCAGCACGCCGTTCTCAATGAGCACGCTGCGCCGGGTGGGGGTGCCCTCGTCGTCGAAGTTCAGGGAGCCCCAGGCATTGGGGATGGTGCCGTCGTCATAGGCGGTCACCTTCTCTCCGGCGATCTTCTGGCCCAGCTTGCCGGTGAACTGGCTGAGGCCGAAGGCCACGCTGCTGGCCTCCAGGCTGTGTCCGCAGGCCTCGTGGAAGATGACGCCGCCGAAGCCGTTGCCGATGGCCACGGGCATCACCCCGGCGGGGCAGTAGCCCGCCTCGGACATGACCACCGCTTGCCGGGCGGCCTCCCGCCCGGTGGCCTCCGCGTCCACTTCCTTCTCGAAGAGCTCCATGCCCATGCGCCGTCCGGGGCTGCAGGAGCCGGTCTGGGTGCCGCCCTCCTTCGCGTCCGCCAGGGCGGT
>Ga0310786_10010647_pt1 | contig 11545 bp, 9 predicted proteins | sample AusTroGonzalo_MG_FD_203881 | JGI IMG/M metagenome (GOLD analysis project Ga0310786, IMG submission 203881) | Bovine rumen microbial communities from tropical cattle in Woodstock, Queensland, Australia - Gonzalo_03 (v2) (version 2) | ecosystem: Host-associated > Mammals > Digestive system >... | reverse complement strand
ACTTCTGCAGGACAATGATACCCACTCCGATAATGTTGCCAAGTAGCAGTCCTTGTCCAATGATAAAAGCAGCAAACCAAAGGAAGGTGTGACGGATGGTTTTATTTCTGGCACCAATAGCTTTCAGTACACCAATCATCTGCGTCCTTTCAAGGATGATGATGAGCAAGCCGCTAATCATTGTGAAACCTGCCACACACACCATCAGTACGAGGATGATCCACACGTTGATGTCAAGAAGTTCCAACCAGTTGAACACTTGCGGATAGGCCTCAAAGATAGTCTGTGAGGAGTAGGTATTAAAGTCTTGGTCGACACAACGATTCACCTTCTCTATGAATTCGTCGGCTGTAGCTTGCAGTTGGTCGAAGTTGTTGACGGTGATTTCTGCACCGCTACACTGGTAATCCTCCCATTTATTGAGTTTTCGGGTGGTTGCGATATCGGTGAAGCAGAGGGTCTCGTCGAAACGTGTCATATTCGTTTGGTAGATGCCTGTGATAGTGAATCTTCTGGTGCGCACACTCTCGTCGATGAAATAGGCGAAAATACGGTCGCCCGCCTTTAGGCGCAGTTTATCGGCAATCATCTTCGACACAAGAATCTTATTCGTGCTGGCTGTATCGCTGAACACAGGCATCTCACCCTCCGTCAGATGCTGGCTCAGGAAGTTCAAATCATATTCGGGGCCCACACCCTTGAAAACCACACCCAAGAAGTCGTCGTCAGTCTTCAGGATGCCTTGCGAATAAGCATAACGCTCCACGTGTTTCACGCCCTTGATCTGTTCATAGCTCTTCATCACACTGTCGTTGATACAGATAGGGTAGGAGTCGGTACTGAGGAAGGTCAGCATGTTCTGCACCTGAATATGACTGCCGAATCCCACCACCTTATCGCGGATGGTATGCTTGAATCCGAGAACAACACTCACAGTGACAATCATCACTGCTAATCCAATGGCGACACCGATGGTGGCAATACGAATGGCAGGACGACTCACCTTTCGTTTGTCGCCCTGATCACTATAGATTCTCTTTGCTATGAAAAAGGGGAGATTCATTCTTCATCGACTCGGCCAGGGTAGGCTTCGAGGGCTTTACGCAGAACGAACAACGCGCGCTCCAGGTCTTTCTTCTTCAGCACATAGGCGATACGTACCTGATTGATGCCGGCGCCAGGCGTGGTATAGAAACCGGCGGCAGGTGCCATCATTACAGTCTCGCCCTCGTATTCGAAATCAGCAAGACACCAACGGCAGAATTTCTCCGCATCGTCGACAGGCAGTTTAGCTACAGTGTAGAAGGCTCCCATCGGGATGGGCGAGTAAACGCCAGGGATACGGTTCAGACCGTCGATCAGACACTTACGGCGCTCCACATACTCATCGTATACATCACGAAGATAATCTTCGGGAGTTTCCAAAGAGGCCTCGGCCACAATCTGTCCGATGAGGGGCGGAGAGAGACGAGCCTGACAGAATTTCATCACGGCCTTACGCACCTCAGTATTCTTCGTGATGAGGGCACCGATACGGATACCGCACTCAGAATATCTCTTTGATACGGAGTCAATCAAAATCACGTTCTGCTCAATGCCTTCCAAATGACAGGCGGAGATATAGGGTGAGCCTGTGTAGATATACTCGCGATACACTTCGTCAGAGAAGAGATACAAATCGTATTTCTTTACCAGATCACGTATCTGATTCATCTCGCGACGGGTATACAGATAACCCGTGGGATTGTTGGGATTGCAGATCATAATGGCACGGGTACGCTCGTTGATCAGCTCCTCAAACTTCTCCACCTTCGGCAGTGAGAATCCTTCTTCAATAGTGGTGGCGATAGTGCGGATCTTGGCTCCAGCAGAGATGGCGAAGGCCATGTAGTTGGCGTAGGCGGGCTCAGGCACGATGATCTCATCGCCAGGATTCAGACAGGAGAGAAAGGCGAAGAGCACGGCCTCGGAACCACCCGATGTGATGATGATGTCATCAGCTGTCACGCGGATGTCATATTTCGCGTAATAGTCCACCATTTTCTCGCGATAGCTCAGGTAGCCCTGCGAGGGAGAATACTCGAGGATGTTACGGTCGATGGTTTTCAGGGCGTCGAGTGCCACCTTCGGTGTGGGCAGGTCGGGCTGTCCGATGTTCAGGTGATACACCTTCGTACCTCTTTTCTTTGCGGCGGCAGCAAGCGGAGCAAGCTTTCTAATCGGCGACTCCGGCATCTCCAGACCGCGTACTGATATCTCTGGCATCTTTCTAATTTACAATTTGACTATTTACAATTTACAATTTTGCGTGCAAAGGTACAACTTTTTTTTTAATTCATAGTCCTTTTTCATTTTTATTGTGTACTTTTGCACCGAAATTCTGCTCGCAGGATTAAATTGTAAATTGTAAATAGTCAAATTGTAAATTAACAAGGTGAATTACGAAGAACTTGTAGAAACCCGTGATGTACGGAAGTCCAATAAGGTGAAAATGCCCTTCGGCTATTTCCACAAACGCCAGATCGACGGCAAGTACAGCAACTTCGTGGAGTTCCTCGACGAGCTCTCCGACAATATTCTTTTTGCAGAGTGTCTGAAAAAGGATTGTGAGGTGACAGCACAGGTGAGTGACAAACACCAGTTGCACTTCACCCCCAATACGGAGGAAGGCTCCGATGGCATTTACGCCGTCGCTGTTGAGCCAGGCAATTACCTCACAATTGGGCAGTTGCTCTACGAGGTGCCATCGGTAGTCGCTCAGAAGGACTTTTTAGAGAATACTGTCAAGGATCTGCTTCAACTTACCATCACACTCAACGAAAAGGGTATCCAGCAAGTATGCTTTGCGCCGACGAATGTTTTTGTACGCCGCAATGACAATAGTGTACGCCTTTTGCTGCACGGTTCTCCTTTCCATCGTTTGAGCGCCTATGATACGCTCTATGAGGGTATTGAGGAGTATATCGCCCCTGAGGTATTACGAGGCGAGGCACCCACCGACCGCAGCGATGTCTATGGTTTAGGCAAGTTTATAGACTATCTCAACGCCTCTTCGGGAATGCCCATCTACTTGAAGTCTATCATCAAAAAGGCCACCTCCGAGGATCCTGAGGCCCGCTATGCCACTGTGTCCGATTTCCGAAAGGCCCTCTCCCAAAGAAAAGCTGCCTTCAAATCGGCCATCACATCACTCTGCGCCATTGCCATTGCCCTTATCTTAGTGGGACTCTTTTTCACCCTCACGCCCGATACCGAGGTCGTAGAGTTCATCAAACCCGTAGAGGAGCCCATCAGCGAGGAATTACTCGACGAAGGCTTTGACCCCACCACAGAATTGGGAGCTGCCGCCGATTCGGCCACAATCGCAAAGGCCATCAAAGATTACCAGATGAAAGATTCCGACAAGATTGATGAGAAAAAAATACGCGAGTTTGAGGCTAAGGGCGAAGCCATCTTCCGCAAACAGTTTACGAAGGAAGCCGAGCGCATCCTCTCCGGTGTATACAACGGTCGCACTATGGCGGGCGGACAAAAGGCCTTTGAGGCTGCCAGTAGTAAGGCGATGGAGGAACTTGTTGAGAAGCAGATAGAACTGGGCGAGAACTCCTCGTTGTCGAAGGAGAAAAGTACGAACATCGCTACGCAGATTATCGAACAGATCACTGAACGTAAGAAGGCTGAAATGGATAAAAGTAGTCAATAGTTAATAGTGAATAAGATATATGAGATCAAGAACAGCAGAATGGTTTGAGTGCAAGATCCGTTATGAGAAAGTGATGGAAGACGGCTTGCAGAAACGAGTATCAGAAAATTATGTCGTCGATGCCCTGAGTTTCTCGGAAGCAGAGAAACGCATCATTGAGGAAATGTCGCATTTCATCAGCGGACAGTTTGATGTGGTTGACATAAAAAAGGCCTCATATAAGGAGATTTTCTTTGCCGACAGCGACAGCGCCGACAAATGGTATAAAGCAAAACTCAAGTTCATCACCATCGATGAGAAGACAGCCAAAGAAAAGACGACCGCAGTCAACTACTTGGTACAGGCAGGCTCTTTCAACGGTGCCGTGAAGAATATCGAGGAAGTGATGGGCGGCACGATGATCGACTATGTCATCGCCACTGTCAACGAGACGCTCCTGATGGATGTGTATGAGTACAAAAAGAGTGAATAGTGATTAGTGAATAGTATCGCTATGTATGATGTAAAAAGTCATCTTCGCGAGGTGCTAAGCCAGTTGCCACAGGGTGTCCGCCTTGTGGCAATTAGCAAGTATCACCCCAATGAATATATCGAGGCGGCCTATGCTGAAGGGCAGCGTATCTTCGGTGAGAGCCATGAACAGGAACTGCGTCAGAAACACACATCGCTTCCTACTGATATCGAGTGGCATTTCATCGGTCATCTACAGACCAACAAGGTGAAGTATATCGCCCCCTACGTGACGATGATTGAGGCTGTCGATTCCTTGAAGCTCCTGCGCGAAATCAATAAGCAGGCTGAGAAATGCGGGCGGGTGATTAAAGTATTACTTGAACTGCATATAGCCGAAGAAGCCACGAAGTACGGGTTAACACTCGACGCCTGTCGTGAGTTGCTCGAAGCAGGTGAGTGGCGCGAAATGTCGTATGTTAAAATCTGTGGTCTGATGATGATGGCATCGTTTGTCAACGACCGCGAGCAAATCCGTCGTGAGATGCTCACAGCCCGCGATTTCTTCGACGAAATTAAGACCCGATATTTTGCCGACGATGATGCCTTCTGCGAGCGTTCGTGGGGAATGAGCGACGACTATCCCATCGCCCTCGAAACGGGTTCCACAATGGTCCGCATTGGCACCGCTATCTTTGGTCCCCGCGTTTATTGAAGTAATACTGGTCGCGCTTTCTCGTGATTTTGCCATAGTTGATGGCATGCACGGGACAATAGTGATAGCAGGCCAGACATGAGGCACACCGTCCGTTGTGCAACCACGCAGGCGGTGTACCTTGTATATTATCTACAGGACATACTTTTTTGCACTTACCACATCGGATACATTTGTCTGCATCTACTGTAAACTTCTTGTCTGTCACCATCTTCCGGTTAAAGTATTCTCCAATCACATACGAATAGAGTCGGGGAGTGCCCCCTTTGTCGAGTTCCTCAACACCACGTCTGCGCTCTCTGATCATATTAATGATATGGGGAAGTTGGTGGCGCGCCACATCAAGTTTCATCGCCTCCTTGTCTTCTGGGTCGGTCTTCATAAACGGCAGACACACATAACTCTCGGGCATAATAATCGAAAACACCGATTCTGCTTGAAACGCCTCACTGTCACTGAGTCTCAATGCCATATTGGCCGCCAGCTCACGGTTCAGGATTGTCATTGCCTCGCCCATATTGTCACCACAGGTTGTGAGTGCCCAGCAGAAGTGGCGCTCCGCGGTATCGAGCCGTTGGAAAACAAGTTGGCGGATGAATTCCCTAACGATGCGTGGGGGCTGCCAACCGTGTGTGGGGAAGCAGAAGCCGATACGCTCGCCAGCTTCGAGCTGATAACTGCACCGGCCTTTGCTCAGCTCGTCGGGGATGAAAAGCAGCCTTTCACCGATGGCTTTGGCTATCTCCTCAGCCGCCCATCTTGTATTGCCGGTTCCACTGAAATAGAAAATCATAGCGCTTTTTCATTAAATTTATGCAAAGGTAATGATTTGTAAGTAAAATACCAAAAAATTAAAATAAATTGTCTGAAAATATTTGGTTCGTACGGCACGAATCCCTAACTTTGCAGGCATGAACAGATGGCTGACTATGCTTTTACTGCTCCTATTGGCAGCAGTTTCGACCGAAGGCTACGCCCAACGACACCTGGTGGTTGTCGATGTGGAGACGCTTGTCCCCGTGGCAGGAGCGAATGTCGTCAGCCGCGACGGTACGAATGTCACTGACTCCTTGGGCCTGGTTGTCGTCTCCGATAGTTGCCAGTCGCTATCATTCACCCACGTCAATTACGAGAGCCGCATTATCAACCTTGCGGAGTTGCGACGAGATACGGTATACATGATCTCCAAGCTATTGAATATCAAAGAGGTGGTGGTATTCGGGCAAGGACCACAAAACGAATTGTCGTTTAATATGAAGGAGGAGTTGAAAAAGAAAGCCATCGACGCCCAGTTGGCCGCCGCCAATCCCAATAGCGGTGTCGACGTGCTCGCCATCCTGAAGGCGATTATCCCCAAGAAGTGGCTTGCCAACCTCCGCAAGAATCTCCGCAAGAACTCCAAAGAGGAGCGCCTCAAACGCCTCCAGAAAGTCCTCGACGAATATTAGTCTACCAAGGCGGTGATAACGGTAAAGAATATAGGATATGTTGAAGAAAACACTTTGGACATTGACGATTGTTGCTGCAATTTTTGTGGTCGCCCAGATAGGTGGCAGCTTCTATATGCTTGACTATTCGCTGGCGCCTGATCCGAACAGAATGGATACTGACTCGTGCTTCAGACAGCAGTTTGAAGCTTATCCAGAAAGCAAAGCATGGGTCGACAGTCTGAGGAGCCTCAATGCCCTGCGCGACACATTTCTCACCATGCCTACCGGTGAACGCCATCACGCCTTCTATGTTGACAGAGGCAGCACGCGTACGGCTGTGGTGATTCACGGCTGGCGTGACTGTGCCATCAAGTTCTTCTGGCTGGCTCGGATCTACGAGCATGAACTGGGCTACAACGTAGTGATACCAGAACTACATGCTTGTGGTGAGAGCGAGGGCGATGCCATCCAGATGGGCTGGAAAGACAGACTTGACGTGATGCAGTGGGTAAAAGCATTTCAGATGGATACGATGGTAGTGCACGGGGTTTCGATGGGCGCTGCCACTACGATGATGCTATCAGGAGAAACAATGCCTGAGGGTATCAAGGATCTGCGATTTGTAGAGGATTGTGGCTATTCCTGTGTATGGGACGAGTTTGCAGGTCAATTGAAAGAGCAGTTCGGTTTGCCTGCATTCCCACTCATGTACGCCACGAGTCTGTTTTGTAAGTTGCGCTATGGCTGGAGTTTCGGTGAGGCATCGGCTTTAGACCAGGTGAAGCGCTGCCGTTATCCTATGCTTTTCATTCATGGTAGCAGCGACACGTTTGTGCCTACGAATATGGTCTATCCCCTCTATGAGGCAAAACAAGGTGAAAAGGCACTCTGGATAGCCAATGGTGCTGAACACGCGCTGTCGTATCGGGAACACAAGGCTGAATATATTCAGAAAATCAGGGATTTCGTCACAGGCATCACTAATAACAGCATCATTGCCCCTATTGATAAGCACACGGAGACTTATATCCGCCAGCGCATCGATACCATCTATAGTTACGTGAACAGCTCGGCATTGAATCTCGACAGTGCATTCTGCTCACAGCGTTATAACGCGCTTATGGAGCAGACCATTCAACTGCACGAGAAGACGGGATATGTGTGTCTCGACTACGACCATTGGATTATGGGACAGGACTGCTCACCCGAATGGACTTACGAAGCCAAGAAAATAGAAAATATCACAGATTCAACAGCTGAGGTGGAAATGGATATCCGCAATTTCGGAAAACATAACACCATGACGTTGCAAATGAGATATGAACGGGGCGATTGGTTTGTAGACGACTTCGTGAGCTGCGGGGAAAATGACAACGTTGACAAGACTTACTCAGAGGTGGCTCAGATGAAGGACTTCGTCACTGAGATGCTGCAACTGGGCGATAGGGCTAGGACTATGACCGGCTATTGGGGCTGGGTGTATGAAGATACCCCAGAATTGCTGTTGCGCCTGGTGATGACGGATAAAGGCCTCGAATGTACGGAGTGTACCATCTATCGTCTGCACAGTTATCATAACGTAAAGACCTCCTTCGATGGCGAATTTCTCTATTTGGAAGATTTTTCAGAGAAAGAGGGGAAGATACGTCTGAAACTAAAGCTCGACGACATTGGTGACTTGACAGGTGAGGCCTACATAGAACACCGTTACGTCAAGGATGTTTTCGACGGCACCATCACCCTGCGCAAGGACTTCTTCTATTATCGTGATATGCCTCAGAGGAAACCACTCTCTAATTATGCAGAATAGTTTCCACTAACGTCTTTTCTCGGTGATGATACCGTGACGGTAGGCGTAAAGCAACTCTTTAAGGTCGCGCACCTGTGCACGAAGTTCTTCTCCTTTGTCGGTATCTGCCACAAGCATACGGTGTGCCGACATCTCCACAATCTGAATGGTAGACTTGATGTCCGTCTCACGTACGATTGCGTCACGGGCAGAAGTAAACGGCTCGTGCTGCACCAATTGGAAACCGCGTGAGTGATAGACCAGTGTGTAGCCAGCGATACCAGTCTCATTATGATAAGCCTCAGAGAATCCACCATCGATCACCATCAGTCGTCCACCAGCTTTGATGGGATTCTCGCCCTTCGAGGCATGCACGGGCACATGACCGTTGATAATGTGACGATTCTCGCCCTTCACCTCGAAGGCATCGAGGATGCGGTCGCATACAACCTCGTCGAGACGAAGCTTGAAATAATTGCCTTTTTCTTCTTTGTAAGTCTCAGCGTCCTTGAGAAAATAGCGCTCGAAGGTAGCCATCTTCGACTTGTCGAACAGCGGAGAATCCTTGCCACACCAGAGATAGAGGAAATAGTCGCGGGCATACTCTCTCGGATACTCTTCTGGAGCCGTTGCAAGTTCACCACTTGCGCTATTGGTCTGGAAGGCTGCTCGAATCAGCATACCGATATTGTGCATCAGGTCTTTGCCTGAGTATTTCTTGCCTGGATAAATCTCCAATTCCTTCAGCGAACCGTCGTCGTTCAAGGGAATCGAAGCGTGGAAGAGCAGGTTGGAATTATGGATGGCATACATACATCCGTGGGAGAGTATCGTGCGTATATGCTTATGGAGCTTCTCTGAGATGCGGAAAGAGTGGTGGAGCTTCTGCATAAGCAGGGTTTCCTCATCTGTGAGTTTATTCGGCTCTTGGGGGTCAATGGTGGGGAAGTGACAAGACACCATCTCATAGGTCTTGCCATCAAGTTCGCAGAGCCCCTTTTCATAATCCACATGTTCAAATAGACAGCGGTTTTCCATCTGCCACTCGGGACGACGCTTAAAGATCTGTGCTTCTGTCTTGAACTGCAATACTGCGATGGCTTTGTGCATCTTTGCAGTTAATTGGCGTGTCTTTTCATCCATCTCATTGCCAGGAAGTAATCTAGGGATGAATTCCTCACAGGGATCGTCGCCATAGACCTCGAGGGCGAAGGTAGCCAAAGGGACGAGGTTGATGCCGTACTCCTCAATAGTACTCAGGTTGGCGTATCGCAGACAGAGGCGCAGCACATTGCAGATGCAGGCGTCATTACCAGCAGAGGCACCCATCCAGAGAATATCATGATTGCCCCACTGAATGTCCCAAGAGTGATACTGTCTGAGGGTGTCCATAATCTTGTGGGCACCGGGGCCTCGGTCGTAGATATCACCGAGGATATGCAACTGGTCGATAGCCAGACGCTGAATCACATTACAGATAGCGCAGATGAAGTCGTCTGCACGACCTGTGGAAATGATGGTATTCACAATCACAGCCACATAGGCTGCTTTGTCGATATCGTCGGTGCGTTCGTGAAGCAGTTCCTCGATGATATATGAAAAATCCTCAGGCAACGACTTTCGCACCTTCGAACGGGTATATTTTGAAGAGACATCACGACACACGCGCACCAACTGATGGATGGTGATGCGGTACCAGTCGTCGAGATCGGTCTCTTGTGCCTTGATTAATTCAAGTTTCTCTTCAGGATAATAGATAAGCGTGCATAGTTCCTTTTTCTCAGACTCACGGATAGTGTTGCCGAAGAGTTCATTCACTTTACGCTTGATATTTCCCGATGCGTTTTTCAGCACATGCTGAAAGGCTTCACTCTCACCGTGGAGGTCAGCCAGGAAGTGCTCCGTACCCTTGGGCAAGTTCATGATAGCCTCGAGATTAATAATCTCTTTGGCTGCATCAGCGATGGTGGGAAACGATTGCGACAACAGCTGCAAATAGTGCTTGTCTGACTCGTTGTAGTGGTGATTAGATGTCATATTTTCAGGTGGTTAGTAATACTTTCACGGATTTTCCGGGTGCCTCGGTCGTCTATAGGGTCGATGGGCATATAGCCTTCGTCGAGGAGTGTCTGCTCGTGGAGCACTTGCATCAGACGGCTGGCGAACTTCGTCAGTTTCTTCTCTTCGAAAGCCTCCAGCAGCAGATCGTCGTTGACGGTGTCGCGATAGAGTTCGCGCGTCAGTTCAATAAGGTGGAGCAAGCGTGGTTGCTTCTCAATGTAGCGGATCATACGCAGCAGATAGTCGGTCTCATCACCTTTGTATTCGCCAATCAACTTCTTGATGGACTGCGGGCGCTGGTAATCCTCGGGGAAGTAGGCTGGCAGATGCTCGGTATCGAGACTGAGGGCAGAAAGACCGAGGATATTGATGCCGTAGTCCACATAGTTGCGGATGTTCTGGTGTTCAGCGTAGATAAGCAGACGTCGCCAGTCAGGTTGTTGGCTATTGGGTGATGGGTGATAGGTGATGGTGGATGGCAGCCATCTTGCATCGCCTAAAATACCAGTCTTTATTATATGGGCCATCAGTTGTTGCGTGGCATCGTCCATTTGTTCGAGCACATTCGAATCGAGTACCTTCTGATAAACGGTGAAGGTCTGCGAGCACATCTTCTCACGCGTGGTGCTGTTAGTGATGACCGCATTATGGATGACCTCAATGCGGGGATTCCATTTCAACTGTTGCAGATATTGCTGTTCCATCTTGCCAAAGGCGATGACAGCGTAGGCTTTCTCCACAAATGACTTCTGCCAGAGGGCGGTTTTGTGGAGCTTCTCCTGCAGGGGTTTCTCTTCCAACACCCAAGGCTCTAACTGTCCGTGGGGCGAGAGTACAATCCTGGCACCCTGCTTACGGGCGAAATTACCAGCGTTGACGATACTGTACTGCCAACAACCGTGACAATGCACAATGTCGGGCTCAAAACTCTTGCAGATACTCTTGAAATCAGCGAGGTTACTGACCGACTGCACCTCCACACTATGCTGCATGCCCTCCACAAGCATGGTGACGTGCTGCGCCACCATCTCATCGGCTTTCGGATAGACATGCAGAATCTTCATACTTAGAACAGATTATGGAAGAAGATACTCAGACGGATTCCAAGAAGACGCCCCATTCCTACATGCTGCTCGAAAAGCTTCAGCAGTTCGTGGGCCTCGTCGGTTCTGACCGCAATGAAATCATATTTGCCTCTAAGCTTCCTCAGACGGGTGCCTTTATGGCCATCGGCCCGCTGGCGCTCTCCTTTGACGACATAGTTGCTCACTTCCTCAATTCCCCCAAAAGTGTACATCACCAGCTCACCCTTTTTGTTGTAGCGGGCCAGCATGATGTCAGAAGCGCCACTAAGATTATCTGCAATGGTCTGAAGCCAGGTATTGTCTTGGGGAAAG
>Ga0310786_10010646_pt1 | contig 11545 bp, 7 predicted proteins | sample AusTroGonzalo_MG_FD_203881 | JGI IMG/M metagenome (GOLD analysis project Ga0310786, IMG submission 203881) | Bovine rumen microbial communities from tropical cattle in Woodstock, Queensland, Australia - Gonzalo_03 (v2) (version 2) | ecosystem: Host-associated > Mammals > Digestive system >... | reverse complement strand
ATTTCCTGCCTTGAGACCGGGCGACGTTGATGTTGTCATCTGGACAGAAAAACAAGAATATCGCCAATTTGAGCCTGTTTTCCTGGAAATCGCGATCTGCAACCTGCTTGACAAGCAGATTTGTGTGCATGTTGGTAGATATTTACAGCAGTACTTTCATTTAACTGTTCTTGACCCCTATCGCCCTCAAAAAGTCGTTCCTGGAATCATCCAGACAGAGCATGGTGTTGAGGAACTCGTCATACCAGAGCACCTGCCAGAGCCTGTTCCCCTGACAAGGGCTGGCTTGCGTCCACCATTTAACCAGGGATGGCGAGAATGTGTAATTTCGCCGCATGGCAAGCACATTATACAGATTCCGTTGAGTCATTGGTTCGATTTGTCCTACCCTCTAGGGGAATATACGGTCAACATAAAAGTAAATCTACTAGGATGGGATTTTTCCCACAATGAAAATCAGACCAAAACTTTGGTGATAGAAAAATCATGTGCGTTTGAAATCAAAGAAGAACTTCAATCCGCTCGTCAAGGTCTTCTAGGTAAATGATTTTCTTGCCTGGTGAAAATCAGGAGGCAGATTACCTTGGCATTTGACAATTTACGTCAGATTGTCTAAGACTTCCAGATGACGCAGATTCGGAGCTTAAAGAAGATGAACAAGCGTTTGATGTTGGTAATGATCATAGTGGTGTTTTGTGCTCTATCAGCCTGGGCTGGACTTCCAGACGAGAGGAAGAATAGCGAGCCCATTACAGAGAAAGACCTGCGAGTGGAAATGAGCACAGACAAGAAGGTTTATCGTCTGGGAGAGCCAGTGATACTTCGGGTCAAGGTCACGAATCTGACGGACAGACTGCTGGTGATGGGCAGAAGGACTGATTTCATGTATTTCTTCCGAATAAAAGCCCATAAATCAGCGGAACAAGTCCGAATTCCTTGTCATGACGACAATGGTAATATTGCTCTTGATGAAAAAGGATATCCTAAGATGGAGACCAAAGAATTAAAAGCGGACGTCGATGAGGTCAACAGGACGGCTCTTGGGACGCTTTATCGTCAAGGCTCTGATTTTAGTTTTAGAGACTTTGTAATTCCTCCATACGGTGAATCTACCAGTTCCATTCCAGCGAACATGCTATTTGATTTAACGCATGTTTCGTTTAACAATAGAATAAACACAGGTAGTCCGACATTATTTTCTGTTGAACTAGATTATCAAGTTGAAGCTCCTGGAGTTCCAGCCGTCAAATATTTTTCCGTTCCTTTGGAAGCCTCATTTGTAGTAATTAGGGACAAGGTTTCTCCTGTTGACATCTTCAATGAAAACCTCGTGGCTGTCTTCGGGAAAGGCAAGTCCATAGAACTGCTTGGCGACGAGGCCGAGACCCTTATCCGGGAGATGAGGGAGCATCCGGAGAGCCAGAACCACGAATCGCCAGAGTATGAGAGACTGTTGAGAATACTTGGCTCATTGGAAATGATGTCACACGATAATACATATTATCCTTCCATGCTCATTGACATGAGATTGCACAATAAAACCTCCATGGACGATTTTGCGGAACTGGTCAGAAAATGCAGGGATGATTACAAGAATGCACAATAGGCAAGGTTATTGTGAAAAGGCTGAACCCGCGCCGGGCGCGCCTTCCCGCGCGAAGGGACAAAGCGAGGAACGGGCTCTGTCCCGCGCAATTATGCAACCAGTTCCCTCAACATTGCGGAGCCGCTATTTCCTGTGGTCGCTGCTGGCGATTGTCGCACTGGCGTTGCTGGTGCGGCTGTTGGTCTGCTGGTCTCTGGCCAACTGCCCCGCCGTCGTCAATCCCTTGTCCATCACGGACATGGAGACGTATCGTCGGCTGGCTCTCGACATTAGGCAAGGCGTCTGGCCGCAGTTCTTCGACTACCAGCCGTTCTACTACGCCGTGTTCCTGCCTTTGCTTTGGCTCGTCTTCCCGGCGGGGGCCGTCTGGCCTGTCATGGTCGCGCAGGCGCTGCTGGGGGCGGCGACGGTCTGGCTGACCGGGCTGAGCGCGGCCCGGCTAGGTGGGCGGAGGGCTGGCCTGGTGGCCGCCGTACTGCTGGCCGTGGCGCGTCAGCACATCTTCTTCACGCCGTTTCTGTTGTTCGAGGTCATGCAGGCGTTCTGGATGTCTCTGCTCTGCTGGCTGGGCCTGCAGGCTTGGCAACGGAATCGCTGGCGCGACTGGTGCTGGCTGGCTCTAGCCGCCGCTTTGGCCAACCTAACGCGGGGAAACATCGTTCTGTTTCTGCCTGGCTTCCTGGTCTTCCTTGTCTGTCGGCAGAGCGGAGCCTGGCGGCGCAGCCTGGGACTGACTGCCGTATGCCTGGCGTTGTTCCTGCTTCCGCAACTGCCGTTTGCCATCCGCAACAGCCTGTATGCGGGGCGTCTTTGCGGGGCGTCGGTGGCGGGAGGCAAAGTCCTCGTGCTGGGCAATTCCCCCGAGGCGCCGCCTGGGGGGCTTGAATATCCCAGAACTTACGAATCTTGGCTGGCAATGGCGGCTCCGACCGACGGCTCGGAGCCGGTGCCTGTTTCCAGGAATATTCTCCGCTGGATATGTCAGGAGCCGCTCATCTGGCTGGAATTGACCTTCCGCAAATTCCTCCTCTACTGGAACTGGCTGGAAATCCCCAACAACATCTCGCTGGAGCAGGAGGGGCGTGGCTGCCCTTGGCTTCTCTGGCCGATTTTCCTGCCTTTCGGAATCTTCTCCTGCCTGGGATTGGCAGGTTGCCTTGTCCTGGCTCGACGAGGCGGTTCCAAGCAACTGTGGGTGCTCCATTCCGTACTTGTCTCCTGCCTGGCGACCGTCGCCTTCTACATCCTGGCCAGATTCAGGATTGCCGCGCTCCCGGCCCTGGCCATCGCCGGTGCCATCGCCCTGACCACTGCCTGGCGGCTGGCCAGAACTCCCCAGACGGCGGAACATAATCAGCGCAACCGTTATTCCTGGTTGGCCCTGGGTGGGCTTGTGGGTATTTTCCTTGCCTTCTGCGCATACGACAGATATTCGCAATCCCTGCTACCAGCAGTGATGCGCTGGTTGCGCCCGCAGGGGATTGTCGTCACGACTCCCCGGGAAACCGTCGTCTACGACCATGCCTCACTGGTCCTCGGCAATCAGGCTTGCCTCACTGCCGAGACCGCTCCCATCGAGGCCGAGAAAGTTTTTCTCGTCCCCGCGAAATTTGCCGACAGCCAGGAGGTCACGGTACTCCTCCGTTGCGAGGCAACGTCAGCCTTGACATCGGTGCCTGGTGCCACTGCCACCTTGAATGGCAAGCCACTTGATTGCCGAGGCATCGTCAGCGACCGGATGACACGCTGGCTGGCTTTCACGGGCGAACTGTTGACTCCCGCCGATAGACGGGCTGTCTTTGCTTTCCATTTGCCGAGAGGAGGTGTTCCTGGAGTTTACATCGATTTCGAGAGGGATTATGGACGCTCGAAAATTCTGAGCCAGGGGCAATGGGAGGTTTTGCCCGGAGAATTTACGGCGGAACTTGTTCTGCCAACAAAGCCTTGAAACCCGCGTTGAACAATCAACAATCAATTATCGCAACGTAACTATTCGAACCACGAAAGGACACAAATCGGCACGGATATTGTGGAATTGTTGAGGCATCGATGCAACAAACCCTGAATGTTCAAGCCATTTCTAGCGCAAAGGAGCAAAGAACTCAGAGAAACGACAGTTTCTTTTCCATGATTGCCGTATAGTTTGCGGAGTTCCTGAAGAATCGCCAAACTCTTGTTTGAGCAGGTCGACAAAAAAAGATCGGCTATTCCCGTTTCTCCAAAAAAACATGCGGCAATCTTTGTCATGCTGGCAAACCTGTGAAGAACACTCTGTGCCTCTGCGTCTCTGCGTTAAAGAAGGTGTTCATTGGCGGTTCTGAACAGGTGCCTCACAGCGCTCTTTTCCACAAGATGGTCGTAGCCAAAGCCACGTAAGCGGCAACGCTTGTAAGGTCAGACTGAATGTTTGCTTCCCTTTTTTTGATTGTCAACCGCTGGAAATTTCACTTGGCGGTTTGCAAAAGTGCGAAAAGTGGATTATGTTATATGTTTGTCTAAATGAAAGTCGTTTTTCCCAAAAACAACTCCATAACTCAAAGGATGCGACAAAATGGGTTCTGTCAAGAAGAAACGCAGAAAGAAGATTGCGAAGCATAAACGGCGTAAACAACTGAAGGCACAGCGCCATAAGAACAAATAACGTTCTTCGGCGTCAAGTCTTCAGTGAATACGAGAAGAACTGCGATGCAGGAAAAAGTCCTGGTACATTCACTATTTCTGGTCTTTCTGTCATCCGTTCTTTTGTTTTCGCAAGAACTTCAGGAAGGCACGGCTCTTTATCCGAGCGCGTGCCTTTCTGTTTCTCTGGAGCAGGAAATGCAGATGATGCAGGCCTTCACCAAGGCCAAGTTTCTGCTTTCCGAACACGAGAACGGCAAAGAGGTCTCGTCTGCCCGCTGGCAGGAGTGTGCGGAAGGACTTCGGAAAGCAATCCAGGTGCAACCGGACAGCGCTGAACTTATGAATTGCCTGGTGGAAATCAGGCAAGCCAGCGGCACGGAAGACAAGTTGCCCGAGGATTTCCGGTCGGCCCTGGAAAAATCTCCCGGCAGTGCGCTTCTGACTGTCTTGAACGCGGAATTTCTGCATCAGGCGGGAAAAATCGACGACTGCGTACAATTGCTGGAACAGTATCTGTCCCAGAACCATCCTTGGCCATTGCCTGTCGTGGTGGCGTATTTCACGGTTCTGAACGGCGAGGGCAAGTATTCCGAGGCTGACAAGTTTCTGGCCAAGGCTCTGAATGATGACCAGTTGAATGAAGACCTGAACCTGCATTTGTGCCTGGCCGAAGAATTGTGGAAACGCTGTCAGGCCACATCCTACCCTGACGCCGCAACGCGCCTCAAGGCCAGAGTTTTGATGCACCTGGAGACGGTCAAGGACCTGGATACGAAAAAAGGCCAAACTCAGGAAACAACTCTGGAATATTCCCAGATTCTGAAGAATTCAACTTGGTTTTACCGCTATACAAACTTGCTGGTGAATCTTGAGGAATGGTCAGAACTGCAAAGACTGCTGGATAATCCCAGGCTTGACAGGGAAATCAGGCAATCGTTCCACTGGCAGATGCTGAACTGGCTGGTGCTCCGGCAACTGGGCAAGACTGAACAACTTCACGCCACCCTCGAAGAGTCGGCAAAGCATCTGCCCGAGCAGGAAGACGAGGTGGTTGAATTTTTCGTCTCCATCTGCGAGAAGGAAAATCTGTGGCACCTTGCTATCGCCGGCCAGATGCAGTTGTATTTGCGCCATCCGGAAAACATCGCCATCCGCATCGATCTGGCGAGATTTTATTTGCTGGACAAGAAACCGCGTCACGGCCTTGCTATCCTGCAAGGAGTGGCGAACAATCTGCCGCCGACGGGCGTGAATATCCTGTCTTTTCTCCACGCCCAGAACAAGCAGTATGGCCAGGCCTGCCAGGACATGGCCAGGCTGGAGTCGTTGCTGAAAGGCCATCCCGAAGGCCGGAAGGCCCTTGATGTCGATTTTTACCTGCGCTACGCTATCTATGCGGAAGAGGCTGGGCAAATCGACCTCGCCTTCGACAAACTGAAATGGGCATATCAGCAATTCCCCGACAGCATCGAACTCTGCAATTCCTACGGTTACATTCTCGCTGACCATAACCGGGAACTGACTTTCGCCTGCACTCTCATCGAAAAGGCGGTCGCCGGCCAGCCCGACAACGTGGCCTATCTGGACAGTCTGGCCTGGGTCTACTATCGCCAGCAACGCTACCAGGAGGCCCTGCAAGTCATCCAGAAGATTTTGCCTGTCTACCAGGAAAACGACCACGACGGTACGCTGGGCGAGCATATCGGTGCCATATTTCATGCCTGTGGCTACGCTCAACTGGCCCGCAATTTCTGGCAGGAGGCTCTGCCTCGTAGCGAGGGCACCGTCCGGGAGCACATCCTGAAATTTCTTGACGAGACAAACGCAACCTTGCCAACGGAGAAGTAGAACATGGGTTTTCGCTTTCAGAAACGCATCAAGATTTTCCCTGGAGTCAGCATCAATCTGAGCAAAGGTCTCCCCAGCGTGTCCGTGGGACCGCGCGGAGCCAAGATGACCCTCAGTACCAAGGGTGTCCGCGGCTCGGTGGGATTGCCCGGCACGGGCGCCAGCTACTCGAAGTACTACCAGTGGGGCAAAATGACCGGCTCCAAGACGGCGGCCAAGTCTTCTGCCCAAGCCCCCTCCCGGGCCAAGGCCGTCCCCGCAGCCGTGAGCGGGGATGACCGCGAGAAATTGAACCTGGGTTTCTTCCGCAAACTGTTTCTGTCTGCCGAAGAAAAGCATTTCGTCACCGGCCTGACCGCGTTCCTGGACGGTGATGCTCCGCAGGCCATGGCGGAATTGAACCAGGCCAACAGCATCGCTGACGCCGCCTTCACGCGCGGTTTCCTCGCCCTGTCCCTGCGCGACTACACCACTGCCGCCCAAGCGCTCCAACTCTGCGCTGGGAAACCGCGGGAACTAGGCAAGTTCTACGACAAATATGGCTTGTCCCTGACCTTGAATCTTGATATCACTGATTACTTGGGCATCCAGGTTCGTCCCGGCGAATACGCCCTGCTTCTGGGGCAGGTGGAAGTCCTCCAGGCCACAGGGCAGATTGCAGAAGCCGAAAAAATCATAGACAAGTTGCTTGTGGCCTTCCCCGGTGACCTGTCGGTTATGCTGTCCGCTGCCGAACTGGCCTTGAACAACCTCCAGCCATCCCCCGCCCGGTTGCAGAAAGTCCTGGCCTGCCTGGTCGGCCTGAACAATGACTCAAACCTCCATGCCTGGCTTCTGCTGTACAAGGCGGAAATCCAGTCCTTGCTTGGCACGGTCGAGGCCGCCGTCGAGACCCTGACCCTGGCCTTGCGCCGCAAGGTTGACCGTGAGCCGGAACTGCTGCTCATGCTCCGCTACGCCCGCAGCAAATGCTACCGCCAGTTGGGCAAGCAGGCCCAGGCGGACAAGGATCTGGAAACTCTCCGAGGCGAAAATCCGGCCTGGCTGCTCGAACGCCAGGAGGAAGACGCGCTCGAAGAGAATGATGACCAACTCGGCAGAATGTGAGTTCCAACCTGAAGAATGTCGTGGATTTGGCAAAATCTCCTGACTTCTGGCCTGGTGGTCATCCTGGCCCTGCTGGTCTGGCGTTTGTCGCATCGCGAATACTGGCGCCTCGCCGCCCGCGAAATCAAGACGCGTAAGGGGGCGATGGTTTGCGCCGTCATCCTGGCCTGCTACGCCGTCATCGCCTTGCTTGACAGCATCGGCTGGACACGCCCCCTGCGCGACCAGGAGACAGGGGAAATCCTCCGCCAGCCGGAAACCGGACAAATCCTGCGGGACAATGGTGCCTCCGCCCTCGACTACCTGCTGACGCCCTTGCGGTTGCATCGCGAAAAGACATATTCGTCACCCCTGGCCGAGGAGCAGTATTCCGCCGAGACAGTGCTGGGCGACGACGGAAGCCCCCGCCGTGTCCATCCTCGGCTCAAGTATCCCGGAACCCACCTGTTCGGCACCGACCGCGTGGGCACCGATGTCTTGTATCAGGCCCTGAAGAGCATCCGCACGGGGCTTATTGTCGGCTTGCTGACCACCCTGATCGCCATACCCTTCGCCTTGCTGGCAGGCCTGGCGGCAGGCTATTGGGGCGGCCTGCTGGATGACGCCGTCCAGTATTTGTGTGCCGTCCTCAGTTCCATTCCCACTGTCCTTTTCATTGCCGCCTTCATGGTTATCTTCGGACAAGGGCTCCCGCAACTCTGCCTGGCGATGGGAATCGCCTCCTGGACCAGCCTCTGCCGCCTTCTGCGCGCGGAAACCCTGAAATTGCGCGAACTCGAGTTCATTCAGGCGGCAGTGACCCTGGGACAGCCTGGTTGGCGGATTATCCTGCGCCATATCCTGCCCAATGTCCTGCATCTCGTGCTGATTACGACGGTCCTGCGCTTTTCCAGCGAGGTTCTTGCGGAAGCCGCCCTGACTTATCTCGGCATTGGTGTCAGCGCCTCCACCTGCTCCTGGGGCACGATGATTAACGACGCCAGGACGGAATTGACCCGGGAACCTGTCATCTGGTGGAAACTGACCGCTGCCTTCATGTTTATGCTGGGACTGGTCCTGCCGGCCAATATTTTCGGCGATGCCGTCCGCGATGCCCTCGACCCCCGCCTCCGTACCCAATAGGCTAATTATATTAGGCTGGGGGGAGGGCGCGGCTCCGTCCGCGCCGTTGTGCCCGGGGGGATGGGATGGCGGTGGCGGCCTCCTGGCTGGGATGAGAGGGATTATAGGGATGAGAGAGATAGGGATTTTAGGGATAGGAAAGATAAAAGGGAGAGGAGGATGCCCGCAGAAAACGTGCGCCAACATACGGCAGGGCGGCGAGACCCTTCGCCGCCGCCGTGCCCGGGGGAAAACATGCCGTGCGTGCGGGAGGGCGCGGCTCCGTCCGCGCCGTCGTGCCCGGGGATAAACATGCCACCGCTGCGGGAAGGCCGGGCGTCTGCTCGGCCAAGACGCCCGTGGAAGAGGTGCCGCCTGCTTCCGTGTGCTACGGCTGCATGCCTTCCTTGTTCAGGCGGTTCCAGAGTCATCGAAAGTTACAAAAAATGTTGCATGTGCGTTGGCAGCGCATCTTTGTCCGGACCGGGCATTATATTAATTGGGCGGTGGGCGGGTGTGGTTTCCCACATAAGGTAAAGGGGCGCGGGACAGGCGGCGGGCGGCGCGGGACGCTGGACATTCGACGTGGGACTCGGGACATGCGACGAGGGACGCGTGCGCCAATATTCGGCAGGGCGGCGAGACCCTTCGCCGCCGCCGTGCCCGTGGGAAAACATGCCGTGCGTGCGGGAGGGCACGACACCGTCCGCGCCGTCGTGCCCCGGGGGATGGATGGCGGTGGCGGCCTCTGTGGCTGGGATGAGAGGGATTATAGGGATGAGAGAGATGGGGATTTTAGGGATGGGAAAGATAAAAGGGAGAGGAGGATGCCCGCAGAAAACGTGCGCCAACATACGGCAGGGCGGCGAGACCCTTCGCCGCCGCTGTCGCCCTGGGAGAAACATTCCGCCCCGCGGGAATGCGCCCGCGGAAACGTCCGTTTTGCCCCCTCCGGCGAAAAAAATCCCGCCTTTTTTTCGCGCGGCGGCTTGCAAAGGGGCGGAAGCCGGTGTATCTTATGCATCACGCCCGAAATTCCGGGCGACGCTCCTTGGAAACGGAACAGTGCAATTTGACGTGCGGGGCGGAAGGGCCTTTCCCTGGCCCGTCCGCCCGCCAATGAAGATTGGCGAACCCAATCAAGAGGAAACCTAGAGCAAAGTAGAACCTGAAAATCACAGGTCAATTCTTTTCAGCAATGGAGAGTTTGATCCTGGCTCAGAATGAACGCTGGCGGCATGGATTAGGCATGCAAGTCGAACGGAGCCCCTCCGGGGGCTCAGTGGCGAAAGGGTGAGTAACACGTGAGGAACCTGCCCGGAAGGCCGGAACAAGCGCTGGAAACGGCGTCTGATACCGGATGAGGCGGGGGGCCGCCTGGCCCCTTTGCCAAAGATTGATCCCCTCCGGATGGCCTCGCGGCCCATTAGCTTGTTGGCGGGGTGAAGGCCCACCAAGGCTGTGACGGGTAGGTGGTCTGAGAGGATGGTCACCCACACTGGGACTGAGACACTGCCCAGACTCCTTCGGGAGGCTGCAGTCGAGAATCTTCCGCAATGGGCGCAAGCCTGACGGAGCGATGCCGCGTGAGGGACGGAGGCCTTCGGGTCGTGAACCTCTGTCGCCCGGGACGAAACCTGACGGTACCGGGAGAGGAAGCCACGGCTAACTACGTGCCAGCAGCCGCGGTAACACGTAGGTGGCGAGCGTTATTCGGATTCACTGGGCGTAAAGGGTCCGCAGGGGGCCTTCCAAGCCAGCTGTGAAAACCCGGGGCTCAACCCCGGGCCTGCAGTTGGAACTGGCGGGCTGGAGTGCATGATGGGCAGACGGAACACCTGGTGTAGCGGTGGAATGCGTGGATATCAGGTGGAACACCGACGGCGAAGGCGGTCTGCTGGCATGCGACTGACCCTCGGGGACGAAAGCGTGGGTAGCGAACAGGATTAGATACCCTGGTAGTCCACGCCGTAAACTGTGAGCGCCAGATGTGCGGGGGCCGACCCCCCGCGCGTCCAAGCCAACGCGATAAGCGCTCCGCCTGGGGACTACGGCCGCAAGGCTAAAACTCAAAGGAATTGACGGGGGCCCGCACAAGCGGTGGAGCATGTTGCTTAATTCGAGGCAACGCGAAGAACCTTACCCGGGTTTGACATGGAGGGGGATTCCGGCGAAAGCCGGGAGCCCTCCGGGGCCCCTCCACAGATGCTGCATGGCTGTCGTCAGCTCGTGCCGTGAGGTGTTCGGTTAAGTCCGGCAACGAGCGCAACCCGTGCCGCCAGTTACCATCGGCCGAGGCCGGGGACTCTGGCGGGACCGCCCGTGTCAAGCGGGAGGAAGGCGCGGATGACGTCAAGTCCGTATGGCTCCTACGCCCGGGGCTGCAAACGTGCTACAATGGCCGGTACAGAGGGAAGCCAGCCCGCGAGGGCGCGCGGATCCCGAAAGCCGGTCCCAGTCCGGATCGCAGTCTGCAACCCGACTGCGTGAAGTTGGAATCGCTAGTAAAGGGGCATCAGCAACGGCCCCTTGAATACGTTCCCGGGCCTTGTACACACCGCCCGTCACATCATGGAAGCCGGCCGCACCCGAAACCGCCGGGCCGACCCGCAAGGGGGGCAGGCGCTGAAGGTGCGTCCGGTGACTGGGATGAAGTCGTAACAAGGTAGCCGTTGGGGAACCAGCGGCTGGATCACCTCCTTTCAAAGGGGCAGGGGCCGCGCGATGCGGCCCCAGGTCGGCGCCGCGGCAGGTCCGCGGCGGTTCCGCGCGTTGGATTGCACTGTTCCCTTCCCGGGGACTGCCCCGGGGCGCGGAGTGGCGAGCGGGCGCATAGCTCAGCTGGTTAGAGCGCGTCTCTGATAAGGATGAGGTCCGTGGTTCGAGTCCACGTGCGCCCACCATCCCGCCCACGCGAGAACCCCTTGGGGGCCCTTGAGGCCCCCGGCTCCTTGGCAACCTGAACCTTGATTAGAATCAGTAGAGGGCGGCGCCCGCCGTTTGACCGCGGGCGCCGCCGAAGGACACCGCAGCGCGCGCCGGGATATCCGTCCCAAGGCGCGCGGGCGAAAGGAAAGGACAAGAGAATGCCGGGCCCTACTCAGCCCGGCGACAGCCCGTCCGGCGGACCGTTTGGTCCGCCATGGCCGGATTTTGGCGGCCAGGCTGGATGGGCGGATGGCGGATGCCTTGGCGGCAGCAGGCGACGAAGGACGTGGCAAGCTGCGACAAGCCGCGGGGAGGCGCATGCGGCCTTCGATC
>Ga0310786_10010644_pt1 | contig 11548 bp, 11 predicted proteins | sample AusTroGonzalo_MG_FD_203881 | JGI IMG/M metagenome (GOLD analysis project Ga0310786, IMG submission 203881) | Bovine rumen microbial communities from tropical cattle in Woodstock, Queensland, Australia - Gonzalo_03 (v2) (version 2) | ecosystem: Host-associated > Mammals > Digestive system >... | reverse complement strand
ATTTTAGAGGGAAACAACTTCTTACGGCACAAAATTACTAAAAAAACAACAAAACTTCATACTTCCTGCCGAAAATCCTCTTCTTTTTAGGTTTTATTAGTCAAACATAGAATAACCGCTATGATTGAGTCACTTATACTCCCCCTTGTCCCGTTCCAGACTGTCTTTCAGAGATTTTCGTTTCTCTTCAATGAATGAATCAAACAATGACTTGTACTTCTCATCAAGAGCCTGATAGGCATATATGTCGGCTACTTCCACACGTTTGTGCTCACACTCGTAGTCGCTGAGACCATAAATCATTTCGACCTGTTTGAACTCAGGACTATTGTAAATAGTCTCTTCCAACTTTTGATTCCACTCTCTAAACTGTTGTACGACATCTTCTTTGCCCAACCTCAACAGGTAATAGATTGCAAGATTGACTTTACGGTAGTTGGCAGGTGTAATCACACGACCTCGTTTACTCTCACCTACATGTTCCAATCTCCTCAAAAGAGAATCCTTCAAACAATAATCATGTACAATGCTATACAAGTAATCGCGAGCCTCGTCATCCGCAATCTCCCGTTCTGTATGATAAAGAAGCGACAAATAATCTGTCTTTGACAATTTGGTTCTATCTATTACATAGTTCTTATCCTTAGCCAGTCGCAGACAGATGAAGTAATAATCCCTATCATCCTTGAATTGATTGATATTGTTCTTGATATAGTCTAATGGGAAATGCCGAATTATAATCCAGGCGCACCTGAATTCATGGTACTTGGCCCATAGGTCACTTACTTTCTGTTCAAACGAATCATCCCACAAATCAAGCAGCCTGGAATATGCCCATTCTCTATCAGACTTGCCCGCATCAAGAAATGCAAACATGATTCTCTTTTGGTCTTTCCAGTCCAATCCAAAGAATCTCCGTTGAATTTCTTTACGTGATTCTGTTACTTTACCACTTTTCTTGTCAATGTAGTTCTTAATGACTGTAGCTATAGGCTTGTTTCGTGGAGTCCATCTATCCATATATATTTTACCCTTTTTCGTCACCTTTGTTCAAAAATTCGTTGTACATAAGTTTGCCGTTTATAATATAATGAGTCTATGAACTATTATATTCTATCATCATCATTAACAAAAATGCCCTGTTTCGGAAAAGAAACAGGGCAAATGAAATTGATACTTTAGGTGCTTAACCTTGCTGAATTGCCTCGTAGAATTCTCTCTGAGCAGCGCGGAGCATATTAATGCCACGAGGAACGAAGTCTGCCAAGACAGGAGTAGTATCTACAATCACTTCAAAACCAACCCAAACTTCATCAGGAACAGGTGTGTAAGCCTTAACTACTTTCAAATCTGAGTTAACTTTGTTCATTGCGAGCAAGACTGCAGGGAAATTCTCCTCAGTTACATCAAAGATGCCAGGCATCATCAGACGGAAATACTGATCATCGTCTTCATCGTAGAAGAAAACGAAATTAAGGCCTTCGCACTTGAATGCGATACCAAACTCTTCCTCCTTGGGGCAGAATCCTTCTTCACGGAGGTAATCCAACATCAATTCTTTTAAGTTCATAGTCACTTGCTTTTTAGTTATTAAAATAAAAATTATTAAACAAATCCTATCTTGGGGCGCTTATTCCTATTGTCAACATCCTCCATCTTCTGGTGAAGATTTTCGTAACTGTTGATAACATCCTTGCTGATAGACGGGTGTACACTACTGATAATCTCTTCTAACAAGTGCTGCGTAATGGGTTGGTCGTTGAAAGCAGCTCCCATCGCAGCATCATTGACGATGTAAGCGATGTCACTTGCTATATATCCATCAGTCAATTCAGCCAGGCGGTCCGCATCGATACCTTCACAAGGGCGGCCAGATAAATGTAACTTAAACATTTCACTTCTTGCCTCTTGATCAGGCATAGGTATATATACCATTTTGTCGATACGGCCAGTTCGGAGGACGGCAGGATCAATCATATCTGGCCTGTTGCTTGTTGCAATGACAAAAATTCCGCGCTGAGCACAATTATTCAATTGACTAAGAAACTCGTTTACTTCTCCAGCCTGATGTTCTGCTCCCTTGTTTGAACGATTAGGAACAAAGGCATCAAATTCATCAAAGCAGATGATGGTGGGCTTGCTTTCTTCAGCTTTCTTGAAAAGGTCGGCAATCTTCCCTTGTGAACCATGGACATAGATACTTCCCAAATCACTGGCTTTTACCAACATGAAATTGAAACCTGTCTCTTCAGCAAATTTCTCTGCGAAGAAGCTCTTGCCACATCCTGGAGGACCATAAAACAGCATACCATTGGGGGGAAGCAACTTATATTTTGCGGCTTTCTCTTTGTCCTTTAGGATAAATATCACCTTCTGAGTCAGCATCTGCTTCAACTGATTCATTCCTGCAATATCCTTAAAACCGTTACCTTTCCCCTTTTGAATATCAACCTTGGCCTCAGTTACCTGCTCCTCTTCGTTAACAACGTTATTGCTTGAACTTGATTGCCGCCTTGGCTGCTCTGGCTCTTTGGGTTGCTCCAATTCGTTAACCCTATTGGGGTTCTGTAAATCACCTAGAAGCAACTCTGCATCGGCATATTTGCAAGTACCATTTACGTTTAAGCCTTTCTGTATAATACGCTTATAGCCTTCATCGATGTTAAGATCATCAAGATTCAAAGGAGTCTTTCGTGCTTCCTTCACAATCTTGACGCGCTCCTTTCTATCCGCTCCTTCTGGTATTTGCACATCCCATGGCGCGCGATTTGTAAGCATTGTATAAAACAACGCTATCACAGAGAACAGATCTGTGGCATTATTATACATTCCAATAAAAGTCGTGTTAGACTGATAACGTTCATCCAAATCTGAGATGTCGAATGATGGCGAACCACCAACGTATTTAGAGACATGACTCATGTCTATCAACTCTGCCGTTCCCCCAGTTCTTTCCGACAACATGATATTCCGAGGAGTAATGTCATTATGGAACAGATTACGCTCGTGCATGAATTTCAAACCATCAAGGATATCATTCATCACCTTAAGAGCATCCTCAATAGACATACTTCCTTCACGCATCAGCTTGTCAGCAAGCAACTCACCACTGAAATAGTTAGTAATCACATATTCACACTCACCAACTTTTTCATCATTGTATGTCCCACGTTCAACGTATGAAACAATATTCTTGTGGCGTAACTTAGACATATAATCAATGCATGCAACCTTGTAATTTACATCCGTTGGAGTTTGTTTCCATCTCGCGGTCGTTAGCATTTTCTCTGGAGTATTCTTAAGAATGAATAACTTCAGGAAGAAAGGTTCTTCCTTTTCATCCTCTATTCGATAGGTCTCACAATAATGATTCTCCTTTATGAGACGTATCACCTCATATTTGCCTATACTTTGTTTGTTATTCAATATTGCCATAGGATGTAATTAGTTATCAATATGTTTGCAAAGATAACTAAATTCTTGCATATTCTCTCCATTTTATTCATAAAAAAGACATTTCTATAGTCTTTTTAATAATAATAAGGTGTAGACACCATAAAAAATCACAAAATTGTCAAATACTACTATTACTTTCATACCTCAGCGAAGGCATTGACCTCCGTCCCATCTTCCCTGACACGATACACATTAACATAGAGCGCTGCAGGAATCATAACGGATATATGGTAACGGTGTTCATTTTTCTTGTTTGTCACATATATGTGAGATTCATCGATGTCTACGATATTCCACTCAATGTGATAGTTGATTTCCTCTCCTGAACGAAGCTCACCAACTGCATCCTGTAATTCCGCGAATACAGGGTGACTTCTGTGAGGGGCATAACTTCGAATCTCTCCAAGTGCTATAGAATAATCCTCCATAATTCTGTTGGCTTCCTCTGATGCCACAATCACCTCAAAATCAAAATACTGTTCTTGGAAATATACCAGACTGCCGATTTCTGACTTTGTATATGTCATATTTTCAGGACATACTACCCATTTATCTTCTATGTCATCCTTTCTGTGAATGATGGCTACAACCTTTCCAGTAAACTTCTTGACAGGTTTATCTACTCCAATAATATAGACATCCTGTTCCTCGCCGTCAGGAGCCATGACTCCTTTAATATAACCATAATTGATAGGATAAAACAAATCCTTGTAAACGGAATGACGACTTCTTTTTGGCCTATCAACTATTACCGTTACGATATTACCAATAATACCATCTTTCATATCATTCACTTCTCTGAACAATTCTTCTCCACAAGTTCTTCTATCCATTCATTTAGAGGTTTCTGTGCCACCTCATTATCTTCAAAACCTTCCAATTCTCTGGTATCATAAAACAGCTCAGGATGCTCTTCCATCAATTCGATAAGAATATCATGTCCTTCCATTTACATTCCACACTTTAGTATCGCCTTTTATATATCGTTTCTTCCCTGTGAAATCATTGACACACAGCCACGTGGGTTTTCTTTTCTCTCTTTTTATATAGAAATCACCAGTCCCCCATCCTTTATACTTTATCTTAAACTCAGAGCCTATGGGGATTTCGTCCAATGTGGGATATTTCTCAGGTTTATTAGGCCACCTAAGTATTACCTCCTTAATTCCTCATATAACGTTGACATGCGGGTCGTAATAGGTATGTCTATCATCTTCTGCACGACAGGCCTAAGTTCTTCAGGATAAACATCAATGTTTTCCTTCAGCAACTGATGAAAAATCTCCTGAAATCGTTTGCCGTGGTTGGATCTGAAATCGGAACTTGACCTGAATTCGATGGCGTGCGACATCTCATGAAGGAAAATATGGAAAAAACCGAAAGGTGAATCTAATGTCCATTGATACATACGAATCTCTATGCGATTGTTCAGCTTGTCCCCACCACACACATGGTCTCCTCTTTCGTCTATTGAGAAAAGAACACCATTCCGTTGCAATAAACCGTAAATCCTCTCTCTAATCTTTATAGGAAGATAATCTTCCAATGCGACATGAACCAGGTCTATTGGGATTTGCAAGTTGGTCCGTCGTTCTTTAATTCGACTGTCGTTAGACAGTTTAATCCTAATATTCAATATTGGTGAAATATACACGTCTTTCATATGCTTATCATTTATTCATCATTAAAACTCATCAGAAATCAGATGTCCCATTTCCCCTTTCCAACTATACCTCTTGTCGGAAGGTTGTGGCCAATCTGCCCACATGTCATTGGCCCAGTCAAAATGACCTCTGTTCCTAAGAAACGTTTGCCATTTCGTCCAGTACTCCGAACCTTCTAATTCCAAATCTCTGTTAACAGGAATGTCACTATACTCCAAATCACTCAAACCAGGCATCTTCTGGAAAACAGAAAAGCCAAAGGGATTACGTTTCCAGGATCTGGCAATATTTGGGTATTTGACTGTACGAGCGTTTGTCAGATACACCAAATGAATAGCGGGCACTAAACTAAACTGACATGATAGTGCCAAAAATCTACGCATCATCTTGGCATGCTCATATAATTCCACAAATCCATGATTCGCATTTTTTGCTGTTCCGTCATCCGCATGATCTATGCACACCAATACAATTTCCCCAGGTATGGCATAGAAGAAGAATTTATAGCCATCCATCTCCATACATGAAAATGTAGAGAACACTTCCTTGCTTTTTCCTATCTCTGACAGGAAATTCAGGATGGTCTTATTGGTCTGTTTATAGAACTTGTCTATCATAAATACAAATGGGTACTTTGCCTGTTATAATAAAGAGAGCCATCAGCCGCTCAATTTCTAACACTTGAAAAAATAAATTTATAAGTACCCTAAAAAAGTCCTCAAATTATTTGGAGGGAACATTTCTTTTGCCTACTTTTGCACCAGAATTTTGATGATAGCAAGATGACGTAGCTAAGAATCCGTTTTTATAGCGCAGTGTAACAATAGGTCTATAGACCTGCAAACATCAGCCAGAAAAGGTTGGTGATTGGGTGATCTTTAACATTGTTACATTAAAATACAGATTATGAGAAGAAGAATTCCTTATCGGGTGTGCAGCTGCATGCCCAATGGTGTTGTTACTCATCTTGAAGCCCGTTTGCTGAAAGACTTGGTAAACCGCGAGATCCATCCCATCCGTTGTGCTGCCAATTGCAAGCAGAAGTTCATGAAAGGTATGCGCATTGGTGACCTCTGCGCTGAGACTGGCCACTTTGGGTGGGCGCGTAAAATCTGGAGATTCACCGCAGATCTCATTGAGAGCAAAGACTATGATGATTGGCGCAATGTCTGGTTTGACAACAATCGGGTAAGTCTCCGAGATGTGATTTCAGAAACCGAGTGTGAACTGCTCAAGCGTCGCTGTAGCCAACTCTGGAGAGCACTTGGATTCCCCGAATATGATTGGTGGGACGAGCGGATTGAATATCTGACTAGTCGTTATTTTGGTACATGTTACTATTACTTGTATGCAGATAAGTTTGATGGTTACTACGATGAGTTGATTGGCGAATGGGAGGAAAAGATGATGAAGCTCAAGGCTGAACAGGAAACCGAACAACTGTTCCGCGATGCCCAAGACGACAACCTCCCTCCATGCTCACAAGACTTTTTCGACTATTGGCACGATGGTCCTCACATAGAGGACTTCTCGTGGCTCACTTTTAAGAAGGAATGGCTGTAGGAATACAGCCCTTTCCCCCAGTTTTGATTGGACAAATACAGGCTTATTGGCTTATCTTGAATCCTAACTTCAAAATCAGCTTCAGCGTTCCGACAGACGTATTCCGGTCGTATTCTTTTTCTTCATCGGGCAGTTCCTCATATGGCACAAGGCACGGATGAGTTTTCAATTCGTCATTGCGTTGCTCACCATACTTCCAGCCTTGGGAGATGCGGGTATCAGCCCATACTTCATGAACATTCTTGGCCATTGCTTCGAGCAGAGGGTTCAACTCCTCTGGCACTTCGATGTCAGAAGTGTCGATGGGCTTGGGGATGTATCTGTCTTTTGTCATTGTTGTTTTAAATTAAGCGATTAAGCGATTGTTAGTCTTCTTCAAGTGCAATGCGGAGACCAAGGCTGCATATAGCTGTTTAACGCTTTCAGCCAACAGTTTAAATTCCAAATTCTGCTGCAAAAATACATAAACTTTTTGATTAAACAAAATGTGTAACACAAAATGTGTAATGTTCCTTCTTTTTCCTTTAAAGTAATGTAAATTTGGTAGCAATTATGATTCTTATTCGGATTTTATTGCTAAATTTGCGAACGATAAAACCTGTTTTTGGAATGGCAGAATTGGTTAAGACGAAGAATGTGGCTTTGGCACTGTCGAGTGGTGGTGCAAGAGGATTGGCACATATAGGTGCCATCGAAGAACTCGAAGCACAAGGCTACCATATCAGTTCCATTGCCGGATGTTCAATGGGAGCACTTATCGGTGGAGTTTATGCAGCAGGCAAACTGAGCGAGTTTCGTGAATGGATGAAAACCATCGACAGGAAGAAAATGCTGGGACTCATTGATTTCTCTCTGTCACTCAACCATATCGTCAAAGGTACACGTATCATCGAGGCCATCATGGAGTTCGTCCCAGATGTGAACATTGAGGATTTACCGATTCCATATTGTGCCGTTGCTACAGACTGGAAAGCGGGTCGTGAAGTGATGTTCAGGAAAGGAAGTTTGTTCCAAGCCATTCGTGCCAGCATCTCCTTGCCGTCATTTTATGAACCTGTAAAGCTCAATGATATGATATTGATAGATGGTGGTATCATCAATCCACTCCCGTTGAATCGTGTCAAAAGACATTCTGGGGATATTCTTGTTGGTGTCGACGTGAGCGGCCATGACTACAAAGCACAGTGGGATGAGTTACACAGACTGACTGAAATGCAAAAATGCGACAAATCGCTGAAGACTAAGATTCTCGACATGCTGATACCTGATAATATTGAATTCAACTACTACACAGTTCTTTCGCGTGCCAGTTCTCTGATGATCAGACAAAACTCCATCCTAATGGCTCAACTAACAAAGCCTGATATCCTGATAGATATCCAAATGAACCGATATGGTACTTTTGACTTTGACAAATCCGAGAAGCTCATCTCAATTGGCCGACAAAAGACATCACAGTCTATCAGCAAGTATGAGAATTTTGCCTGCAATATGAACAAGAATTATCCGATATAACGTCTTGTGCATTCCAACAGCTCTTCAACCCTAAATGGTTTGGCCATAAAATCATCCATACCTGCACGTCTCGCTTCTGCAACATTTTCCTCAAAAGCATATGCCGATAAAGCAACAATAGGTATCTCAGGATGGACTTCCTTGATAATTCTTGTAGCATCAAGACCATTCATTTCTGGCATACGAATATCCATATAAATCAAATCCACGTGATTATCTTCACAAATTGTAATAGCCTCTATGCCATTCTTAGCCCACAGAACCTTATACCTTTTTGCCAAAACAATTTCTAACATTCCATGGTTACTTGGCTCTTCTTCACAATGAAGTATTACTTTTTCCTGCTGGTTTTCAATCACTTTCTTTACTTTATTACTAATGGCCAGGTTATATACAAAAGCATTTATACGATTTGCAATTAGTTCTTCTTTTATTGCTTTTGTCTTACCCATGCTACCACTTGCATCAAATAATTCATTTTCAAGATCTATGTATGTAACAATAGAGTGCTCATGCACGATTGTTTGTGGTATTTCACTTTTTCCATTAGCTAATATCAAATAGACCAACAATGTACCTAAATTTTGAGTCTCAATCGAACTTACTATGTCCTGGTTCAAAGAATAAGAGACGTTAAAATCGTAGAAAGACAAGATATCTTTAAGATATAATACCAGTTCTTGATTATCACCTATAATCATGATTTGTACTCCCCTGGTAAATGCCTTTTGGCTAAGGACATTATATTTTTGAAGCCACTCATTGTTTAAAGCATGTGGATTTTGTTTTATTTTTTGTCTGATAGCCATCATTAAAGCCTCACCATCACTCATATTGCTAATGTTATGAACAAGCTTCCAACTTCTTATATAATCCCTATATTTCTCATGTACATAATCAAGGTCATGGTCAAAATCATCATTAGAGTCTTTTAGGCAAATTAACTTTGCGAACAAGTCATAGGAAGAAGTCGCTATTGAGGAAACATTTTTGAATTGTTCTATATACGTTTCACACAACCACTTTTGTTCCGTTTCGTCTATTTGCAAATTGTGTAGCATATAATAGGCCATCCAATATAATGCAGAATAATTAGTCTGATTTAGGAACAAATCTTTCAGGTAAAGCCATAATTCGCTTGAACGGTTCAAATAAAGGAACTCTGCAAAGTCCTCAACAGGAACATCTACATTGAATTTCAATGCTATATCCATATATTTATCATATTCTGCCTTGATCCCATTTGTTTTATAATATTCAAGCATTTTTTCTATAGAAGGAATATGGCCTTTTGATGCTGCATTCGATAATAGCTTAAGAGCACTACCTGTGTTTGTTGATAAAGCTCTAATTCCATATTCATACATCATATCAAGCATTCCGCTTTCTGCTCCAATCTTAATATATTTCAGCGCATCTTCTTCTCTACCATTAACACGAAGAGCTTTTACCATAAGTTCAATAGCTTCACGTAAAGGAACTTTCGCACCTTCATTAAGATACCCTTCAATTATTTCCCAAGATATATCATCGGGGCGATAATCCTCCTTTACGTATAACCTAGCAAGCGAGATGGCATCTTCTACACGTCCCCCCAATTCGAAAGCTTTCTTGTAATATTGCCATGCCTTGGAGAAATCTGGTTCTTGGACTACAATCAGTTTATCGACATCAGGCATACCTTCCTCATATATTTCCCCTAAGACAGACAAAGAAAGGATACTTCCGTTTTTTACTCCCCTTTCAGCTTCAATCAGTGCATCTTCATATCTCTGTTGTTTCCAATACAAACGGGCTAAATAAGCGTGCCCATCTTTTACACCATTCGTAATAGCTTCAATATAGCATTTTATAGCCTTATCCCATCTATTTCCTATATATATATTGTCTTGATACATTTTTCCTAATGCTATCCAGCTTTCATACATCTTGTAATAAGCTGCTTCCAGATATAGTTCTTCAGCTTTTTCAAAGTTACCACTCTGCTTTAAATTCATAGAATATATCTTTGCCAAAACATAAAAGGAACGAGGATCTTTTAGTTTGCAACCTTCTTCCAAGATAGAAAAAGCTTTTTTCTCGTCTATCTCAGCTCCAGAATTGCCATTGAGATACATTTCTGCAAGATAACTACAAGCTTCACATACTTTCATCTTGTATGCTTCCTCATAACGTTTCATCGCACTACGTAAATTAGGTCGCATACCGATGCCTTTTTCTCGGGCAATACCTTCACAAAGGAATGCATACCCATTCCCTTGGTCATTACGTGCTGCTTTTATATACTTAGCTGCTTCTATATGTGTCTCTTTGTTCTTCAATAATTTGTAGAAATAAGCAAGGCAAGCAAAAGACTGCTCAGCTTTTACCTGCTGTTCAAAGAAGTTCCACGTTTCATCGTCCCAATCGATATTCCCAAAGTTCTGGAAAAGAATCTTATTAAAAAGACTGATAGCCTTAGCATTACCATTTTCATATGATGCTTGAAGTGAATGAATTGCGTCTTGCAACTCGCCGTCTTTCATAAAATCTACAGCATCGTCATAGTCCAAGTCATCTTCTATATCATCAGATAGTTGTATTTCTGGAAATTTTGGCGTTGAGCGTGACACACTTGTAAATTCCTTATCTTCGGGGCTTACAAGGTAAGTTACGATCTGGCTATAATCCGATATAGGAAAGGATTGACAATTTCTAAGAGCTAATGGCAGTTCATGCACAACAATGTCACTTGTCAAAATTGTCATCATGTTACCATTTTTCCTTCCACTGCGAACTTCTTCAGCAAATGTATGCCATTCGTAATACACATATGGAGATGTTTCTGCCTTAAGGTAGTTCACGTCGGAAGAAACAACTATGAGATGCGAAGAAGAATCTAGCGCATCATCTATAGCCCTACCATAGTCAGCTACCCCAAGTTTACGCAATTCTCTATCTGCCATAAAGACGTTAAGATTAAGGCCACGATAATTAGCCAAGAAATCATAGACTTCTCTTCCTAAGTTGTAATCCTCACTCTTGCAAGATATAAATACGTCGTATCTCATATTATGTGATGACTGATGAATTCAAAATGATACCAATTATGCGACAAAAATAGTCAATTTATTCAATATTTGCAAAAATAACGCCGAAATGTTTGGTAATTTGAGATACAAAGTGCAATTTTGAAGCCAGAAATCATAAAAAACTAGCAAATAAGGCACTTATTCCATCTCCTTTTAACTCCTTCAGCTATCAATTCTAGCATCATCGACTGGTATCGGAAGGGTAATAACTAAGGTTCGCTGGGGCCAAATATAAGGGAAACAAGGACAGAATCTAAGGGTAGCAGGGACAGCATCTAA
>Ga0310786_10010643_pt1 | contig 11549 bp, 13 predicted proteins | sample AusTroGonzalo_MG_FD_203881 | JGI IMG/M metagenome (GOLD analysis project Ga0310786, IMG submission 203881) | Bovine rumen microbial communities from tropical cattle in Woodstock, Queensland, Australia - Gonzalo_03 (v2) (version 2) | ecosystem: Host-associated > Mammals > Digestive system >... | reverse complement strand
TATCCCTTTTTCGAAAAAGAAATGATTGATGTTCTGAAGACTGTCGATACGGAAGGAAAGACGATAGGCCAGTTCTGCTGTAATAACGGCAGGGAGCTGTTGTCTTTGGTAAAGAACGGAAAAGCAGCGCGAGGAATAGGATTTGATATTGCTGAGAACCAGATTGCCTTTGCCAATGAAAAAGCAATGGAACTTGATCTGCCATGCACATTCGAAGCTGCAAATGTCTATGATATCGATGAGAAGTTCAATGGACTGTTTGACATAGTGATCATAACAATAGGTGCACTTTGCTGGTTTAAGGATCTGGACCGCTTTTTTGAGGTCGTGTCAAGATGCATGAAGCCCGGAGCCCTGATCCTGCTCAACGAACAGCATCCCTGCACAAACATGCTCGCGACGGAAGGCGATGAGGTGTTTGATCCGGATCACAGGAAGGAATGTCATTTTTCTTACTTTGAGCACGAATGGACCGGAAACGGCGGCATATATTATATGACGAAGAAGAGCTATCGCTCGAAGACGTTTACTGATTATACTCATCCGATGTCGGAGATAATAACCGGAATGTGTAATAACGGAATCGTTGTTACGGGACTTCAGGAGTTTGATCATGATCTCAGCGGCGGTTTTACTGCAATAGATAACAGCAGGTTTCCGCTCTCCATGATCCTGCAGGGGCAGAAAATCTGACAGGATTATCTGAAGGACTTACAATGATATAATGCTAAAAGAAGGGAGAACCATATGGAAATCAGAGCAATACAAGGTGATATAACTAAGCAGACTGATGTCGATGCCATAGTTAATGCTGCTAATGAATCGCTTCTTGGCGGAGGCGGTGTTGACGGTGCTATACACTATGCAGCAGGCCCGGATCTTCTTAAGGAGTGCAGGACTCTTGGGGGATGTAAGATCGGCGAAGCTAAGATAACAGGTGCATATAATCTTCCCTGTAAATACATAATCCATACCGTGGGTCCCAGATGGCATGGCGGGAATAACAGAGAAAGTGAGCTCCTCGGCCTCTGTTATAAAAGTTGCCTGGAAGTTGCTATGAATCATGGTATAAGGACTATTGCATTTCCGTCGCTTTCGACAGGTGCGTTTGCTTATCCTGTGGAAAAAGCGACCCCGGTGGCTGTCGAAGCCGTATATGATTTTGTTGAGGAACATCCCGATCAATTCGACCGGATCGAATGGGTGTGCTTTGATAAGAATACACTGAGATACTATAGTAAACAGATCGAACTACATATATCCGACAATTGATACGAGGTAATATGGGACCGTTTGATGAACTGATATAGAAAGAGGATGAAAATGAGAACACTGGACCAATATTTGGAGACATTTCAGCAAGAAGAATTTGAGATCCTTGTATATATAACCACCGGCTGGGGCGGGGCAGGTCTTATTGAAGACTGTCACGAGGTTACTTCCTTTTTTCCCGCCATGGTCGATCTCAGGACCGGCGAATGCATTGTCGAGGACGGCCGTATCGAGAGTCTCGTAAAGAACGAAGATTACGAGAATGACAATTATCTCCATTTTGCAGATAACGGTATCTATCGACTTCTGGTAACGAAGTGTGTCTGGAAAGAACTCGGACCGGAAATGCTTGCTTCCATGAATAACCGTTATCTGGTGAAGAAGATCATAGAGGAGAACCCTTCTTGTCCCGAGCTTGAAGCAATCCGTGAAGAATATACAAAAGACATCATCATTAATGTCTGTGATACCGAGTTCGTCTTAAACCGCAAGTTCGGCTGGTTCGAGGGCAAGGCGGAGATCCTTGGCGGTTCGTGCATGGTATTTCTCTGTCTTGACAACAACTCGAAAAAGAATGCTAAGAGTTCTTCTGCAAGATTCGAGAACATTATGCAAAGAATGAAAGATCTTGATAAAGAATTCAAGGACCGCTGCGTCCTTCAAATGCTCGACAGTGCAAACGAATGGAAAGAGAATGAGGACGATCCTGACATTACGGCGGATATATTCAAAGAAAAGATGGGAACACCAAATGAAATGGTCGTAAACAACAACGGATCCTTCGAGATCATGTATGGCGACGGATATATGTTCGGAGGTCACGCGATTCAGATCAGAGTGAAAGAAGATAACGAGATCAAGGATTGCGGGCTTGTCGGATAAGACAGAATATGTATTGATGAATTGCGGGGAAAGGAAAGAATTCAATAAACAGCTTATGAGCCTGGCAGTGCCTTTGGCACTGCAGAATTTTCTTACGGCTCTCGTTGGGGCATCAGATGCACTCATGCTCGGGCGGCTGACACAGGATGCTATTGCAGCCGTATCGCTTGCCAATCAGATTGCTTTTGTAATGTCTCTGTTTTACGGTATAGCAATTGTAGCGGCAAGTGTTCTGATATCGCAATACTGGGGCAAGAAAGATTATCTTAATGTACGAAGATTTTTGAGCATGGCAATCCGGTATGCTTTGGTCATAGGGATCGTCTTCACTGTAGGGGCTTATTTTTTTGCAGAACAGCTTATAGGCATATTTACTCGTGAACAGGAGCTGATCCGTATCGGAGCGGATTACCTGAGGATAGTATGCTTTTCTTATATCTTTACAGCCGTACTCAGGTGTTTTCTGATGATCATGAAGATCTCAGGACACGTTAAACTGAGCGTATGTATTTCCGTCGTTACCGTAACGGTTGACATGGTGGCCGATTTCTTTTTGATCTACGGCTTTGGCAAGATACCTGCCTTAGGTGCAAACGGTTCTGCTTATTCAACTATCGCCGTGGAACTAATTGCCATGATCTGGTGCGTTATATGGGCACAGAGAAATAATAAGATACGCCTTGGAAAAGATACACTTTTCTATTTTTCAAAGGCATATGAGCGAAAACTATGGAAGGTCATTCCGGGAATGATGTTATCTTCACTTGCATGGGGACTCAGTATACCGATGCACGCTTTTTTTCTGGGACATCTCGGTACGGATGCCACGGCAGCTGCATCCGTTGCTACAGTCGCCCAGCAACTGATACAGGGACTTACTCATGGTCTTTCTACCGGTATCAGTATCATGATCGGAAAGCAGCTTGGACAAAATATGCTTGATAAGGCAAAGGAGTATGGTGCAAGAAGTTGGAATGTGTCACTTTTTTCGGGAATGACAAATGTACTGCTTTTATGTATCGCAGGTCCACTTGTTTATTATTTCTATGTGCTGGAGCCTCAGGCTAAACAATACCTTATACAGATGCTCATTTTCCTTGCTTTTTATATGGTGGCTTACTCATACAATACAATTATTACATGCGGCGTCTTTCCTGCAGGCGGTGATTCAATGTATGACGGTTTAAGTGTATTAGTAGCGACCTGGTGCTTTGCGATCCCGCTCGCTATATTAGCTTGCTTTGTTCTGCATCTTCCTGTCATGGTTGTCTATGTGGTTATGTGTCTGGATGAGATAGTGAAGGTGCCGTTCATCAAATGGAGATACAATAAATACATATGGCTTAAAAATCTCACAAAAGAAGCGGTCGATGCGGAATAAAGTATTGTAGGAGAAACAAATGAAAAAGATTCTGTTGACAGGATTCAAGGGAAAGAATAACTCTTCCGGAATGCTGGTTGGGCAACCGGCTTTTGAATATGTTCTTCTCACTAACTCTTTTGCAGGTCTTAAGAGGGATATAGATTCAATAGGTACGGAATACGACTTCGTTTTGATGTTCGGTGTAGATAAGTATCTGTCTTCTTCTGTGAGAATTGAAAAGTGTGCAGGGAAAGACGGAAAAAAGACATATTCGGTTATTGATCCGGAAAAACTTGTTGAATCTCTTAAGAAGGCAGGAATCGATTCCTATATCTCTGAAGAACCTACAGCATACCTGTGCAATGAAGCATATTGGCAGATACTTAAAAAGTTTGAGGGAAGAGCGGTATTTATTCACATACCGACGATCAAACATATAGATGAGAGATTTATTGATGATATGAAACATGCACTTGAAGACTTAAGGGGATCATAATATTGGTCTGCAAAAAATCAATGATTTACTTATGATATAATCATAGTGTTAGGAAGATAGGACATCAGTGTATACAACTTAATTTTTGGCATTTATATGCAGAGGGGAAAAGATTATGTTGAATTGTCCATATTGCGGAAGTCCGCTCGGAAATGGGGAAAAGTTTTGCGGATCTTGCGGAGCAAGTCTGTCTTATGAGCCTTTGGCATCACAGAGCGGGACATATCAAGGTCCTGCCGCAACAGTCATTCCTGAAAAGAAACGAGCATACAGCATCGCCTGCATCGTAGGTTTTTCCATTTCAATCTTCGCTATGGCAGCAATGCTGCTATGGGATATATTGGGATCATCCCATATCGATTCAACCAATACCGATGATTTACTTGTGTATGTTGTCGCGTTACTTGTTGTGGTACTTGCTTTTACAGCGTCTTTGATCATCTCGATAATCGGATTAGTGTTATCAAGGAAGAAGCGTTTAAAGGGCAAAGGTTTTGGCATAGTGGGGATAGTGATCTCTGCTGTCGGAAATGCAATTATCATTGTCCAATTTGCACTCGCTGCCTTGCTCCTGGGTCTGATCTCGTTATTTGTAAGTGGCTCATCTGCTAATCCCAAGTACACAGGACAAATTGAGCGTGTAGGATCTTATGAGGTAAGGATGCTCTCGGAATATGACCACTCGGAGGCGTTGGCCGAGAGATATTTTTGGGACGGCGATCCGGATAATACATATATAGGAGCTGAAATCCTTAACGGCAAGACTGAGATCACAAGTTACGGCGGACCTCCACCGGGTTTTAGCGGACCGATGTCGTCATTTCACGTCTTGCCGGTAGAAGACAGGGATTATTATGATTATGAAAAGTATATAGAGAGTCTTGATAACCCGGATGCTCCGCAGCCACAATTCGATAAATATTTTTTCGAGCCCGGAACCAAGGTCTATTTTGACGAAGTAGTATTTACCGTCTATATCAACGAGGACGTAAGGAATATAAAGATCGGCGGATCACATAATGAAGAATATCTGGCATTCAGAAATGACGACGGAAGCGTTACGGTCTACCGGTATTATCTGTACTTTGAGTGCTCCGAGGAAAACGAGAAATTCTATGCCAAGGACGGAATACTTTACGAAAAGAAATCCAAGGAAAAAGCGTCGGTCAATGAATACCTTTATAAGACGTCAGATGATTTCGTTCCATACGAGACAGAATACTAATATCTGTTTTTGAAAGAAGGCTATTATGAGTATAGTATATTTGAATTCGGAAGTAAGCTATGGTCTGGTCCGTTATTACAAAGGCGGAAGGCTCTATAATGAAGGAAAACTGAACGAGTTTAACAGAGGGAAGATCAAAGCAAAAGAGCTCGTTACTTTTGACTGTGCACTTATGGATCTTTACGAGATAACAAAAGATCAGATCGAACTTTCTCTCAATGATTCGGAGCAAGTTGTTGCCATTATTGTCAGACCCGGGATCGAAAAGGAGTATTATCCGGATAATGATCCTTTATTTGAGTTCTGCGGATATGACCTGGTTGAAACTGAAACAAGAATCAGTGCCATAACTAATTGCGGAGCGTGTTTTGGCGATGCAATTGATTATGATTCTTTAAACGGGTATGGTCTTATCTCCACATACAGGCAAGCCGTTCTGACTCAATTGGATCTTGCAGATAAGTACCCCGAAGAAAATCATGCCTGTAGTGATGTGGTTGAGATATGGAGGAGGATAAAACAGTGAACAGTATTGATGTTCTGGATAATGCAGTGATCATTAACGGTCATCATCTGGAGTTCCCTTTTTCGTACGATGAGATCAAAGCTGTGCTTGGAGAAGCCAGGATAGAGATCGACGAGAAGCATGGAAAGCATCTGGCATATACTTACGATGATCAGGGAATAGAGTTTGACGGTTCTCCCGAGTATTTGAAGAATCTGAAGAAGAAAAAGGCATATAAGGACAAAGAGCACTATATAATCGGGCTCGCACTATATGTTACGGGCCAAAAGATCTATTCCTCCCGGGAGACATTCCCCAATGGAAGATATGAGGGCGGACTTACTTTTATGGGTCAAAAGATCGATGAAGACAAAATGTGGCGGTCTCCCGTCGGATACGGATATCAGCCTTCGTATATAGATAATAATGGAAAAAAAGCCTGGTTACATGTTTCAGCATCGATTCATACTGATGACAAGAAATCGCTCTATGATGGAGAGAGAATTTTAAAAGATGTCGGGCTGTCCTTCGTGCCTGAAAGACCGAAAAGCAAGGTGGATTATACGATCGTTGTTCCTGATGAAGAATGCCTTAAATTCGATACTTTCAACTTCAAGCTCGCTGTCATTAATGAGCTGATGTATAACCGGGAGGTTCTGTAACCTTATTTTGATATCTATGACTACATGGCTTTTAAGAAAGCACATTGGAATCTCGATAACGGCAGTAATGTCAGGGCAGCCATGCAGTATTTTAAGGATTTGCCTATTCCGGTCAGACTCGCCGATCAGCTGACCGAGATCAATGTGGACGGTTCAGATGAGATCTATATGAACATCGCACCTGAGTGGGACGGGGAAGATGACAGATTTGACTTCAATAAGCTTACGGAGGCAGAACTCAGGCAGTTTAAGAATCTTAAGAAGATCGGGATCTTCGGAAATGACAAGGATGCCGACAAACTGAGAAAGGTGTGCGATCCTCTTGGTATTGAGGTCGAACCGATGGCAACCATGGTCGACCGGTCCGATATATGAGCCAAAGAAAAGCAGAGGCATTCGCGAGGATATCTATAGAAAAAACGATTCTGTAAAAGAGAATATTATCAAAAGTTCTTTATTCTTATGTTATAATTTTTTTGTCCGCGAGGTGACTTTCGGAACAAACAAAGATTAAGGAGAAAACTATGGGACTTTTTGATAAGAAATACTGTGATTTTTGCGGTAATAAGATCGGCCTTCTCGGCAACAAAAAACTTGAGGATGCAAATATGTGCAAGGACTGCGCGAGTAAGCTCTCGCCATGGTTTTCCGATCGCCGTCACAGTTTCAAGGCAGACATCGAAAAGCAGCTTGCTTATCGTGAGGAGAACAAGTCGGCAGTAGCTTCCTTCTCGGCGACAAGGACACTGGGGACCACAAGCACGAAGCTCCTGATCGATGATAATGCCAAAAAGTTCATGGTTACTTCTGCAAAAGATATAAGAGAGGCCAACCCTGACGTGCTCGACTTTTCTCAGGCCAGGGGATGTGATCTTGATGTTAAGGAGCACAGAGTTGAGATCCGTCGTACCGACAGTAATGGTAAATCTGTCAGTTACAACCCGCCGCGTTACAAATATTCCTATGATTTCCATGCGATCATCCGCGTTGACCATCCGTTCATCGATGAGATGAGATTTGCTCTTTCAAACGGCAATATCGAGGTTGGTGAGCAGCCGATGAACCCGGGTCAGAGCGGTGGTTGGAGTGTTTCCCGCTCGGGCTTTAATCCCCTCGGAAACAGGATCGGTGAATATTATAAGTGCGTAGACTGCGGTAATGAGATTAAGGCCGCGATAGACGGAATGCGCACGGGCGGAGCAGTTGCAGGACATGCTTCCGCGCAACCGGTCAAGCCGGATACTTCCAGAGCGGATGCGCTTAAGGCTGAAGGTGACATCATGAAGCAGAAGATAGAGGTCCAGAAGCAGCAGGGAATATCTGAACCGCATGTTCTGGCCATGTATCAGATCTTATCGCAGCAGATCGTAATGGAAATAGTCCGTCAGAAACCTGAGGGCGGCGTGATGGGTGCAATGGGAACACGCCCTCAGCTTACTCAGCAGGACAATGAACGGATCGATGCACTTCAGGATGAGATCACCTCTTTGAGGCATAAGATCGAGGCGCAGAGAAAGCAGGGTGCTGAAGATCAGAATGATCTTACCAGGCTGACTTCATTGACACAGCAGTTGTCACAGGAGACAATGCGTCTTCATACGTTCGGAGCTTTGATGGGCATGGGTGTCACAGCAGGTATGCCGTTACAGCAGCAACCTCAGGCAGCGCCTAAGCCGGCTGTCGGATCGCAGGTTGTCTGCCCGAAGTGCGGTGCGAATACAACGATCAGCGCTGCAGGAATCTGTGAATACTGCGGTGTTAAGATAGTCTGATCATTTGCTGAAGATATGTTATAATCTTTTATACGAAAACAAAGGCGTTTCATCTTAAAGAGATGAAGCGCCTTTTCGACAGGAGTGAGTATTATGTCCGGACCGATCGTATGCGTAACACGATTATGGTACAATTACGATACTGAGGTAAATATATGAAAATCGGAGCAGACGAAAAAGGTATCTACATCAATAAACTCTTTAAGAAGATAACTATTCCCTACGGAGAAATAGCGGGAATAGTTGTCAGGTCCCGGGATGAAACGGTTATTACAACCAAAGACGGGGAGGAATACATCGAGAAGGCTCCTTATGGGCTTGTATTCAACTTTCCTGTTGTGATGGATAAGGTCGTTGAGTTTAACATCCCGTTTGAAGACAGATTCACGATGTCAGATTCTATGGACAGCATCATAGATGAATCTGAGGTAAATGGATATACAGATTCTTTGCTGGAGAAATTCAGAGAAGATGCTCGGGCCGTTATTAAGAGCAGACTCGGAGAGAGGCATGATCTTGAACTTGAAGTGTTGGACATACACCGTGAGATAGTTCTCTGCATGAGATTGCTTCGTGACGGAAATATAGTCACGGATCTTCCGAATCCGTTCAAAAAATACGATGACATCGATATCCCGGTATCGTTTGAAATACAGAGCCTTCTGATGCTCTGCTCATGGAATCCCGGACTTAACAGCGGCAGGTATGTCATTATGCTGGACGATGATACTTTCCCTCAGGATAATAAGGATGCATTGATGGAACTTGTTAATGAATTCTGCGACGACTATCTTGAAGTCAACAGCAGAGAATATCTGGATTCTTTACCGTGAGTTATATCAGCAAGGAGCATAGCAAGTGGTAGACTTATATACATTATTCGAGAATAGAGATTTAGACACTGCTTTTGTGAAAGAGACATTTGCCAATGGTAATTATATCGAGCTCTTTGACAGATATCCTGATGTGATCAGTTATCTTTTGTTTATTGATAAGAAGGAAGATTACATTGATTTCCTGGAACAGAGTAAACTGAATGAAGAGTCATTCCTGTTGGCATATGCTTATCAGAACGGAATATGCGAGGCGTTTTCGATTAATGAAGAAGATGCAGAAGATCGAATTGAACAGTGCAGACGAATGAGTGCAGATTCAGAAAAAAAGCATGTCGTTTTGTTTGACTATACTTATGATGACGGTAACTACTATGTTTTTGAAGTCCCTGAAAAGGAATTTGAAGACGAGTGGAATATCGGTAATGTTGACAGGATCGTATAAAAAGATAAGGAGAACATGATATGGATCAGGAAACATACAAAGAAAAAATAATCAGTACGGTCAAGGAATTGATCAATTGCATATCAGCCGGAGAATTTGAAAAGATCCCGTCAAATGTTGATATTCACAAATCATGGTATTCAGGAGATATGACTCGTGATGAAGCCATTAATGAGTTTAAGGAATGGCTCGAAGGAACACTTGACCTTTGGCGTGAAGAAAACGGCAAAGACTATGTAATAGATGCCTTTAATGAAGCATCTATGGATTGTGATGATCTTGAATTCATTGAGTATGTTCCCAGAAGCAACGGCGAGAAGCTTGATTTCTGGTTTGAGATCTTCGTCTATCAGAATGAAGGCAGGGAGCCGAGGATCATTTTCAATGTTAATGTGTAAAGATAGCATCATTGAACAGGGAGAAAGGTCAGGGGCTAACTAAGATGGAACTGAAGAGGATCGAATATAAACTTACTGTCTGTAAAGTATCAGAAATATCAAGCATAAACATGGACACTGATTTCTACTTTATCGGCAGGACGGATGAAGAGATATCACTGGTATGTAAAACAGAGGATACACCGCAGAACACCATCGAGCGTGATGACGGATGGAGAGGATTCCGTATTCAGGGGATTCTCGACTTTTCATTGATAGGTATTCTGTCAAAACTGTCGGGCATACTCGCAAAGCACAAGATAGGAATCTTTGCCGTGTCAACATACAACACAGATTATATTCTCGTGAAGGAAGAAAACTATGAGCGGGCGTTGACCGTCTTAGCGTCTGAAGGATATACCGTAGTATGATCTCACGTTTGTATGTGAGGATTTATGTCGACGGAGCAAAGTCCTCCCAACCGGTTTCGTTTACAGCAGCCATACTTGTAGACTCGAACAGGCTGAATTCGAGGTAATATGAATTAACCAGTCGTTGGATATGGTATTCCGGTGCACGGGCATATCCGTCGACCAGCATAATGCGGCGCATATATCCGAGTGACACGTCTGAAGAATACATCATGATGTTGGCCATATAAGTTCCGTAAAGAGCTTCAATATACGGATAGATATATTCCTGGAATTCACGGGAATATACCTTGTCTCCGACGTCCTCCTTGACTTTTATGATTACATATGTTTTCGTCGGCGGATCGTATGGGACCTCTTCATAGATCATAACGTCGAAATATTCGATCGGTGAATTCGGATCATTCGGGATAAAATTCAATGACTGGTATCCTTCTACCTGTTCTCCGGCTTCTATCATGAGGTCAAGGAAAAAAAAGTAATCATCAAGGTTCAAAGGTTCATCCGCCGTAAAATCCTTGGAGATAGCTGAGGTGTACTGAAGATCGTAAGTGAATTCATAACCCGGACAAAGCGGAACGCTACCAAAAGATTTCTTTCCTTCAGGGGTCTGGGAATCTGCATAATAAGTGTCATCAAAGAGCCAATCGGAATACATTCGGTAATCCTGGGATTCTTCCGTAGTTTCAGATGTGGTGGTCTCTTCCGTAGTTGTTTCTTCTGAAGTCTGAGATGTCTCGGATTCTTTTGTGGGCTCCGTCGATGGCTCCTCCGTCGTTTCCTCTTCAGAAGGTTCTTCGGTCTCGGTTATTTCATCGGTCTCTTTTTCTTTATGTTTTCTTTTCTTAGAAGAGCTGCCTGATGAACTGCATCCTGCAAGGATACTTATGCAAAGGATGATGATTGCTAAATCAATTACTTTTTTCTTCATAACGGCCACCCCTCTGTCAAGATTTTATATAGATTAATTATATCACGCAAGATAACGTCGAAAAAGCCTTCGGAGGAACTCATGACTTCCGCTATGCTATAATCGATTTTAAGCGGAAAAGCTTTGAACTAATTGACCCTGAACTCATGTTGAGAAGATAGGAGCAAGTATGTCATACGATATTGGAAATGCTGAATTTACCAGCCGTGCTCAGTCATTGACAGACGGAGCAGCAGATTACAGATACTTTCTGTGGATACCTGATTTCTTGCAGGATTCGGAAGAAAAAGATTACCTGGTGTTGTTTAATACGGGCGACAGTGAAGACTGTGAATTCAAGACAGTCTATCAGTTC
>Ga0310786_10010642_pt1 | contig 11550 bp, 9 predicted proteins | sample AusTroGonzalo_MG_FD_203881 | JGI IMG/M metagenome (GOLD analysis project Ga0310786, IMG submission 203881) | Bovine rumen microbial communities from tropical cattle in Woodstock, Queensland, Australia - Gonzalo_03 (v2) (version 2) | ecosystem: Host-associated > Mammals > Digestive system >... | reverse complement strand
TAAAGGTCGCTTCCTTTTTCAGCGTCTCTTTCAGCTTCGGAGTGATTTAATGACTCTTCAACTTCTTCTTCACCTTCTGGAATTTCAGTTAAATCTAAGTCTAAATCAAGGTCAGCTTCACCAGTACCTTCAGCATCAACCTCTTCGGTTGGTTCACTAAAGTCTAAGTCAAGCTCGCTTTCTTCTTCTGGTAATTCGCCTTCTTCAGCAGCTTCATATTTATCGGCTTCATCATCAGAAACGCTATCGACTTTACCAATTAAAGTATAACCTGATGAATTTCCGCAGTGTTGGCAGATTTCATTGATATTGACAACTTCTGGGTTTTCTTCAGAATGTTCGATATCTTCTGGGTTCTTATAGAATAAAGTCATACATTGTGGGCATTGAATGATTACTTTGCCTACATATGAAGGAAGTAAATCTTCTGGAGTCTCTGCATCTAAATCAACGATTTTTTCAATACGCGCTAACTTAGCTTGTGCAACTTCTCCTTCGCGATCTTCTTGAGCTTCTTCTAATGACTCATTGCTTGAGATATTGTAATAATCCTCAACAAGAGTGTCATGAGCGGACTTTTGACTGAATCTTTCCTTTAAGTCGACTCTGTTTGCTTTGATACCCTCTGTTACAGGAACTTCGATCTCTTCAAGAGCTTTAAAAGCAGCTTCTAAATCAAATTTTTCAACTGGTTCTTTTTTCATAAGTTCTTTTATTTCTCCTTATTATTAATTCCCTAATCAATAGGGTATACTAGATTACTATTGGCCCTTAATACTTCTCTTAATTCTTTAAGGTCGGTATTGCCCTCTTCAAGAAGCTTTTCACCATCTTGGGACCATAAGGCATTTGATTGAGTAAATCTTGTTCTTATTCTTCCGAGCGTAATTTTAGTTAACGCTACACACATTCTAATTAATATATCTTGCCAATAATCACTTTGAATGTCATCTACTTTTTGAAGCTTTGGAATGAATTCAATAGAGATAAATCCTGGAGAAGACATATTATTGTTTATGTATAACTTGTGATTGTGCTTATCTTCTCTGAATGCCATATCAGTAGACATTGTGTTTCTGACTTGCATCAATGTATTCCAAGCAGCATAATTTAATACGTAATCTTGAACGTTATACATTGTGCCCGCATTGCTGAATACCATTCATTGTTGGGCATATAATGGGTCCATTGTTAATGAATTAGTAGCATCATCAGAATTTCCCATACCGGTTAATCTATATACCTTTACAATAGAGCAAGAGTCTAATTGTAATTCTTTTAAATCAATGCAAGATTTGTATGGAACATTGATGAATGAAGATTCATCCCAATAGCGTTGAAGCTCTCTAAGAGCTTTCTTAACGACTAATGCGATTGTCTCGTCTTCAATCTCTAATTCAAGAACATCACCCGTAAGTTCAAGTTTTACTTCAGAAATAACGTCTTGTATTGTCATCTGTTATAAACTCCTCCTTATCGGCAACTTATCAATTAATTTAGCAGATAATAATTAATATTAACTAAAAAAGCTCAATCTATTTGAGCTTTTTTTGTTCTTCATTGAATTCTATTATTGCTTTAAGCAATTTGGCGTCTGCTCAATGCGCAATTGTCGGAACATCTTTGTTCAGACAGTGGCTGCTTCAATATGGATGGTCATCATATACGAACGTATGACTTGGGTTTACTCTTGGGTCTAGGATGAATAATTCTCTCAGTTCTTCATAGCTAATGTCATTTTTTTTGGCAATATCATAAAATTGATTGCAGAAGCTAACTTTTGTCGCCAATCAAGCATTTTCCATATATTTAGCAAGCTCGGCTGTTTTGCTATCTACTATTCTAAATGTATGTCTTGCATCATAGACATTTTGCAATAATTGCTGAACGGCTAAGCAATCTTTTTTATCTCCACCTAAGATTGTGAAATCAAAGTCGAAGTTATTGCAATGTTGTGTTCCACCATAATATTCTGGGCTGAATACAATTCTTTTGCCTGTCAATTCTTTTAGCTTTTCGGTGCTTCCTGGAAGGATAGTAGATTTTATAATGAATATATCGGCATTATTATCTTTTATTACATTTACTAAATCATCAATTGGAGCCTCTAATGTATCCATTTTTGGAGTATCAATGCATATAAAAGCAAAGTCATAGCAGTCTTTTCGTTTATCGTCTAATTTAAGATCATAAATATCTGGCTGTAGCTTTTCTAGTTCTTTATATAAATTTTTACCTACTACGCCATAGCCAATTATTAAAATACTATTCATATAACCCTTCTATAAAATATTATACAGTTTTTAATATTAATTAATCTTTGATATATTATTAGCTAATAGCTTTTCTATTTTAATTAAACTATCTTTGCTTACACTGTCTTCACTTACGCCATTTAAACAAATAATTTTACATCCACGATATTGTATTAAATCTAATATGTTTTTATAGTTGTCATCTAAATCATGATATACAAAAGCTGGCCCGCCAAAAGTATAATAATTAGTAAATTTATCATAAAGACAATACATATATTGTGTATGTTGATAAACCGTTCTAACTGGACCCAAGTCTTGTTTTATATAATTTCACATCTTATTAAAACAATCTTTACAATGAGATAAAATAAAAGCAGACATAGTGTGTTCTGGGCGTAAAAAAGTTTTATTATCGTATGGGTAGTTTAAGGCTTCTGCAGTATGTTGATATACATTTAAACAAAGTGTATTAAAAAATGTCATATTTTCTTTTATAGTTTTAATCTTAAAAACAACTTTTGGCTTACCGTCTTCTGAAAAAAAATCTGATTTCAATAGTGGAGCTATTGGATACATATCATCATTACTATATATAAAATGCTCACTAAGCCCATCTATTTTGCTAATAAACATTTCTATTGTTGAGCTATTAAAAGTAGGCAAATAACATGCAGGTATAATATCTTTATGAAGAACAATATGAGTTTTTTCCTTATTTATATAATTTGGAACTTGCTCTATATTAGAAACAATTAAATGTATTTTTCTTACTCAAGGCATAAACTTATCTACCCCCTGTAAAAAATACTTAAATAAATCAGGATGATCATACCTATTATTATTCTCAAAGTCATTTCGTCCAAGTGTTTTGGTATAGGCTTGTTGCCAAACCAAATCTCGATTATCTACAAACGGTACAACTAGATCAACATCAAAATTACATTCATAATCATCTTTTAATATATGTTCTATTTTATTTTTATTATCATTATAAATAATATTATATTCTGATTCAGCAATCTTTTGTTTTAATGCAAATAACTCTTTTTCTAAAGTTCTTCTGCAAATAAACTTGGATATTTCATATTTATCAAAAATAAAGCTAAGAACATCTAAGGTATGCTCTAGACGATATCTTGGAAACATTGCCGTACTCCCAACTATTGCACAAGTACTTTCCGGATGTTTTCTATAATTTACAAGAGAAGCCTTAACTCTATATACTTTATTAGCCTTATCAAACATTTTATACATAACTTGGACATCGCTCATTATTGGGCAGTCTTCAAAATATATATCTTTGTATAAGTCTTTTTTAATTAATTTATTTCACATATAGTTTCTGCACCCATGATAAAAAAGCGGACACATTTTCTGATATGTCATATCTGTAATAGAAATTTGGTCAATATCTAATAGGTCATTTTTAATAGATCTACTATCTGTAAACTTTGTATAGCTACAATAAGCAATATCTGCATTATTATCTTCAATTGCTTTTATAAGAAGCTTTAATCATTGTGGATGCGCAATATCATCACTATCAAAAAATATAATATAATCTCCTGTTACATTTTTTAGACCTATATTTTTTGCTTCTGGAAATCCCACATGTTTATCCCCAAATAACTTAAATCTATCATCAGTTAGATAAGACAAAGCAATGGCTCTACTGCCATCAGTAGAGCCATCATCAACCATAACTACTTCGAAATCTTTATAGGTCTGATTTTTAATGGAGTCTAGGCATTGCTTTAAATATTTTTCTGAATTATATATTGTAACTATAACTGAAATCATTGGTATTAATAATCATATTCGTCTGAATCATTTGATGATGAAGAATCACCACCGTTTAGGATATCATAATCTCCATCTGTGCAATGAATATATTGAATATAATAGGTGTCTACTATATTTTTTCAATTAAATCTACGGCAGTTCTTTTTACTATCATCGAAATAGATATCTGCGTTTGATCTGAAATGGAAGGCGTCTCTACCAATTGATTGCACCGTACTAGGAATATGGACTTCGATTATATTATCGCAATTATAAAATACCTCTTTTCCAATCTCGGTAACTCCGTCCTCCATTGTCACAGAAAGCAGCGCCGGACAGTAGTAAAATGCATTTTCTTTGATAATCGTTCCGCTATCACTATTGCCTCTGATAACGACAGAAGCCATGGATCTGCAATTGGTAAAAGCGCGTTCACCAATATAGACAACAGAACTTGGAATTTCAACACTTTCCAAACCACAATTCTCGAATGCATAGGTGCCTATCTTATACAATGAAGAAGGGAGATGGAGAGGATCTGAATCGCTACCGATATGCTTAAGCGATGAGCATAATTCAAATGCCCAGTCATCAATGACTATAACTGAATCTGGGATAGTGACTGATTCGATGGAGTTGCCGTTATAAAATGCGCCTACAGGAATAGACCTAATGTTTTTATCCTGCCATGTAATGTGCTTTACGCCGCTATTCTCAAAAGCTCCCATCGCAATAATGCTACATTCCGCAGGAATCTCCCAAGATTCAGCTGTGCAATTCTTTGCATTTATTAACGCCATGGTCACATTGTTCGCATTGCCTAAGAATTTGCATCCATCTAGTGTAGTATAATTTAATGCTGGAGTATTATTAAAAGCTTTATACCCGATTTTTTTCAGATTTTCAGATAAAGAGATATTCGCTAATGACTGGCAAGACGCAAATGCCTCTTGACCAATTTCCTCAACCCCATTTGGAAGTTCAACCTGCGTTAAACTGCCACAACCTGCAAACGCCTGGTAACCTATAGTTTTTAAGTGCGCCGGCAAATTAATTGATGTGAATGAGCAGCCAAAGAAAGCGTTGTAATCAATAAGCGTAATGCTGTCGGGCAATGAAACTGATGACAATTTATTACAATGCCCAAAAGTATATCTAGGCAACGTACTTAAATTACATCGGATCTCGGCCGTAGTTAAATTATAACATGCATTAAAGATACAATCCCCCAAAGACGATACGTTTTCTGGGATAATCACCGAGGCCAAATTCGTTCGCTCAAATGCGTAGTCTCCAATAGATGAAACAGTATTTGGAATGACAACCTCCTGCATAGGATTGTTAAAGAAGCAATAATGCTCTATTGAGGTCATGCCTGAAGGAATGACGACAGTCGTTTCATCCCCTCTATAATTCAGCAACAATTTCTCAGAACCGTCATCATAGAACGAAAAACCTTGTTCATTTGTTGATATTTTTGATTCAGATTCGTCTCTAATAACTTGCCTAATGTGCTCAGCGCCATAGCTACCCGGTTGTATATCCAAAGACGATTTATTGACTATTTCAAATAAGCCAGCACCCGAAAAAGCCCAATCGGCAATTGAAGTAACGGAACTTGGTATGGTAATGGACCTAAGGCTTCCGCAATAACTAAAAGCACCGGAATCAATCAAAACAACAGAATCAGGGATATTGACATCTTTTAGACTATTACACTGGCTAAATAGACTCAAACTGATAGACGTGAGGCCTGCAGGTAAGACTACGGACTCTAAAGCTCGGCATTCAAAAAATGCGTTATTCCCAATAGTAGTAACGGAATCTGGAATTACTATCGATTGTAATTCCCGACAATACTCAAAAGCGAGCCTTCCAATAGAAGTAACGGAATCTGGAATTACTATCGATTGTAATGAGTAACAACTTTCAAATGCGTTATTCCCAATAGTAGTAACGGAATCTGGAATTACTATTGATTGTAACGAGGAACAATATTTAAATGCGTTATCCCCAATCGAAGTAACAGAAGCCGGAATATCAATTAAAGCTGCGTAATAGGTATTATATAACGCATTGTTTCCGATTGCCGTTACGCCATTTGGAATTCTTAGTTCATATTTATTCGGCTCAATCTTATGCGCGCCACACACTTCATCTTCTTTTTGCTCTATTTGATCAATAGTAAGTTTGGTTGCGCTATTAGGTCTAACCTTATTCGCGAAATTCGTCAAAAGTTTGCGATAGTAGTCAAGAGTGTCATCTGGCACACTAGGGTCAGTTACCCCATTGACAAGGGTACAGCCATACAATAATCCATTGTCATTTATATTGAACTTAGCGATATTCATCTCCGCAATCTTTTGTCGCATATCCGCAACTAAAATTGGGTCAGAATGGCCTTCAGCCTCCCTAATTAGGTCAGCCAGCTTAGCTAATATATCTTTTAATTTTTGTAAGTTTTCTGATTCAGCCATACTAGAATGTCTCCTGCATTAATTCATCTAAATCGCCTGAACCGCCTGCAAGTGTGCCAGTAATTCCAAGAATAGTAACATCTTTTTTAATGTTTTCAGCAAGTAAATTGGCGTCTACCACTTGGGCAGTAGCAAAATCCTTAACGTCTGTTTGAGCAGTAGTTGTAATTTGTTTATTGCCTGTAGATGGATTTGGAACATTGATATCAACTCTTGCATATTCAGCAATATCATATTCACCATTAGCTGTAGCTTCAAATAAGTCTTTAGTGGTAGCTCCTGGTACATTTACGTCTACCTCTGCCTTATCGGTAATGTCATATGTGCCATTTCTAATAATATCTAATTTACCAGCTGGAACGGGGCCAACTGGTTTTGGTTCTTCATGACCTCTCCAAACAGGTACTTTAATAAGTTTCACATCATCTTTTGATGGGAATGAATCATAGCTACCATAGTAATAGCCATCTTTCTCGTACATGACTGTAAAGCCATGCTCTAATTGTTTCTTGTCTGCCATTAATGAATATCCTCCATTTTTAAATTTTAAAATATCTAATTAATTTAGCAATTTATTTTTAAAAATATAAGAAGCAGCCTTTTCTGCCATCTGCAGTATGCTCTGGTTGTTTTCTATCAAGAATAACTAAGTCCTTAAGATTTTCCGGGAATTTCTTATGCTTGACTATATATTCTTCAATTCTATTGGTATTATCAGTAATTCTATAGAATGGCCTTTTTTCTTCAGCCCAAGTTGAAGGGACCTTTTCTTTTCTATTTTGGAATTGAATTGGCCTTATTGTTTTCGGTGGATCGAATTCATATTGTCCTCATTTATGATGCAATAAGCAAGCAAAAATGCTATCCTCATACCCCTCATTTTTTTGTGGGTCTATATTGACCATTGGTTCTTGTTCATAGATAAATCTACTGATAGCACAAAGATTTAACTGTGCACCGATATATGGATGATATTTACTATTTTGTCCGTGAATAAAGCAAAAACCTTGCGGATGCTTATCAATTTCTTTTATAAAGTCTAAATGGGCTTTAGCATCATCGCATTTGATTATAGCATCATCATCAAACATAATTATGTAATCATATCCAAGCCTTAGAAATTCTTCTCTAAGCATCTTTCTAGCGCCTAAGATACCTAGAGGCTCATAATGTTTAATTACTTGTTTATTTTTAGTTTTAATAGGTTTAAAGTCTTGTCAATTTTGAGCAATGACTAAAATATCAATTGATGGCCAAAGGTCATTCAATTGTTTGAATAATCTATTAATTCTCTCTTGTCTTTGAGTTCTATCTGGCTCTTTGTCTGGAAGCCAGCTAGGTATTCCAAATACTTTCTTCATAGTTTACCTCTTAGAAGTATAAATAGCAATTGGCTTTGCCATATGCTTTTGTTTGCTTCTTGTTTTTATTTATTTTCTTTTGTGTTGCTTTTGATACCTTAGTAGTGCTATTTAAATTCATAATAGCCTCAAAGCAACGCTTACAGTTATTAGTATCATTCATAAATGATATTTGTTCTTGTCTTCTGTCTTGATAGCCTTTTTCTAAAGTATAATTATTTTCTATGAGTTTGCAGATTTCTTCTACAAGCATATCTACAGATTTATAGATTACCGGTCCAATGCTTTTGTGTGCTAAATCAAATTCAAAGCCGCCATTTTTCTTTAGACGCCAATTGAATAATAAATCTGGGTCAGGCTCAAAATAAACACAAGGCTTGCCGATTTTAGCCATTTCATAAGCATTAGAACTAATATCTGTAATTATTAGTTTACTTCTTAGGAATTCTGATTCAAATGGCTCTGAAATATAGCTTATTCTTGTGATATTATTCTCATAGCGCTTATAGTATTTAATCCAATCATATTGAATTGGGTGCATCTTGAAAATAATCTTTGTTTTATATTTTCTGCAAGTAGTTAATAATCTATAATTTGATAAAAGCTTTGTAGTCGCTTTATAGAAATCAGAAGCCAAGAATTGCTTATCACTATGTTCAGTTCAAGCTCCAGGACGTTGCCAGAATTGAATTAAGATTGAGTCTTCAGTGTGAGGAGCTAGTTGTTGACTAATTAAAGCATCATGCCTTGGTTGTCCACATAAAGCTACTTGTTGCTTAGAAAGCTCATGATACGGGTGTAATAGATTATCATATTCGACTTTGTTTCCAGCAATGAATAAATCTATGTTATCATGCTCGTCTTTAATATATTTGATAGGAACTAAAAAACAACCATGATTTAAGAAAACTCTCTTGCAATCACAGTCTGCAAAGTCTAAATTTATTCCTTCATTGAATATTGAAGAACAAGCGAAATCACAAGCTAATAGTTCTTTATGAGTATTTATTCTATCTAAGCCATTTATTAGATTAAAACCTTCTTTTTGGAGTCTTGGCCAGTCGTATGAATTACTATTTAGGATATATCCTGTTTTTACTTCTGGGTGGTTTTTCATGACCCAACGACAAAGGTGCTCACCATTATCCTGAGCTCTATATCCGCGGTCATAAAAAATCATGTATATTTGCTTATTCATGATGTGCCTCCCGAAGGTCTATTAAGTCTTTAAAGAACTTTAAATCACTGTCTGTGGTAATCTTAAAATTTAGCTTATCGCTGACATATGGTGTAATACAGTGCGCGAACTCTTCCATGAACATTGTATCTAAGCCAAACCACTTTTCTTTTTGTTCTTCAGTAGCAGTTTGATAATAAGTGCAAAGTCTATAAAATATTTTATTTTTTAATACAATTGGAGTTGCAAGCTCTAATACTTCATTTCTATTAATGACATTCCAATGGTCATTCTTGAATAAGATAGAGCCAGTTAATTCTTTAGCCATTTGGCTAATTCCATTGTCAGAACCAACACATTTTTCAATACAACCATCAATATCTTCTGGCGTGATTAAAGCTCTAACCCCATCATGCGAGATAATATAATCTGGAATATATCCAGCATTTAAAGCAGCTTTATATCCATTAAAGGTGCTTCCATTACCATACTTTTTATCACCTAAGCAAAAGAACTTAGCTTTTGTAATATTGAACTTTTCACAACTTTCTTTTACAAAATCAAGCCATTCTTTTGAAGTTACAACTGATATTGCATCAGTTAATTTAGATTGCTCAAAAGCTTCTAATGTATAGATAAATATTGGCTTACCATGAACTTCTACGAATTGTTTTGGGACGTCTGTATGTATTCTTGTGCCTTTTCCAGCAATCTTAATAATAGCCAGGTTTTTCATGATTACATATCCTCCTTTAACAATGGTATTAGTTTTTCGACAAAAGCAACAGCTCCAGCTGTCGTTAAGTGAACATGGTCTCTATTAAAACATGGGTCATTCAATTCAAAGATATAATTTTCTTTGAAGATATATTTTGCTGATCTTGTTTTTATACAAGCGAATTTTATTCCTAATTTCTTAGCATTTTCAATATTTTTTTCACATAAATGCATTGTATCTAATACATATCATTTAGCTTCTTTATGAATTTTTATAATATCTAATATTTTATTGTAAACAATAGAATTAGTCATTGGAATTGCAAGGTTGCAACTATTTATTCCAAGCTTTCTATAAAGTTGCGCCGTTAAGCTACTTGCTGCATATAAAGCAGACATATTAGTAACAGAGGAACCGAGAAAACCAAACTTAAGCGGCGTTGGCGTAACAAGCTTTAGCTCTTTGTCGGTTTCGACAAAAATATAATACATAATAGCGCCAAAAGGCAGACATAATTGGAATTCTTCAAAGTCTTCTTTGAACGTATATGTAACTACCCATTCTTTTTCAGCGACTATTGGGTAGGTGCTGTCTATCATATGGCAAGTATTAAGCATAATCCAAGTATTAGTGCCTTTTACTTTACCACAAAGCATTGGCTCGACTAATGCCTGCCTTGAAGACATATAATCATCTTTATTTGAATGATGAAGCTTATATTTTAACTTTATTGTTTTAGAGGCAGTCTTAAAAATATAGAATAATCCATTGCCATATTTAACTCGTTTGCTTGCAAGCTCTGGCGTACTTTTTGGCTTATTGGCAATGCCATCGTCAATGCCCTTATCAAGGTCAATGGCTAGTCTATTGTAATTAGGTGTTTGAATTGGTCTGCCCCAGAGTTTTGTAGGAGTTAGCTCTACTCACATACTTTGAACCTCTCAATGTCTATTTCATAGATTTTGAATAAATCTGTCTGAGGTTTCCAGCCAAGACTTTCTAATTTCTCAGTAGATAAATTATATGATAATGGTGCAATATAGCCAGTTTTTGCATCATCTTCTAAATCGAATTTTACTTGCAAGCCTGTATTGAAATGATCAAAAATCATTTGAACGATATCTTTCATCTTAAAGAAAGTCTTATTATCTGTAAGATTATAAGTCTCACCATATTTTTCTGATAATAGAATATCAAGCATTCCAGTAATGGCATCCATCGTATAGATTAATGTCTTAGCTGTCTCACCCTTTGTTTTAAATACAAAGTCTTTATGCTCAATAATACATCTAATAATTTGATTAAAAATTCTATCTTCAGTATAAGGTTGGAATAGGCCTTGGACTGATGATGGTCTTACAATATTAACTGGTAAATTAAATTGCTTGTAATAAGTATTGCATAAGTATTCTGCGACCTTTTTGCCAAGTGGATAGCAGTTTCTTAAATCATTTGGGTCTAAGGCGAAATAATCAGCCTCTTCTACCATTTTATCGGTCTTTGGGCTTCCATAAATCTCGACAGAGGATAAATATAGCAAAGACTTAATATTATGGCTCTTGGAGAATTCTAGGACTCTTCTTGTACCGTTATTGATAATATCAAAAGTTCCTAACGGGTTATTTATGAATTCAAGCCTAGATGTTGGGTTTGCTGTATGAATTATATAATCGATATTGCTTACATAGTCATAAGACTCAAAAGTATCAAAGTTAATGTATTTTATAAATCTATTCGCATAATCAGGAATGTTATTTGGGTTCTGGTTGTGGCATAG
>Ga0310786_10010641_pt1 | contig 11550 bp, 9 predicted proteins | sample AusTroGonzalo_MG_FD_203881 | JGI IMG/M metagenome (GOLD analysis project Ga0310786, IMG submission 203881) | Bovine rumen microbial communities from tropical cattle in Woodstock, Queensland, Australia - Gonzalo_03 (v2) (version 2) | ecosystem: Host-associated > Mammals > Digestive system >... | reverse complement strand
CACCTTGCTGAAGCGCTATCAGCAAAAGGTGTTTTCTTATCTTCTCTATTCAGTCAAGAACCAAGAACTCGCTGAAGACCTCTTCCAAGATGTCTTCATGAAGATGGTTGTACGCATCAAGAGCGGGCAATATGCAGAAAATGGCAAGTTCTCCTCTTGGATGATGCGTATTGTTCATAATCATCTCATCGACTATTATCGCACCACTCCTACCGGTTTGGTCATTTCCAATGACGAGTCGGAAGTGGATCTCTTCAACAATGCAGACATTGCCGTGAACGAGAATCGAGAAAAGGAGATGATTGACCAGCAAACTCTCATAGAAATCAAGGAACTCATCGCCATATTGCCAGACCCTCAGCGTGAAGTGCTGCTGATGCGTGTACAAGACGAGCTTTCCTTCAAAGAAATTGCAGAGAAGACCAATTGCAGCATCAATACCGCTTTGGGACGTATGCGTTATGCCATTCTCAATCTCCGCCATATGGCCTACGAGCGAGGCATCAGCTTGGCATCATAAACACAAAATCGGATTACTTTCCAGTAGTCCGATTTTTTTTGCAATAAAAAAACCTGCGAGACTTAGTCTTGCAGGTTCAATTCTCTTGGGATTCACATCCCGAAAGTTGTACTCTAAACTACTACCGAATTATTCAGCGATAGTGTCAGCAGCAACAGTGTCAGCTACCAAAGTGTCAGCAGCTACGATAGTATCCTCAACAACAGTAGTGTCAACAGCTACAGAATCAGTAGCAGGAGCCTTCTGGTCGCAAGATACGAAAGACACAGATGCCATGAGAGCAATTGCAGCAACAGCTGCGAAAACCAACTTCTTCATAATTTCTTTTACTTTTAATTTGTTAAACAATTAATTTGCTTTCAAAACCGCTGCAAAGTTACGCACTTTTTAAGATACGTTATCTTCGGAAACCTCTTTTTTTTACAAATTTATTGAAAAAAACAATTTACAAGGACAAAAAAGAGCATTTTTAAGGCAATAATGTGCTTTGTGCACGTACACAGAATATATTTTATCAAAAAAGAATGGTTGTTTGAAAAAAAAGAAGTATCTTTGCACTTGAGAAAGGAGGCCATTAGATTGGCCAAGATGGGAAGAATCATTTTAACCCCACTAATTATTGAGAATTTATGAGAAACTTGCTTTTTTTGATGTTGTCGGCTGTGCTGATGCTGACAGCAGCTTGTTCGCAAAAGTCAGAAAATGCTTACACCATCACTGGTACAGCGGAAGGCACCCAGGATGGTGATACAGTCTTTATCTGCGAGATGCAAGGCTATTTCAACATGGTTCCAACAGACACCGCTATCATCAAAGATGGCAAGTTTGAATTCGTAGGTGAATGCGAGGGTGCCGCCTTGCGTTGGCTGATGCCAATCCATGCAGGTGAACCCACCACAATGGCACAGTTCATTCTGGAGAAGGGTGACATCAAGGCTGAACTGATCAAGGGTGAAGGCGAAAGCAAGATTGAGGGTGGTCCTAATGGAAAACTGTATGACGAATTTGAGGAAGAATGTAGTAAAATTGGTCAGCAGATGGATGAACCTTGGCAAATAACGTCTGACTCAACCAAGAGTGAGGTGGAAAAACAAGCCGCACAAGCCAAACTTGATTCGTTGCAGAAGGTGATGGTGGCTTATCAGAAGAAATTTATCATTGACCATGTGCCTTCAGCATGCAGTGACATGTTGTTTGCGTTCTGCTCTTTCAACTTCTCAGAGGAAGACAATGAGGAAATCCTCAAACTCTTTGGCGAAAAGCAGCCTAATTTCCCTGTATATAAGTCTGTTATGGCTGAGAAGAAGGCGCAGGAATCCACAGCCATCGGTCATGAATACACAGACTTGAAGATGGATGGTCCAAATGGTAAGTCCGTGAAAATCAGCGACTATGTCGGCAAGAGCAAATATGTGTTGATTGATTTCTGGGCAAGCTGGTGTGGTCCATGCCGTGCTGAGATGCCAACTGTGGTGGAAGCATACACCAAGTTCCATGACAAGGGCTTTGAAGTGGTTGGCGTGTCGCTCGACGAAGACAAGAACGCATGGGTGAAAGCCATTGCCGACCTCAAGATGCCTTGGCCGCAGATGAGTGATTTGAAGGGTTGGGAAAGCGAAGCATGTGCAGTTTATCATGTTCAGGCTATCCCTGCTAATGTACTCGTTGACGAGCAAGGCAACATCATTGCCAAAGATTTGAGAGGTGAAGACCTCTTGAATAAGATGGAAGAATTACTTCCGTAATCATTCCTCCCACATGAGGTCGGACATCACCTCATTGGAAATGAAGAGTCCACGACGGGTAAGACGAAGCGTGTCACCCGTATGAGATAAGAGACCTGCCTTCAGATGCCGTTGGGCATTCTGGAGGCAGTATTCTTTAGCAGCTATTCCAAATTGCTTTTCCAAAGCAGAAAGACTAAGTCCTTCGGAGGTACGGAGGGCAGTGAAGACAAATTCGTCATAGCGTTCATGGTCACTCAGATGTTCCACCTCTAAAGAGAGAACATCTGCCATATATGGCTCCAATGCATCTGGATGATAAAACCGATCATGCCCATCGTAGGAATGTGCTCCTGCCCCCACGCCTAAATAAGGAATCCCATGCCAATAGCTGGAATTATGCCGTGACTGCCTCCCAGACAAGGCGAAGTTGCTCAGTTCATAATGCTCATAGCCAGCAGCTTCTAAAGCGTCCATCAAGTATTCGTACATTTGCAAAGACACTTCCTCATCCACCTCTACAATTTCTCCAGCGGTGAGCATCCGCTCCAATAAAGTGCCCTCCTCATACATCAGAGAATAAGCAGAAATGTGCTGAACCTGCAACGACAATGCGGTCTGCACATCTTGTTTCCATTGCTCGAGCGTCTGACCAGGAAAACCAAACATCAGGTCAATGCTGATATTGGTGAAGCCTGCCACTTGAGCGTCACGAACAGCCTGGATAGCTTGTGCAGCAGTATGACGACGATGGAGAAAGTGAAGTCGTGCATCATCGAAAGACTGCACCCCCATACTGAGTCGGTTGATACCCATCTGACGAAGACGTTGCAAAAAAGAGGGGGTGAGGTCATCGGGATTACCCTCAAGAGTCACTTCTGCTTCCTCGCGTACATTATATATATGATGAATGGCATCAAGCATCCGTTCCAATTCATCGGGTGGCAACTGCGAGGGGGTGCCACCCCCGAAATAGATGGTGTCAATAGGTTGATTAGCCAAGAAAGAACGGCGTTGACGTAGTTCTTCCACCACCACATCCACGTAGTCATGACGTTTTTGGAGCGAAGTGGTGGAAAAGAAGCCACAATAGATACAACGTGACTTACAGAAGGGAATATGTAGGTAAATTCCTGCCATGTGAGGACAAAATTACTCATTATTTTCTTAATAATAATGAAAAATGCTAAATAACATAAGTTTTTTTCGCTCCATCCCAATAAAAAGCAGTAATTTTATGCCGTTTTTCGAAAAAGTACAAAAAATCAATTATAAATCTAACCTAAAACAATGAAAGTTTACCAAACTAACGAAATCAAGAACATTGCCTTGCTTGGCAATGACGGTGCCGGTAAGACCACTCTTACCGAAGCACTTTTGTATGAAGCAGGAATTATTAGCCGTCGCGGTCGCATCACGCAGAAGAATACCGTGAGTGACTACTTCCCAGTGGAACAGGAATACGGCTACAGTGTCTTCTCCACCGTTTTCCATGTGGAGTGGAACAACAAGAAGTTAAACATTATCGACTGTCCAGGTGCCGACGACTTCGTAGGTGCTGCCATGACTGCCTTGAATGTGACAGACACTGCTCTGTTGCTTATCAATGGTCAGTATGGACCTGAGGTAGGTACGCAGAACCACTTCCGCTATACAGAGAAGTTGGGCAAGCCTGTCATCTTCCTCGTGAATCAGCTTGACTCCGAGAAGTGCGACTATCATCAAGTACTGGACAACCTCATCGGCATTTATGGTCCTAAGGTGATTCCAATTCAGTACCCACTGAACGAAGGTCCAAACTTCAACAGCCTCATTGACGTGCTGCTGATGAAGAAGTATTCTTGGAAGCCAGAAGGTGGTGCTCCTATCATCGAGGATATTCCTGCTGAAGAAATGGACAAGGCAATGGAAATGCATCGCGCTCTCGTGGAGGCAGCTGCCGAAAACGACGAAGCGTTGATGGAAAAATTCTTTGAAACTGAAGCACTTACAGAAGATGAGCTTCGTCTGGGTATCCGCAGAGGATTGGCAACACGTTCGATGTTCCCAGTATTCTGTGTATGTGCTGTCAAGGATATGGGCGTTCGCCGTCTGATGGAATTCCTCGGCAATGTGGTGCCATTCGTGGACGAGATGCCACAGGTACACAACACACGTGGTGAGGAAGTGATGCCAGATCCAAATGCTCCTACTTCACTGTATTTCTTCAAGACTGCCAACGAGCCACACATCGGTGGTGTGCAGTACTTCAAGGTGATGTCAGGTAAGGTGCATGAAGGTGATGATCTGACCAATACAGACCGTGGATCGAAGGAGCGCATGGCTCAGTTGTTCTGCTGTGCTGGTGCCAACCGCATCAAGGTAGAAGAACTGGTGGCTGGTGATATCGGTTGTACCGTGAAACTGAAGGATGTACGCACAGGTAACACGCTGGCAGGCAAGGACTGCGAGCACCGTTTCAACTTCGTGAAGTATCCTGATCCTAAGTATATCCGTGCCGTGAAGGCTGAGAACGAAGGTGACACTGAAAAGATGGTGGCTGCCATCCAGAAGATGTCACAGGAAGACCCAACTTGGATTCTCGAGCAGTCGAAAGAACTGAGACAGACACTCGTGAAGGGTCAGGGTGAATTCCACCTCCGCACCTTGAAGTGGCGCATGGAGAACAATGAAAAGATTGGCATCAAGTTTGAAGAGCCCAAGATTCCATATCGTGAGACTATTACGAAGGCAGCACGTGCCGACTACCGTCACAAGAAGCAGTCAGGTGGTGCAGGTCAGTTCGGTGAGGTACACCTCATTGTGGAACCTTACTACGATGGTATGCCAGACCCAACAAGCTACAAGTTTGGTAACCAGGAATTTAAGATCAACGCCAAGAGTAAGGAAGAAGTTGATCTCGAATGGGGCGGCAAGCTCGTGTTCATCAACTCAGTGGTCGGTGGTGCCATCGACACACGCTTCATGCCAGCCATTCTGAAGGGTATCATGAGCCGTATGGAGCAAGGTCCTCTGACAGGTTCTTATGCTCGTGATGTACGTGTTATCGTTTACGATGGTAAGATGCACCCGGTGGATTCAAATGAACTTTCCTTCATGCTGGCAGGTCGTCACGCATTCTCCGACGCCTTCAAAGAGGCAGGTCCAAAGCTGCTGGAGCCTATCTACGATGTAGAGGTATTCGTTCCTGGCGACAAGATGGGTGACGTGATGTCAGACCTGCAGGGTCGTCGCGGTATGATTATTGGTAGTGAGAGTGAAAGCGGTTATGAAAAGCTGATTGCAAAGGTGCCTCTGAAGAGCCTTTCCAGCTACTCCACCACCCTCAGCTCTATCACTGGTGGACGCGCCAGCTTCATCATGAAGTTTGCTTCTTATGAACTCGTTCCAACCGACATCCAGCAGAAGCTGATGAAGGAGTTCGAAGAACAGAGCAAGGACGAGGAATAATACTTATAAACGATGCATGGGGGCAGAGATATTTGCCCTATGTCATACAGCAAAAAGGGAATCTGTTTCGGCAGGTTCCCTTTTTATTCGATAATTAACAAAACAACAAGTAAAAGCAACCTTATTTACTAATTTACGTCAACAAATTAACCTTATCACAATTTTTCGAGTATCTTTGACGTTATAATTTTAAGAATTGCACTAATTTTGTTGCAAAGAAATAAAAGATGAAGAAATCGACCATCATAGTTCTCGCGATAGTTATGGGCATCTCGTTTGCCAGTCTGCTGATTATGCAGATGCGGTACATCGAAGAGGTGACCTCATTACGCTATGAGTATTTCGAGGAGTCGGTAAACCGCAGCCTTTATGAAACGGCGCACCAACTGGAACTGTCGGAAACGAAACGATATTTGGAAGAGGGGTCGGATGCCGTGAATGGTATCGCCTTGGCTTATGACTCGGTCTATGCTAATACGGATTCGTCAGTGGTACAGCATACGCATCAAGTGATTGCCAAGGACGGCAGCGTGTTCACCTCACGCGAAACTACGGTCAGCACCAATTTATCAGATAAATACTTCACCAAGAAGACTTCCAACAAGAACGAACGCCTACGTTCATTGAAGGAAATCATGGATTTGCGCTATGCAACAGAGAAAAAGTTGGTGGAAGAAGTCATCTACACCATCCTCTACACAGCCAGCGACCGTCCTTTGAATGAACGCATCGACTTTATCGAGTTGGATCAGATTCTGAAGACACAACTGAACAACAATGGAGTGAACATGCCTTATCACTTTATGGTCAGCACCAACAATGGACGAAAAGTCTATCAATGTCCTGATTACGATGAGACTGGTAACGAACGGGTGTTCACGGAAACGCTGTTCAAGAATGACCCCATGCAAAGTGGCGGTACACTGAAGGTGCATTTCCCTGGTTTGGGCAAGTATATCTGGCGTTCCACGTGGTTCATGCTTCCTTCGCTCATCTTTACGATTATCCTCCTTATCACGTTCATTGTCACACTGATACTGATTTTCAGACAGAAGAAACTGACGGAGTTGAAGAACGACTTCATCAACAACATGACACATGAGTTCAAGACTCCGATTTCGTCTATTTCGTTGGCTGCTCAGATGTTAGGCGATGATTCGGTGAACAAGACACCAGCCCTGATGCAACGCCTCACCTCGACCATCATCGACGAGACGAAACGCCTCAGATTCCAAGTGGAAAAGGTGCTGCAACTCTCTATGTACGAGAATCAGCGGGCAAATTTGCACATGAAGGAAGTCGATATCAATGAACTGATTGCTGGCGTGACCCACACCTTTGCGCTGAAAGTGGAGCGAAATGGCGGTAAGATTATCACTAACCTGAATGCCACCGAACCCAATATCTGTGTGGATGACATGCACTTCACCAACGTCATCTTCAACTTGATGGACAATGCCGTGAAGTACCGCCGCAAGGATGCCGACCTCGAACTGAATGTGGAAACATGGAATGAGCCTGGACTGCTATGTATCTCCATCAAAGACAATGGTATCGGCATTAAAAAGGAGGATCTGAAGCGTATTTTCGAGAAATTCTACCGTGTGCACACAGGAAATCTGCACGACGTAAAGGGCTTCGGACTTGGACTCGCCTATGTGCATAAGATTGTGAAAGACCACAAAGGCACTATCGTGGCAGAGAGTGAGCCAGGTATTGGCACGAAATTTATCATTAAACTCAAAACAGAATAACCTGCCCACGCGCTGGGCGATTTTCATCCCCAAGAGAATACAAACAACTTAAAAAAATATAACGATTATGATTACAGACGACAGATTAGAAGAAGTGAACATTCTTCTTTGCGAAGACGACGAAAGCCTCGGTATGTTGCTCCGCGAATACCTGGAGGCAAAGGGTTACAGCACTACACTTTGCCAGGATGGTGAAGAGGGGTTCGACACATTCCTGCAAGGGGATTTCAACCTCTGCATCCTTGACGTAATGATGCCACGCATGGACGGCTTCACCTTGGCAAGTAAAATCAAGGAACTGAACTACGACATGCCGTTTATGTTCCTCACAGCCAAGAACATGAAGGATGATGTGCGTGAAGGTTTCGAACTGGGTGCCGACGACTACATCACCAAGCCCTTCTCTATGGAGGAAGTGGTGTTCCGCATCGAGGCGATCCTACGCCGTGTACGTGGTAAAAAGAGCAAGGATCAGACCATACGTCAGATTGGCAAATTCACGTTCGACACCCAGAAGCAGATGTTGAGCATTGACGACAAGCAAGAGAAACTCACTACCAAGGAGGCAGAACTGCTCACGTTGCTCAGCAACCGTCAGAACGAACTCTTGCAGCGCGACTATGCCCTCAAGACCATTTGGATTGATGACAACTACTTCAATGCCCGTTCGATGGATGTTTATATCACGAAACTGCGCAAGCATTTGAAGGCGGATCCTAACGTGGAAATCATTAACGTGCACGGTAAAGGCTACAAACTGGTCATCTCCAACGAAAACACGAAGGAAGAATATACAAACCAATAGTAACAAGAAAGGTGGACATCCACCTTTCTTGTTATATGTAATTCCACTTAGTGATGGCAATTCTAGCATCAATCCTGACTAGGGCGGCAGCGATGACGTATGATTCAATTCATTGTTATTACGTTTTTTTGTTCACCTTTGCGCTGCTCAAGTAGATTTTAAGAAAAAAATGAGACATAACATCCTCCTGCTTTCCTTACTTACTTTCCTCTCCCTTTCGGCACAGGAACGGGAAGTGATTGACATGAACTTCGACTGGGATTTCAGCAGGGATTCCCTGTTCAAGGATTCAAGAAAGATTGACGTTCCGCATGACTTCCAGATAGAACAGCCTTGGTTAAAATATCCTGTAGATGAAAATAATAAGCCCATCGAAAACATTTCTCATTATGCCACAAGGGGTTTCAAGGAGATGGGGACGGGATGGTATCTCAAGTCGTTCATCCCCGACAGCTGCTGGAAAAGCCGGAGGGTACTCCTGGACTTTGAGGGTATTATGCTGGTGGGAGATGTATATCTGAACGGTGAATATGTAGGAGGAACGGACTACGGCTATGTTGGATTCGAGGTAGACATAACCTCCAAATTGCGATTCAATAGAGAGAATTTCATCATGGTGAAGGCAAACACGAATGCAGAAGCATATTCCAGGTGGTACACAGGCGGCGGGCTCTTCCGACCCGTCAGCATCGTCGTAACTTCCAAGGATCTCTATTTCAACCGTCATCCGCTCTATATCACAACCCGCGACAACCGCTTTGTTAACATCAAAGCTGAGGTTACCAACAATGGAAGCAATAAAAACACGAAAGTCAGGGTAAGGGTATATGCACCCGACGGACAGCTCGTAGTCGAAAAGGATACCATGCAGAGACGGAACTTTCCGACCCACACATGGGAAATGCAGCTGCCCGAGATGGAGATTCCCAATCCGCTCCTGTGGGACACGGAGCACCCTTATTTATATAAGGTAGTGGCATCCATCCTAAGGGGTGACGGCAGTATTGCCGACGAGGTGTCTGAGACCTTCGGTATCAGGACAATAGAATTCGGACCTGAATTCGGATTACGGCTCAACGGCAGGAAGCTGTTACTGAAAGGTGATGCCAGCCACAGCAGCTTCGGTGCCCTGGGTGCTGCTGCCTACCCGCGTGCCATTGAGAAACGTATCCAGCTGTTGAAGCAGTTCGGCATTAACCACATCCGTACCGCGCATAACCCGTATAGCCGCGAGTTTATGCGGCTGTGCGACCGATACGGCATACTGGTGGTTGATGAACTGTATGACAAATGGACGCAGAAATATGCGGGAGGTCGCGTTCCGTGGGAGCACCTCTGGCATTACGACCTGCCGGAATGGGTGAAAAGGGACCGAAACTCGCCGTCCGTCATCCTGTGGAGTCTGGGAAACGAGCTTCAATACCTGTCTGATCTTCCCTTTAACGACTGGGGCGTAACGCCATATCTTATGTTAAGGGAGGTCCTAAAGCGATACGATACTACCAGACTGACCACCGTAGCCATGCATCCAGGTTACCGTAACTGGAATACGGACAGCCTGCCCAGCGATCTTGCCCTGAAGACAGACATACAGTCGTACAACTACCGCTATATGTATTTCCCTGGCGACGGACAACGTTTCCCGTGGATGACCTTCTACCAGAGCGAGGCAAATACTAGCAATATGGGACCGAACTTCTATGAGATGGACCTGAACAAAGTCATCGGGCTGGCCTACTGGGGAACCATCGACTATTTAGGGGAGTCACAGAAATGGCCGGCCAAAGGTTGGGCTCAGGGAGTATTCGATATCTCTCTACAACCCAAGCCGAAGGCTTATCTGATGAAGAGCCTTTTCTCGGAGGAGCCTATTGTGCATATCGGTATAGTCGAGGATTCGAGTCCGGAATATGTCCAGTACGGTAGATCTCTATCGGAAAACTGGAACAGGAAGGAAGGTTCTGTTGTTAAAATCTATACCTATACCAACGCCGAAGAAGTGGAACTCCTCATTAACGGACAATCACAGGGGAAAAAGGAAAATTCAATGGTACCCAGGGTAAGGAACCGTGTGGTGTGGGAGAATGTCCCCTATCAGGAGGGCAGGATAGAAGCCATTGCATACAATAAAGGCAAGGTAGTGGCCCGACATCAGCTGGAGACAACAGGGGAGGCAGTACAGCTGTTTGCTGAAGCAGATAACAGTCAATGGAAAGCTGACGGTATGGACCTCCAGCATATCAATATTGTGGCTGTAGACCAGAAAGGGCGGCAGGTATGGGTGGCGGACGATGAATTGACATTCGAGGTAGAAGGCCCTGCACGCCTGATTGCTGTTAGCAACGGAGACATCACCAGCGACGAGCCGAATGTAACCTCTAAGCGACACCTGTGGAATGGACATGCAATGGCAATACTCCGTGCAGGACGGGAGAAGGGGAAGGTGCTCCTACGGGTTAAATCCAAATACCAAACAATAAGCATCCCATTTCAATTGCAATAAGCATATCAGCCTGCCTTTTTCGGGTTCTCAAAAGCCTTCACTCGAGTCAAAACAACAAAAAGCTCGAGTCAAATCGTGATTTGACTCGAGTAGCTGTTTTCGAACAGAAATGTTCGCAATACGAAAAAATGTTAGTTTGCTTACGCCTCCAGCTTCTTGTTGATGAAGATGTGAGTGAGCAGACCAGCAACAATCAGGAACAGACTGCCCCATGTGTACCAATTCTGGTCAGCCAAGTCGCCCATGAAAGGAACGAACGCGCAGAGAATCAGGAGCACTGCGCCTAACACGATGAGTAAAATACCGAGATTCTTTTTCATTGTATCTATTGAGTTTTTGTTATTATCATTCAAATCAGGTACAAAATAACTACTTTTTCTTCAAACGACGAAACTTTTCAGCAAGAATTTTTCGTTTAAGCCCTAAAAAACTTCATTTTATAGCCATTTATACGAAAAAAATCCATACTTTGGCTTCGCCGAAAGTACTTTCGCTCGACAAGGCACAAAAAAAGCCTGTTTTATTTTGCCATGTGCTCACTTATTCGTACCTTTGCACCGCTTTTGCAAAATATGCAGGAGCATAAACAAAATTATTAACAAATCAAACTTACATTATTGATCTTATGAATCAATACGAAACCGTTTTCATTTTAACTCCCGTTTTGTCTGATGTTCAGATGAAGGAAGCGGCCGATAAGTTTGTCAACTACCTCAAGGACAAGGGTGCTGAAATCATCAACACCGAGGACTGGGGCTTGAAGACGCTCGCTTATCCTATTCAGAAGAAGACTT
>Ga0310786_10010639_pt1 | contig 11552 bp, 8 predicted proteins | sample AusTroGonzalo_MG_FD_203881 | JGI IMG/M metagenome (GOLD analysis project Ga0310786, IMG submission 203881) | Bovine rumen microbial communities from tropical cattle in Woodstock, Queensland, Australia - Gonzalo_03 (v2) (version 2) | ecosystem: Host-associated > Mammals > Digestive system >... | reverse complement strand
AGTCCTTCACCTTGTCCTCGGGTACGCGGTCGCGTACCTTCTCCAGATTACTCAGGTCGCTCAGGCTCCGATAGACGGCTGACTGAGGATAGGGTATCTGCTTGATGCTACTTTCGAATGTTGCCATAATATTTTCCAGACCCTCCCCCTTGACCCTCCCTGAATGGAGGGGAGCGGTTAGTCTTGCTATTTAATCATTAAACTCGTTTCCATTGAAAAGTAATTACTCGCCTCCATTCTGGGAGGGGTTGGGACTCCACTCCGACGGGGCTTTGCGCCACTCCTTCAGCACTTCAATCTCCTCGGGCTTGATGTAGCCGGTCTCGGCGGCCTGCTCGAGCACGGCATTGTAGTCGCTCAGGGTGACGAGCTGTACGCCGGCCTCACGGAAGGCTTCCTCGGCCACGGGGAAACCGTAGGTGAACGAAGCCACCATGCCGATGACCTCCACGCCGTATTCGCGCAGGGCTGCCACGGCCTTCAGACTGCTGCCGCCCGTGGAGATGAGGTCTTCGACGACGATGACCTTGGCTCCTTTCTTCAACTCACCTTCCACCTGGTTGCCCATGCCGTGGTCCTTCGGCTTCGGACGGACGTAGGCGTAGGGAAGGCCCAGCTCGTCGGCCACCAGCGCACCTTGTGCAATGGCGCCCGTGGCCACACCGGCTACGGCTTCTGCCTGGGGGAAGTGCTGCTGGATGGCGTGGCACAACTCCAGTTTGACGAACGAGCGGACGTCGGCATAGCCGAGCGTCTTGCGGTTGTCGGTATAGATGGGTGACTTCCAGCCCGAGGCCCATGTGAAAGGCTCGGCGGGTTGCAACTTGATGGCCTGGATGTCCATCAGTTTCTGTGCAAACTGTTTCTTGATAGCGTCCATAATCTTATGCGGTTTTCTTTTTTCCGCTTGCAAAGGTAAGAAAAAGTTTAGAGTTAAGAGTTGAAAGTTGAAAGTTTTTGCTGTCGGCCCCTGTTTTTTATGTCTTGCAGGCTCAGCTTTGCGTGAATCCCAAGGTCAGGACGCTGAAGCGGATGCGGTGCTCCTGGGGGTGGAACGCATGGGCGCAGGCAATGATGGTGGCGCCGGTGGTGGCGACGTCGTCAACGAGCAGGATGTGACGGTCGGCCCAGAGGGTGGGGGCTGCGACCTGAAACTGCTGTTCCACGTTCTTCAGCCGTTCCCAGCGGTCCAGCTGCGTCTGGCTTTCCGCGAAGTGCAGACGGCGGACGGCGTCCTCCGCGACGGGGATGCCTGTCTCACGGCTGATGCCGCGGGCTATGAGGAGACTCTGGTTGTAGCCGCGCTGCCGCAGCCGCTCCTTGGCCAGCGGGACGGGGACGATGGCGTCGATGCCGTCGAAGAAACCGCTCTCCTTGATGTCGCGACTCATCAAACGGCCCATGCAGAGGCCGATGTCGGGCTGGTGGTGGTACTTGAGGTCGTAGATGACCTGACTGGTCCTGGTGCCGGGGGCGTAGTAGAACCAGGCGGCGGCACGCTCCACGGGCATGAGGCCCCAGAAGAGCTGGGCCATCTTGTTGTCGTAGGGCTTGCGCTCGTAGTGGGTGCGGGGCAGCTCGTCCTGACAGGAACGGCAGACAAACTGCTCATGGACCTCGAGTCGGCTACCGCACATGATGCATGCCCTCGGGGCCATCAGGTCAAGAAGACTGTGCCAGATGCTCATGGGGGTGACTGCTTAGAGGGTGTCGGTGTCGTCCTCGACGTCCATGCATTGGCGGATGATGTCGAACGTGAAGCCGCGTCCCACGGCAAAGCGCAGCAGCTTCTGGTTCAGCTCGTAGTCGCTCTGGGCCTTGGTGGTCTTGCGCTTCTGCTTCAGCAACGGCCGAAGCACGTTGAGGTACTCCTCGTCGCTCACGTCGTCGAGCACCTGCTGGCGGATGGACTCGTCGATGTGTTTCTGCCACAGCGCCTGCTCCACCTTGCGGCGCCCCCACTTGTTGTAGCGTATCTTGTCGAGCACGAAGGCACGGGCATAGCGCTCGTCATCGACGTAGCGGTCCTTGACGAGCCGTTGCATGATGCGGGCCTGTGACTCCTCGTCCACCTCCCAGCGGCGCAGCTTCTCCAGCATCTCCCACTGGCAGTGCTCGCCCTGGGCACAGAGGGCCGACAGGCGCAGCAGGGCATCCTTCTCGCTGATTTGTTTCATGATTTCCGGGCTTTAAGCATTCTATGTTTTCCGAACTGGTCGGCCTTCACCGCGATTTCGGTATAACCCATGTCGCGGAGCATACTCACCAGCTGGTCCTTGTATTGGGGGTTGATCTCGAAGTACAGCAGTCCTCCGGGCGTTAGCGCCTCATGGGCATAGCGGGCGATGGAACGATAGAACAGCAGCGGGTCGTCGTCGGGTACGAAGAGGGCCAACGACGGCTCGTGCTCCAGGACGTTTTGCTCCATCTGTCCCTTCTCCTTTTCGCAGATGTAGGGCGGGTTGCTGACGATGATGTCGAGGGTGGAGGGTGAAGGGTCAAGGTGGAGGGCGTCCACCTGTTCGAAGGTGACGTCAGCCCCTAGTCGCTGTGCATTCTCGCGGGCCACGGCCAGTGCCTTGTCCGAGATGTCCCACGCCGTGACCTTGACCTGCGGCAGTCCGAGTGCCAAGGTAATGGCGATGCAGCCGGAGCCCGTCCCGATATCAAGGATTGTTTCTCTCTCCTCTTTTTCTTTTATCACCCACTCACAGAGCTCGTAGGTCTCCGGTCGAGGGATGAGGACGTCGGGCGTCACCTTGAAGGTCCTGCCACCGAACTGCTCCTCGCCCAACACGTACTGCACGGGCTCGCCCTGTTCCAGCTGTTGAGCCATCAGCTCCAGCTCCTCCTGGGGCAGGTCGGCGTCGCGGCCCATCAGCAGGTCGCCCAACGTGAGGCCATAGCGTACCTCATAGACCATGCGGGCAATGGCTTTCGCCTCGCCCTCAGCGTACAGCGTCGTCAGTCGTTTCCAGAGTTCGGGGTATGTCATGGCACAAAGGTACAAATTAGTTTGGAGTTTAGAGTTTAGAGTTTGGAGTTTTTTTTACTTTTTACTTTTTTTACCCCTTTACCTTTTTACTTTTTTACTTTTTTTGTACCTTTGCCACCATGAATCAGCAAGAGATAGACGAGAAATTCATGCGCCGCTGCCTGCAACTGGCAGCCAACGGCCTGCAGAATGCACGGCCAAACCCCATGGTGGGTGCGGTCATCGTGGCCAGTGACCGGATTATCGGCGAGGGTTACCACCAGCGCTATGGCGAGGGTCACGCCGAGGTGAATGCCTTTGCCTCGGTCAGACCGGAGGATGAGCCGCTGCTGAAGGAGGCAACCATCTACGTCTCGTTGGAGCCCTGCTCCCATTACGGCAAGACGCCGCCCTGTGCCGACCTGATTGTCCGTAAGGGTGTCAGGCGCTGTGTCGTGGGGTGTATCGACCCGTTCAGCGAGGTGCAGGGCCGTGGCATCCGTAGGCTGCGCGATGCAGGCATCGAGGTCACGGTAGGCATCCTGGAAGAGGAGTGCCAGTGGCTCAACCGCCGCTTCTTCACGTTCCACCGTGAGCACCGCCCGTACATCATCCTAAAGTGGGCACGGTCGGCCGACGGTTTCATTGACAAGGACTTCCAACCGGTGCAGATATCGAATGCCGAGACACAGCTGCTCTCCCATAGGCTGCGTGCCGAGGAGGATGCCATCCTCGTAGGCCATACTACCGACGTCCGCGAGCGTCCGCAGCTCACCGTCCGCCACTGGGTGGGACCAGACCCCAAACGCCTTGTGCTCACCCACGACCGTCCGTTGCCGTTGCTCATGGACGACCTCTACCAGCACGGCATCCAGTCGCTCATCGTCGAGGGTGGCCGGCAGACGCATGAGGCCTTTCTTTCTGCAGGGCTATGGGACGAGATTCGCATGGAGACCGCTCCTCTGGTGCTGGGCAACGGCACACGGGCTCCGCAGCTCCCGCCCGATGCCTGTCTCACGGAGAGCATGGTGTATGGGGAGCATACCGTTCAGGTGTTTCGCCACAAAGTATCATGAATCATAAAAGGAGAGGTCGCCCTCTCCTTTTTATTATTTCCTTCTGTTTTTATTTCCGTCCGAAGTCAGCGGGCACCTCGCCCCATTTGCCCGTTTCCCACTTGATGATGGGGTTGCGGAAGTCGTGGGTGTTCAGCCAGCGTTCAGCCCGTTCAATGACCTGGAAGAGCTGCTCGGTCTTCTCGTTGCGCTCCAGCTTGGTCTTGCACCTGCGTTTCTGAACCCAGAGAATGGCGTTGTACGAGTCGCTGTAGATGGTCTTGGAGTGCAGTCCCTTCTGCCAGCAGAGTGCGAGAGCATGGACAATGGCCAGGAACTCCCCGATGTTGTTAGTGCCGTGGACAGGGCCGTAATGGAACACCTGGTATCCTGTCTGCAGGTCAATGGCCTGATACTCCATCGGTCCGGGGTTGCCTGAGCAGGCGGCATCCACCGCCCACGCATCAGCCGTCACCTCGAGTGGCAGTGGCAGTACCGTGTCGTTTCTATAGTCTGGTGGGTTTGTCATATTTAGTGTGCAAAAGTAATAAATAATTATGAATTATGAAATGAATTATGATTTTTTTTGTACCTTTGCGCAGAAGACTGTGTGAAGATACTTACGTTTGATTTTATATATGAGGTTCAGACAATGGTTCGTGTTAGGTGTCCTGCTGGGGTTATTGGCAGGCGAGTCGGCGGCACAGGGCGTGCTGACCGACAGGTATAACATGGCCCGACTGGACCTGGCGGCGGGCCTTCCTCACAACCATGTGAACCATATTTTTGCCGACAGTCAGGGTTTTGTGTGGATCTCAACCTATGGTGGAGGTGCCGTGCGCTATGATGGCTATACGTTTAAACGGCTGTTGGCCAGCGGACTCCTGGCGGCCAGCAATTCGTGCAAGGGATTTGCCGAGGACCGTCACCAGCGTCTATGGGTGGCCTTCGACGAGGGTACGGCGGTGGTTGACATGCGGACGATGGCCTGTATAGACTTCGGCAGCAGGCTGACGCAGAATGCCGTGAAGGTGTATTGTGACACAAAGGGTGCCATGTGGCACGTGACGCGTGACAGCGTATTCCGCTATACTTTCGACGATGCCGGACGCGTGGTGCACATCAGCAAATGCCAATATCGTGGCAATACACCCGACATAACCATCAGTGACATAGAACATAACGGTACAGTATGGATTAATATCGATGGCGGGTTGTATCGCCTGTCGGAAAGTGGAGGTACGTTGGTGCGCGGTGACATTGCTCCAGCCATTGGACAATTACAGGGACTGTATGTGACCGATCTGCTGAAGCGCGGCAATATGGTGTGGATAGCAACGAACCTGGGGCTGTATGCGTACGACCTGTATGCCGGTACCCTGACGGCATACCGCCATACTGCCGACAGTCATTCGCTGTCGCACGACTATGCTACGGCTCTGGCTGTAACACCTAGCGGACGACTGCTGGTGGGAACGTTGCGGGGTATGAATATCCTGAACGAACAACATGGTACCTTTGAACAATGGACGACGGCAACGACCGTAAAGCCTATGCCTAGCGACTTTGTACACTGTCTGATGGTGCGTGACGGACAAATCTGGATTGGAACCGAGACGGCGGGTATTGTCAAACTGTCGCCACAGCCGCTGATGCTCCGCAACTTCGTTCATCAGCCGTCGCAGTCTGGGTCATTATCACCCAACCCCGTCAATGCGATGTACGTAGAGCCCAACGGCACGTTGTGGGTAGGTACTGTCGAAGGCGGCCTGAACAGGTTAAATGCCAAACAGCATACGGAAGACGGAACCTTTGAGCACTGGTCGCTCTACGACTTGGGACTGAAACACAATACGGTGTCGGTATTGGAGCCCGATGCCCATGGGAATCTATGGATAGGCTCGTGGGGCGGAGGATTGAACTATATCAGTACAACGGACCGGGACAGGGTACACCATGTGGAGATGCCGTCCGATATGGTGGCCATGACCAATTATATCGGTGCACTGGCATACGACAAGTATAACGATGCCCTGTGGATAGGCAGTAACGATGGTGTCTTCTATTATGACCTTAAGACAGGAACAATAGCCGATCCATTTGAGGAAAACCGACTGATACGTGGATGCATAGGCAGTCTGGTGGACCGCGAGGGGCGTCTGTGGATGGGATGTCTGTCCGGCTTATGTGTCGTTGATCTGAAGTCGAAAATGCCTTTCAAATATCGTCGTCTGCGCAACAAGTTGGACCATCCCGAATCGCCTGTCATTGACAAGATCTGTTGCTTCTGCGAGACCAAGGACGGCACACTGTGGCTGGGTTCTAACGGTTATGGACTGTACAGAATGGTGAATGGTGAAGGCTTAATGGTGGAGGGGGAAAAGGCAAAAGAGCGCTTTGAATTGTTGACCACGGATGACGGTCTGGCAAACAATGCCGTGAAGGGTATTGTTGAGGATGAGCAGGGACGCTTATGGATTACAACGGACAACGGCCTGTCAGTATATGACCCTCGCACACGTACCTTTAATAATTATGGTGAGCTGGACGGACTACTCAGTCAGCGGTTCTATTGGAACTCGGCGGTGCACGGAGCAAATGGCGCCATCTGGTTGGGCACCATGGCTGGACTCACCGAGATGCGTGGTGAGAATGCGGATGCCCACTATGAGCCGCACTTGCGTTTTACCCGCCTGATGGTCGATAATCAGGAAGTCAGCGCAGCCCATAGCGAAATGCTCGATGCAGACATTTCTCAGGCAACCTGCATCCGACTGCACGAGTCGAACAAGTCGATGGCCATCGATTTCTCGACGTTGACCTATGCCGGTGAGACACAAGGACAATATAGTTATCGGCTGCGTGGCTTCGAAGACGAATGGACGCCTCTGAAGCCTGGTGAGCACTCCGTACGCTATACCAGCCTGAAACCGGGCTCCTATATCTTCGAAGTACAATACACCTTGGGGGAGAATGAAGAACCGCAGACAGCCAGCATCAAAGTGGAGGTGGCACCTTACTTTTGGAAAAGCTGGTGGTTTGTATTGCTGGTCATGGTGTTGCTTTCCGCACTGTTTGTGTGGTACTATCATCGTCGTATGGAGTTGTGGCGTCAGCAAGAAACAGAAAAGTTGCTGTTGCCCATCCGTCGTGTGTTGAACGAGTCTGATGCTCCCGAGTTGCTGCAATCGCGTATTCAGAACATTATTGATAACCACGAGCGCCTGCAGAAAAGCTATCGTCGCAGTGTAGAGGCAGACAAACAGGAAGTGATGCGTACTAAAAAGTCGTTCATGGAACGTGCAACAGAAGTAATGGAACAGAACTACACAAACAGCGAGTTCGGTATCAACGAGTTTGCTGAGGCACTGGGCATGAGCAGGAGTCTAGTCTCAAAACGCCTGAATGCCGAGACCGGACAGAGCACCAGCCAGTTTATCCGTAACTATCGTCTGACCATTGCCAGAAGACTGCTGTTGGAAAATTGGGCCAACAGGAACATTACCGAGATAGCCTATAAAGTGGGATTCAACGACCCGAAGTATTTTACGCGTTGTTTCACGCGACAGTATGGTACCAGTCCAAGTTCGTATGCAGGGGAGGATGCTTCGGTGGACGAAAAATAGCGTAAAAACAGCAATGAATCAGGTGAAAAAATGCACGGTTGTGTGTTTGTCCACCTAATAAACTGTTTTGTCCACCCGTAAGGCTTGGATAATCTTTACTTTTGTACCCAGCAATGTAACATAAAACAAATTATTTCTAACTTTAAAACAATTAACAATGAGAAAACAAGTATTATTCTCTGTGATGCTATCCGTAGGTATCATGGGAGGTCTTGCATTTAGTACGACACCCGTGAAGGCATCGGTGGCACAGCAGGCCAAGACCATCAAGGTCAATGGTTTGGTTGTTGACCAGGATGGTGAACCACTCATTGGTGCAACTGTCAGGGTAAAGAACACTCAGACGGCAACGGTGACCAACATCGATGGTAACTTTGAACTGAGCGTTCCGTCAAATGCTACGCTTGTGATCAGTTATATTGGTTACAAGGACCGTGAGATTGCCGTTCGTGGCCGTGTTGACCTCGGTGAGATCCAGATGGAGTCGGATGACCACTCTCTGGAGCAAGTGGTTGTCGTTGGTTACGGTACGCAGAAGAAAGCAGACCTGACAGGTTCTGTATCTATTGTGAATGCTGACGAACTGAAGCGTGTATCCCACTCTAACATTTCCTCAATGCTCGAAGGTAAGGTAGCGGGTGTGCAGATTACCACTGACGGTCAGCCTGGTGCAGATCCATCGGTACGCATCCGTGGTATCGGTTCATTCGGAAGCACGGCTCCGCTGTACGTTATCGACGGTGTGCCCATGGGTACGACCATTCGCGACTTCTCGCCGAACGACATTGAGACCATCCAGGTGCTGAAGGATGCATCGGCAGGTGCCATTTACGGTTCTCGTGCCGCTAACGGTGTGGTTATCATCACTACAAAGGGTGGTCAGAAAGACCAGCCGCTGAGAGTGGATTACAAGGGCTACTTTGGTATTGACAAGATTCCTGGTGATGTCTATGATGTGATGAACTCCGACCAGTACAGCCAGTACCTTGGTATGGCAGCAGCCAACTCCGGAACGCCATTGCCTGGCGGCTACAGCCTCGGCGAGGATGGTAAGTATCACTTTATGGACAACACCAATACCGACTGGTTCAAGGAGGTCTTCAAGACTGGCATTCGTCAGAATCACAATGTGAACCTGAGCGGTGGTGGTGCTAATAATACATATAATATAGGTCTTGACTACTTCAGTCAGAAGGGTACCATGGAAGGTGCTGGTCCTAACTATGAGCGTTTCACTGCCCGCGTGAACAACACGATGGATACTAAATTCATCAAGTTCCGCACCAGTTTTGTATATTCACACTCCAACCAGGACAACACCTCAATCTCTAACGCCAACGAGTATGTGCAGGGTCTCTACGGCAACCTGCCCAACGTGTTGCTCGGTACGCTGACCATGCAGCCTACTATCAAGGCATACGACGAGAGTACATGGGTACTTGACGATAAGGTCGGTTCTGCCAGCAGTTGGAATTACGATGCTTACGGCTATGGTGTATATTATGACACCATCCACGGAGACATCTCGGCTTCCAACCCCTTGCTCGTCAACAACCTCCTGAGCCGTAACACCATCGTTGACCGTTTCGTGGGTACGGCATCTGCTGATGTTGACCTGCTGAAGATGATTGGTTTCGAGAATAAGAACCACAAGTTGAACTATAAGATTAATCTTTCCTACAGTGCTACACATGCCAACGACAAGACCTGGATTCCTGCATGGATTCAGAGCAACCGTGTTTATCTGGCCAAGGAGAACGAGCGTCTGACCAAGGCACATCGCAAATATACCGATGCGCTGGTTGAGAACACGCTTACTTACGACGGCACTATCGGCTTGCACCATATCAACCTCTTGGGTGGTATCACCTACGAGGAGGAGAATACCAATACTTTGACTGGTATTGGTGTGCAGTATTCCGAGCCTTACTTCCTCCAAATCCAGAACGCTGGAACCAAGGATGCTAACTCTTACGAATATAAGCATGCTCTGACCTCGTTCATCGGTCGTCTGAACTATGACTACGATGGCAAGTACCTGATTTCGGCTGTTATCCGTCGTGACGGCAGCTCTCGACTGACCAAGAATATCCGCTGGGGTACCTTCCCCTCCGTATCAGTTGGTTGGCGTTTCGACAAGGAGAGCTTCTTCCCCATCGACCGTAACATTGTCAATCTGTTCAAGATTCGTGGTAGCTATGGTGAACTCGGTAACGAAAACATCGGTGAGTACGTATATCAAGCTACGATGATGCGTAACAACATGACCTACAGCTTCGGCAACCAGCCCATTACCGGTTCGGCTATCTCCACTTTCGTCAACGAGCAGCTGGCATGGGAGAAGAAAAAGACCATGAACGTCGGTATCGACCTGGCCTTCCTCAACAACCGTATTGAGTTTACCGCTGAATGGTATAAGAACCAGTCTGTTGACCTGCTGTACAGCGTTCCCGTTCCTGCCAGCGCAGGTGTAGCGAACACAAGCGTAACCATGAATGCTGCCAAGATGGACAACAGCGGTTTCGAGTTCTCGTTAACCTATCGCAACCGCGACCATGCGCTGAAACATGAGATCAGTGCTAACCTGAGCACCCTGAAGAATAAGGTGAAATCACTTGGCTTCGGTAATGACTATTACCTCACTGGCGACTACATCACCTACGTTGGCGAAGAGCTGGGTCAGTTCTACGGCTATGTCTATGAGGGTATTGCCCGCACACAGGCCGACCTTGACGACCACGCCACTCAGGCAGGTGCACAGATAGGTGACTGCCTCTACAAGGACGTCAATGGTGACGGACAGATTACGGCCGACGACCGCGTAGTGCTGGGCAGTGGCCTGCCGTCTGTCAACTTCGGTTTGAGCGGAAGTCTGGAGTACGGCATCTTCGACCTGAACATCTCTACTTACGGAGCCCTGGGCTACCATGTGTCTGACCATATTTGGAATGCCCTGAATTCCTGCTACGGCTATGGCAATAAGGATGTGGCCATCCTCGATGCCAACCGTTATTCAGAAGACGGCCTGACATATATCTCCAGTGTTCCCCGTACTTATATTACGGCTAACGGTGAGGGTTGGAACGACTATTTCAGCGACCGAAAGATTCAGAATGCAGCCTACTGGAAGATTGCCAACGTTGAACTGGGCTGTAATCTGCCTAACAAGTGGTTTGGTAATTACGTCAGCGGCGTACGTGTCTATGTATCGGCACAGAACCTCTACACCTTTACCAAGTACAAGGGTTACAACGTCGATTTCGCTCCTGGTACCTTTACTCCTGGTTATAACTACTGCTCTTATCCAAGTGCACGTAGCTTCATGGCCGGTATCCACTTCTCGTTCTAAAGGTAAACAAGGTAAAAATGAAAAAAAAGCAAGAACATTATGAAACTATATAAATTATCATTGGCCCTTGTGTTGGGCCTTGGTGCGCTGACATCGTGCAGCGATAAGTTGGAACTGACCAACCCCAACCAGCAGACATCGGGAACCTTCGGTTACACTGCTGATGAACTGGAGGAAACCGTTATTGCCGCCTACAACCATATCCGTATGGAAGGTACCTACGCCCGTGTAGGCTTTATGCTCGACGTGTGCCGAGGTGACGAGGTTTGGAACTCTTCACAAGTATGGTACATGCCGTTCGACGACCTGAACGCTCCCGTGACCGACGAAATCGGACAGTGGTCGTGGCGTGATTGGTACTACACTATCAATGTTTGCAATTTCGCACTCTCACGCTGTGGCGACGACAACAGTCAGCTGGGCGACAGAATGAAGTATATCAAGGGACAGATGCTGTTCCTGCGTGGTCTGGCTTATTATAACCTGGCCGGATACTACCAGAATCCTGCTCTGATTACCGACTACAGCCAGTACTCTTCACTCGACGG
>Ga0310786_10010638_pt1 | contig 11553 bp, 8 predicted proteins | sample AusTroGonzalo_MG_FD_203881 | JGI IMG/M metagenome (GOLD analysis project Ga0310786, IMG submission 203881) | Bovine rumen microbial communities from tropical cattle in Woodstock, Queensland, Australia - Gonzalo_03 (v2) (version 2) | ecosystem: Host-associated > Mammals > Digestive system >... | reverse complement strand
TTCGGACTATTTTATTTGTATTAAAAATCCAAGGAAAAAACCGCCTTTAGTGGCGGTTTTGAATCTCTGGTCGGGGCGAAAGGATTCGAACCTTCGACACCTTGGTCCCAAACCAAGTACTCTACCAGACTGAGCTACGCCCCGAACGGCGCATATTATATCAGCTTTTTTACTAAACGCAAGTTATATTTATTTCATTTGACATATATTATTCAATAATGTGATACTTTATTTGTGTCCTGAAATGGGGAATACGATGAAAATAGATTATACTTTGCATACGCATACAGTTGGGTTCGATGGTCGCAATACCCCCAAAGAAATGGTGGAAGCGGCGATTTCGCGCGGTTTCAATACGATTGGTTTTTCCAACCACTTTATCGTTCACCCCAATATTAAAAAATCTAAAATGTATAAATATGCGGTATTGGGCGGATACCGCGATATATACAGTGACAATATTGAACAAACGATTGATTTGTTTAAACCGCATTATGAAAATGTGCGTGCGTTACGTGCGGAATACCCGAATATTAACATTCTTTGCGGTATGGAAATGGATTATTTTTCGTATCCAAATTGGGCGGAAAATATGCGGTATGCCGTGCGTGAATTGCGACCTGATTATGTGATTGGTGCAATGCATTTTATTGAATTAGATGGTGAAATTCTAAATATTCACGATATAAGGGATGCCGGAACCCCGAAATCAGGGCGTCTATTGCGCGAATATTATCAGAATTTGATGCGTCTGGCGGAATTTGATTGGCGCAATACCGGTTTTCGTTTTAATTGGATTGCACATTTTGATTTGCCACAAAAAATAGGTTTGTCTTATCCTGATATGGAAGTCGCAGCCATCCAGGCATTGCGCAGGAATTCTGTGCCAATTGAATTGAACACGGCGCAGATTAAAAATCCGCGTTATAGGTTGAATCCGGCGGCCATGGGCGAAATCAAGAATTTGCCGGTGGTTATTAGTGATGACGCCCACAGGGTAGAGCGCATAGGTGCAGATTTTGACGAGATATACGAGATTGCAAGAAACGCTGGCGCCCAGAATATATGCACATCTGCCGAGAATTTGAAACGTTTTGTGAATGTTCGCGGACGTTAAGTTTTTACCTGAATTATCAGTTTGTTTGCTAGGTTAATATTATTTTATAATATTTTTTACAAAATCACTTGACAAAAATATTTTAAGTGCTATAAATATACGGAACAAGAACCAAAGGGGGTACAAAATGCCTACACAGGAATATAATGAATTAGTGGCCGCACAAAAGGCGGACGAAGCATTGCCTGCGTTTATGGATTTGGTTGAAGATGCTTTTCAACAAAAGCATGGGGGCAACCAACAGGCAAGCCGTGTTGTCAACAAGACCAAGGACGGTATTAAAACACGTACCATCCAACAGGTAAAAGACTATTTTAGAAACAATATACAAAATATCCATGCGATTATTTATATGCGCAGTCCGTATGCGTTGCATGCTATTTTGTACATATTGGGTAACATACAATGCGAAACATTTTTGAAATCGCTTTCAGAACAAGACGTTAAATGGTTGCGTAAGTTGATTAACAAAGTCAAAGACTACGATATGCCTGATGCGGATAAAACGGATCAATATGCGTCAAATTCTGATGAAAGCAACCCAAATGAAGTTATGCGCAAAAGAACCGCAGAAATGCAGGTTGCCTTGGTTGTATATTGGGACGAAGCATCTGCTGCGGTAAAGAGATGGGACAAAGCATTGCAACGTCTTGCCAAGACAAAAAAACACCAAGCCATGGTTGCAAAAGAAGATATGTGGAGCTTTGATCGTTTGTGGCAGGAATTGTCGAAACATTACAAGGATAAAAATGCTTTGATTCAGGCCAAGTGTTATAAGTTGTCAAAGTGTTCAGCGGAACAAAAGGCAAATGTGGAAAGTTGGTTCACAGTTGCCACAAATCCGGAAACCCATAAAAATGAAAAAATGTTTATGGCATCATACATTGATGAATTCAAAGAATTCCTTGGTATTGCAAATGATGCCGAGGCATCAGAACAAACCGTGACACCAACAGCTGTTGTTGAACAACCGGTGGCACAAGAAGAAGTGACGGTTAAAGAACCTGTTGCCCAGGCGCCGGTTCAGATTGATGGAATGGCCGGTGTCAAAGCGTTGCAAACACTGGTTGAAAAATTGATTGTGTTACGCGATGCGGCCCAGCAATCCGAAGAGCAGGCAACCGCGCAATTTAACGATGCGTTGACCAATGTTCGGTCGGCTAAAACTGGTGCGGAACGCGCCCAATTATTGGCCGAGGCAACAGATGCGAACACTGTCTTGGACGGGTATGCCCAACAAAAAGAAGCACATAATGCGGATATACATACCGCGGAAGATTTGTTGGCGCAACGCGCAGAACTTGAACGGTTGTTAGCAGCCAAAGATGCGGAAATTGCCGCGTTCACAAAGCAGATACAGGAAAAAATAAAATAATGTTTTGACCGGTATAATAAAAACCGCCCAATCGGGCGGTTTTTATATATAAAATAATAGACAAATCATTTATTGTGTGTTATAAACAAACCTAGCAGTAACAAATAGGGGACAACATGGCATACGAAGGTTCGGGGGCTGATAGGTACAAAGAAACAGCCGGATTTATATATAGTTGCATTTCTGTGGTACGGGAAAGAAATTCATTGGGGGCGCGGGTTCTTTTGACTTCTCAAATTGACCTGGTGGCGTCATTGGTGCAAAAAACATGCAAATGGGGCCGTTGCGATTACCTCTTGCATTTATTGTTGGCCGGGGTGCGCGCGATGGATCATGAATCTGTGTTGAATCAGATACCAGAAGAACACCGAGAACTGTTAAAAAAGACGCTGGCGGTGGCCATAAAACATCCAAAACCAGATGTCAAGGCCGCCGAATCTGAACGAAGATCAAGTATGGAAAAGGCGCGACAGAATAATTGGAATCTAAAATCAGATGATAAACAGTTAAATCTTTGTAATCGTAATGCCGCCGAATGTGCGTTGTTGGTCGCAGAAAGATGGAATACTGTTATTGAAGAATTAAAAGATTGGGCGAAACTGTTGGATGTGCCATATGATGAAAATGTGTGGCAAGAACAAAAATCGGAGTCCAAGAAGAAACACGAGGAACCCACACCACCAAAGAAACCGGACTTCCCAGTAATAGATGATGCATACATAGAACATATTAGAAATAATAAGGCGGGGCGCGGTCGTCCAAGAAAAGATAAAACCGTTGCGGTTCCCCCGGCAAATCTTGTTAAGGTTTCTTCAGAAGAAAAACAAAAAACACATTCTGACACTATTACAACCGAAGACGGTAAAGAATTGTGGGCAATATCTAAATTAGAAGAAAAGTTAGGTGTCAAGAATTTTGCGGCCAAGAAAGCGTATTATATAAAACATCATCCGACCACTCGGGGGATAATAGAACGTTGGTTTGAGAAACGGGGCTATGCATTATATTTCAAATCAGAAAATTTTGCGAAATTACAAGAACTGATGTTTCCACCAAAAAAAGAAAAACCGGTAAAAGCGAAAAAAGTAATTGTGCAAGATACCGTTGGCCTGACCCCTGTGAAAGAAGGCGAAGTGCGCCGTTCAGATATTCTTAGAACTGCTGATGGCAAGGACTTGTGGTCTATGCAGAAATTGGAAAAAGAGTTGAAAATATCAAACTTTGCAGTGAAGAAATCGCGGTACCTAAAAAAACATCCCGCTGATAAAAAAACGATAGAAGGATGGTTTGTGAGACGTGGACTGGTACTGTATTTTGATTCAACATATTTTGATAAATTGAAAGAATTGATGTGCTCACCAACGGAAGAACCTGTTACAGAAGACATAAAGAAAACAGTGAAAAAGGTTGAAGCAACACCTAGGGAAGAAAAAATTGCACCAAGTGTTACAGATACAAACGAATTATGGACGGCGGAACGATTAGTCAAAGAATTGGGTTTGGTAGATGCAGCCGATTTGGCCAAGAAAAAGTTTGCGGTATTGAAAAGAAATCCGAAATGTGCCGAAACGGTGAATAAATGGTTTATTAAACGTGGACATAGCAAACTGTTTAAATCAAGCCATTTGGAAGAACTGAAGGCGTTATTTGATGCGTTGCCAAAAAGAAAACGTAATCGAACAATTGTCGAAGAAACCGCAATCGTGGTTGCACCGGTTGTTGAATCGCAACCCGTGGGTACAGATCCCATAATGACGACAGAATCAACAGAAATTCCGGTGAATGAAGGTGGTGTTGGTGTGGAAAAATCCGACACGCCAAACGTAAACGGGGGTGTGGTAACCGTTGTAAATGAAGAAGAAACACCCGTGCCTGTTATCACCATGGAAGAACCCGCGGCACCAATAGTCGAAGAAACAATTGAACCCAAAATTAAAGAAACGGTTGCGCCGACTGTGCCTGCGGCATCATTGCCCCAAGAACCGCAACCCTTGGTGTCTGTTCCGGCATTCGGTATGGCGGATGTAAAGGCGGTTGTAAGTTATTTGGAACATTTGATGGGGCTAATAGAATTGGCCACCAAGGATTATCAGACCGCCGAAATAGAATATCAAAGAGCCAAACAAGAATTCGACAGAATAGACAACCGGTTAAATGAACTAAATAAAAGTTTTGGTGATATCAAAGACGCATTGGTAAGGGTTGAAAAAGCGGAAACGCATCTTGCAAATGTGTTAGAACAATATCTGCCCCAACAGAATATTGTGCATTAGTATCAAACAACCGCCCATTTGGGTGGTTGTTTTATGCGATTATTTTCTGAATAGCATAATTTGCCATAAATAATCCAAATGTTCCGGTTACGGTAATTATGGAACCAAAATTTTTATCGGGGGCGATTTCGCCACTTGGGACCTCGGTCGAAAATACAACCGGAAAATCGGGCAGGCGTTCTTCGCGGACTATTTTACGAATGCGGGCCGCCAACGGACAAGCGTATGTTTTTGATATTTTATCCATTCTGATTTTTGTCGGATCCGTCTTTCGTGCCGCGCCCATCGAAGATATAAATGGTACATTATTTTTATTGCACCAATGGTAAAGTGCAATTTTTGATGGTACGGTATCAATGGCATCGATTACAAAATCTGGAACCTGGGGCAGGGTACTATTTTCATCAAAGAACATGTCCAATGCGGTAACATTTACATTATGATTTATGTCGGCAATTCGTTCTTGGACAACATCTACTTTCTTGCGATTCAATGTAGAATGTGTTGCTATAATCTGGCGGTTAATATTTGATTCTTCAACTGTGTCAAAATCAATTACAATTATGTTTCCGATACCGGTTCGGGCCAGTGCTTCGATTGCAAAAGAACCGACGGCACCGCATCCAACAACCATTACGGTTGCATTTTGTAATTTTTGGATTTTTTCGTCGCCAAATAACATGCGACACCTAGTCAATTGGTCGGACATAACTTATAACCTTTTGGAAATTCTGATATATTTGTGTGGTAATTGCGTCTATTTCTTGCCCAAATATATTTGCAATGGCATTAGATGCCAATTCGATGGATTCTATTTCGCTTTCATTATCATATGCATCAGTTTCGGTCAATAATCGTGATGTCGGGGTTTCGGCAATGCGTGTGGCGGCCTTGGCATCTTGGGGTGTGGAATAAGAAAAATATACATTATATTGGTCGGCCAATTGTTGGATGATGCCTGTGTCGCCATTAAAGGCGTGTGCCACTATAATTGGTGGCATAGATTTATGTAACACTTTGAATATATGTAATATTTTGTCCCATGCGCCAACGCAGTGTAAATGCACAGGGCGATTTAATTCGGATGCAATTTTCAACTGGGTGATAAAGATTTCCTCTTGGGCGGAGATATTGTCATGATATTTATCAATGCCGATTTCGCCCACCATCAACAGTGGATTTTGTTTCAAGCGATTATATAAATCTGATTGCCAATCTGGGGTTATGCTTGCTATGTACCATGGGTGCACACCGATACAGGCGAATTGTTTGTCGTCTGATATTGTGCTAATTTTATCCCATTCCGATTGGGTTGTTGCATTACATATACGTCCCATCAATATATCTGGGCAGGGGGCATTTGTTATTATATGACAATGTGCGTCTGTATAATTCATTATTTCTATAACTATAGTGATGAATTTTTCATCTTGCAACAAAGTTTTTTATATGCATTTATTCGTGTTGCATTAAAATGTAAAAAGTGTCAGAATGTATTCCAAAGGATTATATAATGGCCAATAAAACAAAACTTAGTCGCAGCGAGCGTGTTAAGAAATTTGGTAATCTAATCAATAAAATATATCATAATACCGCGCCGCTACTGTTGGTCGAGGCATTGGTTTTTGGCCTGGTTGCGATTTTAATGATGCTGAATCCGGTTGAAATAGTAAATACGATGGCATTTGTTGTTGGTGCCGGTTTGATAGTATTTGGTTTATACCGCCTTAGTATGGTGTTTGTATCTAACCTGGGGTTTGGGGTTGGAACGTTTGATGTGTTTTTTGGCCTTGTAACAATGATTTTGGGATTTGTGTTTTGTGTATATCCGCGCGGGGCGGCATTGGGTATAATATATGTGTTTGTGATAATGTTCTTGCTAAATGCGTTGCGTATGTTGTTTTTTGCGATAAATATGGCGCGCGTTGGTTTTGAACGCTATATGCTTGATTTGATTGCGGCGGTTGTAATGATTTGCCTGTCGCTGGCATTACTGTTCTTGCCGAACCTGGCAATTGGGGTATTAGTTTGGTTTATTGCGATATATTTGTTGCTGTATGCGGCGGCTGATATATATATGTTTCTGAAACTATTTCGGTTGCGTCGTGCGGTGCGCGGAATAAAGTAATTAAAAATCAAAAAAATATTGAAAATACAAACTGTTTTGTATATAATGCAGGTATGATTATGACGAAACAGATCTTTTATGTCTTTCACCACGCCCACGCGGGCGTATGTTTCTAGCTACCTATAATTTCACATTGATGTATTGTATCACACTGTGATACACAAGGTTAACGGTTAAAAAAATAGGAAAATAAAATGGATTTAAAACCAACAAAACCTTTATCAGGATTTATAGAGTTATTGCCGGCGCAGCAGCGTTGCTTTGACGAGTGCGCGCGCCGTATGTTGAACGTATTGCGCGATTGTGGTTTTTCAATGCTGGATTTACCGGCAATTGAACGCGCAGAAGTTTTGACAGACAAAGATAACTGGGACGAAATCGAAACACAAATGTTTCTGTTTCAATATGGCGATACAAAAATGGGTTTGCGTTACGATGGAACGGTCGGATTGTCACGCTATGTTGCGGGGCATCTGAATGATTTGGTGTTTCCTTTCCGTGCAAGCCAATTTTCCAAACGCTATCGCGGGGAACGCCGTCAACGTGGTCGTTATCGCGAATTTTATCAGATGGATATGGATATAATGGGTATCAATACTTTGTCCACAAATTATGATGCGGAAATTATATCTGTGATTCAACGTACATTGAATTCTGTATCTGAATTTATTGGGGAAAACTATGTCAGAATAGGCAGCCGCCCATTTTGGGATGCGCTGTTTAATTGGTTGGATATGACTGCTGAACAGAAAAAGGCTGTATTTGTCCTTATCGACAAGAAAGACAAGATGGAACCATCTGAATTTGTTGCGGGCATTGCTGATACTTTGGAAAATCCAGAAAAAGAGCAGGCCATACATTCTGTTTTTGAAAATGGCTATGCTGGTTTGCAGAACAAGACCGATGCATTGGATGCCGCAATCACAGAAATAAATGACTTTATGCGTACACTTGATTTTATGGGTGTGAAAAATGCGCGTATAGATTTGTCTGTTACACGTGGTTTGGCGTATTACACCGGATTGGTTTTTGAATTTGGATTAACTGATTACCCAGAATTGGGAACCGCGGCCGGTGGCGGTCGTTATGCCGACTTGGTGGGTAAATTTTCCAAAACCAAAATTATTGGGGTTGGGGCGGCAATCGGTTTCTCAAGAATATTTGTCGCGCTGATGGAAATGGGTAAAATTGACCTGTCGCAATTTGAATCTGCAACCGATGTTGCGGTGCTGGTCATGGGTGACGACAATTTGCCATATGCGATGTCCGTTTTGAATACTTTGCGGGACGAAAAAATACCGTCTGTGGCGTTTTTAGACACCGATAAAAAGTTCAAAAGTCAGATTGAATATTCTGATAAAATATTGGCTAAATACAGTATGATAATTGGCGAAGATGAAGTAAAAAATAATGTTGTTGCCGTCAAAGATATGAAAAGTGGTAATCAACAAACTTTGTCGTTGTCTGATGCAATAAAATTGGTGCAAAAGGACGCGTAAATGGTAATTGATCAGAAACTTTTGGACATAAAAAAGCGTGCTGAGGATATTCAGATGCAAATGAATTCCGGTGAGGTGTCGGGAACCGAATTGACCAAATTGTCCAAGGAATATTCGCATTTGGCCGAGATTTTGCCGCTTGTGGATGAATATTTTCAGACAAAGCAGGGCATAGAAGACGCAACCGAAATGCAACACGATCCGGAATTGCGTGATATTGCGGTGGAACAATTAGAAAACCTTAAACACGTCTTGCCCGATATAGAAAAACGGTTACAAATTGCCTTGCTTCCGCGTGATGATGCGGACGATAATAGCGCCATTATGGAAATCCGTGCTGGGGTGGGTGGTGAAGAGTCTGCATTGTTTGCGGGCGATCTGTTCAACCAGTATAAGTCATATGCAATGCGCCATGGGTGGAAAATCGAAATGGTTGATGAAAATGCAACCTCGCTGCATGGGTATAAAGAAGTTATATTCAGAATCGAGGGCGATGGGGTGTATGCGCGTATGAAGTTTGAATCAGGTATTCATCGTGTTCAACGTGTCCCAGAAACCGAGGCTGGCGGTCGTATTCATACCAGTGCGGTTTCTGTTGCGGTTATGCCCGAAGCCCAAGATATCGACATAGATATCGAAGAAAAGGATATTCGTATTGATGTTTTTCGTGCGTCCGGGGCGGGTGGCCAGCACGTTAATAAAACCGATAGTGCGGTGCGTATTACGCATTTTCCGACGGGTATTGTGGTTACATGCCAAAACGAACGCAGCCAGATTCAGAACAAGGCGACGGCTATGGCGGTTTTGCGTTCCAAACTTTATGAAAAGGAACGTATGGAACAAGACGCGGCACGCACATCGTCCCGGCGCAGTATGGTTGGGTCAGGGGATCGCAGCGAAAAAATTCGTACATATAATTTCCCGGAACAGCGTGTAACGGATCATCGTATAAAATTGACACTCTATAAACTGGATGATATTTTGGCCGGTGGGGAAGGTTTGGATGAAATGATAGATGCATTAATAGCGGCCGACCAACTGGAACGGCTTGCCGCGATGGAATGAATTAGGTTTTACTATCCAGTGTATATAAAAACCATGTTTTTTGGGCCATAAAATGGCCCAAAAATTTGCTAAAAATGGCTGTTTTTAGGCAAAATTTTCACAAAAACATAAATTGAAATAATATAGTAAAAACGGGGCGTTAGGCCGTCTTGTTAATATGGCGTTTTAGGAAATAGGGCGGGTAGGGTATTATGAGCCAAAATGGGGACATAATTGGCGGTTTTGTGGGCTAAAATTGGCACGATTTTTATATAAAAAATCAAAAAATACAAATCAAAAAAATTATAAAAAATGGCGTCCCACTATTGGTAATTTTGATGACTGAAACCAATGGTGGTGCATACTGTTTAATATGGTGGCGCCACACATTTTTTGTTGAGAGAGATGTGTTTATGTGTGGCGTCATACAGTAGTAGGTATTAGTATATTATAAAGGCGCATAATATATATTATGTATAGTTTATTATAAATAGGAAGGGGAATGTTTATGAAAACGTATGGGTGTTGTAAGGCATTATTGTGCTTGGATGCTGTTTGTTTTATTGATATTTTGTGTGGTGGTCCTGCCTGTGAAATGCTGTGTTTTTTGCTGTTGGCGCCCTTTTTATAATTATGACCTTTTCTCTCTCGGCGCATTCGTCATACAAATATACGTCCGAAATAATTTTGCTCGCTCTCAGCGCTTTGATCATATAAATATATGTTCTGTTATATTTTGCTCGCTCTCAGCCACATAGTAATATAAATTATATGCGTTGAAATAATTTGCTCGCTATCTCCGTCTGTTGGAACTTATATATAAAAATGTGTTTTTATAAATTTTACATGCCTTTATATATTAAACACGGATTTGTGATTTTTTTTTTGTGGGTTTATGGCCTGTGTCTGGATGATTTCGTGTAACAAACATTTCGTGTTTGGTATCGGCGAACTTTATAGATTTCGTATATTGAGACAAATTTAGGCAAATTTTACGAAATTTGCCCTACTCTGACCCGAAAATTTGCAAAAAATGGCGGATTTCTGCGGGTTTTGAGCTGTTTTTTGAACAAAAATCGTATTTTGTTGCTCTATTTTTATATTTGTACAACTTTTGGTAGAATTTTCTTCTTGATTCTAGATATTGTATTTTGCACTTGCAACGAAATTTATGCCAGTGCTATAATTTGCCCATAGGAAAGGATGTTTTGTTGAAATTTATTGCAAATTTTCGTTTTTGTGCTTTGTTTTTGACTGGTTGTTTTGCGCTTTTGCTTGGTATGACCAGGGGGGCGTTTGCTTTGTCTTGTATTGATGTTGCAAGACCATATACTTACAGCTGTGATGCGGGTCAGTTTTTAGAGTGTGGAATAGATCCGTATGATGGTAATTGTTCAGATTGCGTGTGTTGTTTTTGTGAGGCGGGATACACAAGCACTGGTGGTGGGCATATTGATTATTGTGATGCGGTTAACCCTGGTATTCCTTCGGGTGATAGTGGTTGTCGGCCGATTGGTGATTTGTGTTCAGGTTATGATACCCCATGTCCGTCTTATTTTAGCGATATATATAGATGTAAAGAGTTAAATGTTGGTTGTCCGTCTGGGTGTCATACTTACGATATGTGTAAAACGACGACCGGAGAAATTTCGCAATATACGGATGGAAATTGCCATATGGAAGGAAATACGTGTTATGCGAATACGCGTGCCTGCAGTGAATTTACGTTTAGTGGTGGTTTTTGTGGCCAGGATTTTCAACAAGGAAACGCTGTTTGGACAAATTCTAATAAATGGAATGTCCAGGGTTGCACATGTGTGATGGAAAATTTAGATATAGAACATTTCATATTTAATATATACATTGGTTGCAAGAGTTTGTATGCGTATAACCACGTTGCAGATGCGGATAAATTTATTGCAGACACAAATTCACAAATAAAGTATACAGTAACACGTGCTTATTGTGCGAGGTGCTATCCAGGGCATATTCCTGATATTGTATCCTCGCCGGATGAGAATGGAATTATTAGACGGCCAGAAAATGAACCAGGGCGTAGTTGGGGAACCTCGTCATGTAATGCGGTGGTTCCTGCCGGGTATTATGCAGATGGTTGT
>Ga0310786_10010637_pt1 | contig 11553 bp, 8 predicted proteins | sample AusTroGonzalo_MG_FD_203881 | JGI IMG/M metagenome (GOLD analysis project Ga0310786, IMG submission 203881) | Bovine rumen microbial communities from tropical cattle in Woodstock, Queensland, Australia - Gonzalo_03 (v2) (version 2) | ecosystem: Host-associated > Mammals > Digestive system >... | reverse complement strand
ATGAGCCCGGTACAATACCGGACTCATAACGCTGTTTTATCCTAACTTTAAACTGTCCAACTTTTTGGGGTCAGTTCACTGAGCCGGGTTCTTTCATTTATTCAGAAAAAGATTTACTTGTTTGCAGGGCGCTTGTAACCGAAGGGTTTCAAGAGTTCGTCATTCGACTTAATGACATCGCCCATACGTTTGGTCGAAGTACCGAAACCGTCGCCCGAGTTCTTCACCGGATTGTAAGACTGGTCCGGAATAGTACAACGTAACTGGTTACGCAGGTTAGCCTCTACTTTATATACATAGGCGCCCGTAGCAAGCAGTTTCTTGTTCTTGGCATGTACGTAGCCATCCTTGTCCGGCTTCATTTCAAAGAACATCTGCAGAACACCAGCTTCGTTCGTATAGTCAGGATCGTTCAATTCCTGAGTGAAATCGAAGAAGTTCACAAAGTTGCCCAGCGAGGTATAGACCCAAATCTTCATGCGCAATTTAGACTTGTACAAGTTAAACTGGCTCAAATCGCTCGGGATCTTGGTTCCATCTTCGCAGAAACGGCTCACGTATTCTTCCACAGTGAATTCCTCGTAGAATTCCTTGGCGTTTTGGTCGAGTTTCGAGGTGTCGATTCCGATACCCTTGCTCGAAATCTTGCCATTCGGGAGAATCAAATCATCCAGTGTTGCAAGACCGCTAACACCATTCACCGTCGGGAGCTTGACATCCATGACAAGGGTCGGTCCCAAATGCTTGGTACCCTTGACACCCGGATACGGTTCCTTACCGCTACCTTCCTTGGTCTTGAAGCTGCCACCAATCAAGGTTTCCACTTCTTCTTCGGTCGTGGGGTTTCTGATGCTTACAGCAAAGGTTTCACCCTTCTTGGGCGGGTTCTTGGCATAGTATTCGTCTACTTTATCCTTGGAAACGGTCGTTACGGGCTGTTCCACCGCAATTTCGATATCCCTACTATCCTTCATAATCACGACTACAGAATCGTAGACTTCGTTACCGGCCTTATCCTTGTAGAAGCGCACAATGGTGTTCACTCCCTTTTCAAGACCCTGCAGGACAAGCGTATCCTGTTCCACGCCATCAACCGTCCACTTGACATTCACGAAGTTGGAGCGGATAACCTGCATCTTGGTCGGCGAGAGGATTTCCACCACAGGAACAGTCTGATCGAGCACCACAAACACAGCCTGCTTGGCAGCATTGCCATACTTGTCTACATAGGTGTAAGACACCTGATAGCCGCGGTCGCCATCCGGGTTCTTGACCATGTTGCCCGACTTATCGACAATGTAAGTCAATTCAACAGAATTTCCCGTTTTGGCGTCAACATATTCATAGGACACCTTGAAGATTCCGCTAGACTTGTCAACGTTCTTGGTCGGAATAAAGCCGCCGTTGCCATCGACATACAGAGCTTCACCCGTCACGGCGTCGGCCTGGTAAGAAACGGTCACCGTCTTACCGTCAATCACAGTCTCATAAGAAACGGTAATGACTTCAACAGAATCAACCTTGCCCTTTTCGTTTACAATAGCCTGTTTTACAACGTTACCCTTCTTGTCGGTCACGTAGCTAACCTTAACCTCGGTACCAGCCACCTTGGCAGAATAAGTCTTCTGGATATAAATGCCGTTAATAGGCGTACTTGTGGTATTCGGGTTATCGATATCAAGCGAAACCGTCTGTTTTGCCACATTCGAAAGGGCGTCGTAAGTCTTTTGCGGAACATCGATCTTCTTGCTCAGGTCAACAGGAATCGTAAAGCGAGTCGTATCGCTCTTGCTCTTTTGCGGGTCATTGTCCACAATCGTCACCGTAATTTCATTCACGGTGTCCTTGACATACACGTTCGTGTCAGAAGATGCAGTCTGTTCCACAATCGTATAGATGTTGCCACCCAGGTTCGCATCGGTTGCCGCAGAAATAGTCACTACCGGCGAAATATCGCTGTAGTACACAATCAGGCAATCTTCGGCACAACCTTCAAAGCCATCGACATCGCAGACTTCCTTGCAGATTTCGTTTCGGCCCGGCACAAGCGTCGTATCGCCGCAAGTCATGTTTTTACGGTTAACTTCCCAGCAGACATTCAAGCTGTCTTCGTTCGTATAAATCGGGTCTTCCGGTTTAATCCAAGTCGAATCTTCGTTGCTAGCTTCGACAATTTCGATCAGCGGCGACGGAATATCGCGGACATTCACCGTGATAATCTTGGTATCATATCCACCATGCTGGTCTTCAACCTTGACACGAATCGAAATGGTCGGGGTCTTTTCGTAATCAATGTCAGAGCACTTGAGCGTCACAACGCCATCGGCAGACAAATCAAAGCACTTGCTCGGGTCGCTAATAAGCGTCCATGTCAAGACCGTGTCATCCAAGTCGTAATCGATAGCCTTCAAGGTGTCGACCACGGTACCCTTCGGGCTATTTTCGGTAACGCTGATGGTATCTGTCGTAATCTTCGGATTTTCATTCACGTTACGGATATTGATTACCACAGGCTTAACCACAAAGAGCGTCGGGTCATTCTTGTCAGCCAGCATGACTTCGATTGTATAAGAATCCGGTTCCGTTTCGTAGTCGAATTCCTTCTTGGTCGTAATCACACCAGTCGGAGAAACAGCAAAGAACGCAGTGTCGCCACCCACAGCGGTGAACACGTCTTGTCTGAATACGGGCACAGAGTCGTTTTCACCCCATTCAAGAGTACCCACAACCGTTTTCGGGGCCTTGTGTTCATCGATTTCAAATTCCTGATCTTCCAAAATCGGATTTTCGTTGACGTTGCCAATCGGAATAATAATCGTCGTATCGGCCTTCATCTTATTGTCAACATCTTCTACGTGAACTTGAATATCGATATACTGAATCTTTTCGAAATCGAAGATTGTAGAATCCTTGACCAGAACATAACCAGAATCCGTTACGGTTACATAATCGCTATAATGGCTGGTATCGCTTATGCTATACACACAAGCTGGGCAACCCACAATACCGTGAACACCGCGCAAGGTATCAATCACAGTACCATTCAGCGGATTTTCGTTAACCGCATGCAACGTATCCTTTTTAAACTTGAGCGGATCAAGATCAGGATCACTGATTTCCAAAGTGATGAAACCATCATGAGAGCCATCTTTCAGCGTTGCTGCATTCAGGTTCTGGATGATAATTTTAAAGGTTTCTTTTCCAGGCTTGCTGTCCGTTCCTTCATCAATTTTGTCATCGAGGGCAGTCAAGATGATAGGCGTTCTAAGGTTCACGCTATCAATATCGAAATAAGCCTTACGCGGGTTGACACATTCCGTTCCATTGAACAAAGGAATATCTGCCGTGGCGATATCAGCGCGAGCGGCGTTACCATTGGGGTCTTTACCGTCTACAGTGCCGTTAAAATCAAAGCAGTATTCAAAATCAATAGTCGTTGTCGCCTTTTTGTCCAAGGAAATCTTAACCGTATCCTGCTTATGGCCTTCGACCAAATAAGTCTTTACACCTTCTGCCGTACTCAAAACAGGAGGATCGAACTGAACATAGCGGAATGAACTGCCATCAAATTCATGACCGATAACAAGTTCATTAGCCAAAAGCTGACCAGCCAAGACCAGGTTCGCACCCACCTTAATCGTTTTCTTGGACAAGAATGACCCCTGGAAGAAAGAGCCCCCATTCATAGCAGACCAATCTATGTCCTCTTTACAATGGAACAACACATTACCTGCGTAATCTTTATTCTCTACATATTTAGGAGCTGTTACATTTGTCCAAGTCGTACCAACATATTGGGCTAGCGAATCAACATAAACAACTTGAATCGTCGAACTAGAGTTAGCGACAATCGTACCACTTATAAATAGACGCAACAAGCTCTTCGAGTTCTCCATACGGATAATAAGGCTTGAATTTGCACCCATGACGATATCTCCGCCAACATATATATCGTGCATCCTTGTGCCACTACTAGCAAAAGAAGGAACATCAATGATATACTTCTGACCATTCGAAATATTGATGTCACCATAAATAACGTTCGCATTTAAAGGAAGCGCCGGAACATCAGGGATAGTAAGATACGTCGGGACAGCAGGCACGCTATCATAAGAGCACATTCCGACCTTGGCGGACGCCCCTTGAGCAACACGACCTACAGGGTGGTCCTCATCACTTTTAAATTCAGATTCAAACGAGATATTTTGGTTTTTGGTGTAAGCAGCTCCCTCTATGCAATGTGTTCCATAAAAGGAATTGTTATTTGAACCCGTTGCAAAATCACCCATCACACGTACAGGGCCACTCAAAAAAACATCGGGACCATCTTGGAACACAACGCTACCACCAATATAAATCGGACCACCCAATTTATGGTCACCATTGGTCAACGTCATGTCGCCATGAGCCGTACCAATAGCACCATTGACATCGGGCGCACTAGCATGTCCCATGGAAATACCAAAAGTACCCCACATTTTGAAGGTCATCAACTTATCCCAATACTTTTTATGCAGCTGCTTTATGGCAGTATCCATAGTAGCGGGATCATTTACATCCGTAAGGTTATTGTAATACGTTGTAAGACTATCAAAGACCAACGGTACGACATCAGCGGCAGAGGCTACCCCTGCCACGGCTAAAACCAACCATAGTTTATTTAACATTGTTTTTACTCTAACCATCTTATACCCCCTGTATTATTACAGGATTTTGACTCCTGTTCCAAAAAATAAATAAAAAAACTTTACATAGGTTATTTTTTTTTCACAAAACTAGTCATTTTCATTGACAGATTGTCCAAGTTCTTTCCTAAAAAAGGTTTTTGTCACTTTACCTTGACAAATATCACGATATATTGCTAAATTGCGGGTTCCTAGGCCCTGCGCAATGACTATTTGCGGGCAACTCGCCAGGGCGAAAGCAGCAACGGACTTGTGAATTTTTATGTGCTCAGGTCGCCTAGGATTTCTTTTTAAGCCCTGCAAAGGGCCTTTTTCATTTATAAAGGTTCTATGATTCTTTGGACTATCCGCCACACCAAGCCCTACAATCCGAATGATGTCTGCTACGGCAGGCTCGATTTTGACGTATCCCCCACTTTCGAAGAAGAAAGCGACGGAGCATTGAAGGCTTTGCTGGATGCCGGCGCAAAGCCCACGCGCATGTTCACAAGCCCCCTCAAACGTTGCCTGAGACTCGCCGAAAAGGCCGAAAAAGCGACAGGGCTTACTATGGAAAAGCGCGAAGAAATCATCGAAATGAATTTTGGCACCTGGGAAGGTCAAAAACTGACAGCAGTACCCCGCAAAGAAATGGAAGCATGGGCCCGCGACCTGCGCGGTTACCGCTTTGAAGGCGGAGAATGCTTTTACGACATCGACCGCCGCGTGCAGTCCTTACTGGACACTCTCGACGACGACGGCGAATTCCTGTGGATTTCGCATGCGGGCGTTATCGCCGCCTTGCAGCATTTTGCCTGCGGGCTCCCCGACGACAAGTTCGTGGAAGGCGCATTCAGCTACGCCATGGTGACCCGTTTTGAATTCAAGCGTAACGCCGACGGACATTACCGCGGCACGTTCACGAAGATTCATGACGGCATCCAGATGGCGCCGTTGAAGATAGGATAGCGGAAATGTGGGATGTGAGATGAGAAATGACTAATTACTCATTACACACTTCACATTACACATTGATTAAAAGTCAAAAGACATAAGGGCCTGGACGCCGCCTTCAAGGCGCGGCAATACGGCCAAGTGCATGGGGTTGTCAAAGTCGCTCAACAAGGCGTCGACTGCCGCATCACCCATGGAATACAGATAAAGTAGTGCAAGCGCCCAAATGTACTGGTTACGATTCTTGCGGTAATAGGTCACTCGCTCACAGACACGTTCATATTCGTCGGAAGACGTACTTTCGAGTTCTACCACATGCTTGCGGTCTAGGTAGTATTCCACCATGTTCTGCGAGGTCCAAATGCTTGTCGCAGAACCGATGAACGCCATATACAAAAGCCCCTGTTTGCCGAATTCGCGGTTATACATTTGTCCAAAACCGGGAATAATGGACCATAGCAGAGCCGTTTTCATGCTCCTGAGTTCTACGCTGCGATAATTGTTATTGTACCAGATTCCAAAAGCATCAAAGAAACTATACAGGTAAAGGCCGTACATCCAGGCGGTTTCTGCCTTGCGCAGGTCTTCTTGTTCCATTTTCTTGTCGCTTTTTTCATGTACGCGTCCAATAAACTCGCTACGTTTGGAATGGAAATGCGCCAAACTATCGCGATTCTTTTCGTGAAGCATCTTTTCGGTGTAATAGGCCACGGAATCTTTGAAGGGTTCAGCCTGTTCAAGGACTCGCTTATGCTGATAGCTCTTGTTTGCCGTTACTTCGTAAAGCAACAAAAGTTCGATACCCGTGATAAAGCCACCACGTACATAATGTTCCGTATAATACTGGCCACCACCCGGGAATAGCGCAAACAACATGGTAAGCGGCAAAGAATTGCGCTTGGTCGGAATATCCCATTCGTTTACGGTAAGCGTATCGATAGCGACAATGCCCGTTTTACCCTTTTGCAAAGGATTGCTCGCCAAGGTATCGGCAGATTCTTCTGTCTGCGAAGAATCCGCCGGAACCGTCTGCGCACTAGCCCCCGCAGCAAATGCGAGGCATACAAACAAGATTATAGCAAGCAGACGATTTGACATCGGCTTGACAATATAGAAAAAGATGACCTAATCCTTGACGCAGCGAACAGACTTGAAGCTGGCCTTTTCTTCAGGTAACACATAAATGTAATATCCTAAAATAAGCAAATCCGCATAATAGGCTTCATCGACACTGTCGCCAAGCAGATTTACCAAGTATTCCGTAGCTAGCCAAAAATCACTTATGCCACCGACCCCCATAAATTCGCCACCTTTATGCTTTACTCCTGCCGGAAGAGCTGAAAAACCATACGGGTCCGATCCACCCCAACCCTTGGGAATGTTGACAGTCAAGTCAGAATCCATTTGGGATACGATAGAATCTAGAGAAGCAGCGGAGCTTTCGCTTCTAGGCCAACCATTCTTCGAAATAAGGTTTACGGTTGCCGAATCCATTCCACCTGTTTCAGCCAACAACATATTCCACTCCGTTGTATCGGGCAAGTGCCAACCAGACGGGCAAACATCCTTAGCGTCTTTCCACGCATAGAGCCTTCCGTACTTGGAGCAACTGTCGGCGACATTGTTAAAGCAGGCAGAATTCGCCGTTTCGTAGTTCATATTCTGCGCAAGCCAGGTCTGCGAACCAATTGTAGTCGTCTTGTAGACCTGACCGTCACGAGCATCCGTCACCTCCCCATACGGATAGTCGGGATTAAGGTAGTTCGCCGCAACATCAGAAGTTTTAGCCGGATTATCAGGTGTATCAGACGCAGAGGTAGAAGAATCATCTCCGCAAGCGGCAAGAAGTGCCGCGCAGGTCAAGAGCGCGTATTTTAAGCAATTCATCATTGTTCTCCTTTATATTTGTTTGTTCAAATATATGTTTTTTTCAATCTTTGGCAATAATTTTTCATTTTTTAGCAAAGGAACGGCATACCGAGGTTCCAAAAGGTATATTTTCAAAAAAATTTCAGGTTTTTACTTAATTGTCATTTTATGACACAAAATAATTCTAAATTACGGAGTATGAAAATGAGCGATACAAAAGATTTTGATCTTCAAAGCGAAGGCTTCGAAAACAAGATTTCCCTGCTGGTCAAGGCCATCAAGGATGCGCTCATCGCACGGGGCGAAATGATGGCTACCGCCGAATCGCTCACGGGCGGCCTTGTGGCAAGCAGCATCGTGAACGAGGCCGGATCCTCGGCTGTACTTGCCGGCGGCATTGTCGCTTACCAGAGCGAAATCAAAGAAGCCTTGCTTGGAGTACCCCACCAGGTGCTCGAAGAAAAGGGAGCCGTTTCTGCTGAAACCGTAAAGGCTATGGCCGAGGGCGCCCGCAAGAAATTCGGTTGCGAATGGGCAATTGCTACCTCTGGTATCGCAGGGCCCACCGGAGCAGAACCCGGCAAACCTGTTGGTACAGTGTGGATGGCTGTCGCCAATAGTTTGCAAAATGAGGCTTTTTGTAAAATTTTCGAAGGAAACCGCACAGAAGTGCGCCAAAAAAGCGTGTATAGTGTGTTGGGCAAGCTACTTTTTTTATTGAATAACCAAAAAAGCACTTGCACAAGTGAACACTAAATGTTATATTTAAAAACGAAAAAACAAAATGGAGTCAAACATGGCTAAGAAAACAACAAACACCCCGACTAGCAACCTTTCCGCAGACAAGGCCAAGGCAGTAGAAGCCGCCATCGCCCAAATTGAAAAGAATTATGGTAAAGGTTCCATCATGGCACTCGGCCAGCAGCCCGTCGAAGACATTCCCGTTATTCCTACGGGTTGTATCCAGCTCGACATGGCCCTTGGCGTAGGCGGTTTCCCGCGCGGCCGTATTATCGAAATTTACGGACCCGAATCTTCCGGTAAGACAACCCTTACCCTGCACGCCATTGCCGAAGCCCAGAAACTTGGCGGTGTGGCAGCCTTTATTGATGCAGAACACGCTTTTGACGCTGTCTACGCCCGCAAGCTCGGTGTGGATATCGAATCGCTCCTGGTTTCCCAGCCGGATACCGGTGAACAGGCCCTCGACATTGCCGAAACCCTCGTGCGTTCCGGCGCCATCGACATCATCGTGATTGACTCCGTGGCAGCCCTCGTTCCGCAAGCCGAAATCAACGGCGAAATGGGCGACAACCATGTGGGTCTGCAGGCCCGCCTCATGAGCCAGGCCCTCCGTAAGCTCACCGGTATTCTTTCCAAGTCCAACACTTGCATGCTGTTCATTAACCAGCTGCGTATGAAGATTGGCGTGATGTTCGGCAACCCCGAAACCACCACCGGCGGTAACGCCCTGAAGTTCTACGCCACCCAGCGTATCGATATCCGCCGCATTGCAGCCATCAAGGACGGCGAAGAAGTCATCGGTAACCGCACCCGCGTTAAGGTTGTCAAGAACAAGGTGGCCGCTCCGTTTACCCAGTGCGAATTCGACATTCTTTACGGTTGCGGTATTTCTCGCGAAGCTTCTATCCTCGACCTTGCAACCGAGCTCGACATTATCCAGAAGAGCGGTTCTTGGTTCAGCTACAACAACGAACGCATTGGCCAGGGTCGTGAAAACACCCGCCTGTTCTTGAAGGACAACGTGGACCTCTGCAACGAAATTGAGCAGAAGATCCGCGAAAGCATGAAGGACGTCGAACTGTTCAAGCTGAACGAAGGCGATGCCATCGAAGCTGATGACGACAGCGAAGTCAGCGTAAGCGACGACGCATAGTCCCCTACCCAAACATTTTCTTCCTGAAGAGCAACAAACCCTGGCCTATCCTTTAGCCATTGGGATGGGTCGGGGTTTTCCTTTGTGCAAATAATTTGCTATTTTGTACGCCATGTTCAACAAAATAAGAAGTGCGATGATTGCGGTTGCCGGAGCGGCAGTTTTATGCCAGGCCCAAACCTCTTGCCCGCACTTTTTGTTGGAAAGCCCGATGGTCGTGAACATAGAAGGCTTTTTCATTAACGAAAAGCTGTCCCGAGTGTCGCTCGATGTAGAATGGAGACACCATCCCGAAGCGCTCGACACCTTCTTTGTGAACCAGCCTGACCGCCCGCCGTTCAACTTTATTACCGCCGGCGAATACCGTTACATGGAATTCCCGAATATAAAGGTCAAAAGGCAGCTGGGCACGCACCATTTGAAAGAACATATCGGCGAAACACCCCTGAAACTTGACGACATGGAACTTTTGGCCAACGGGCAGTTCCTGTGCCGAGATTCGACAATCCAGAAACCGAACATTCTTTCGACAGCATTCTCAATGGCCTGGTGGAGCCTTGTCGCAGACAGCCTTCCGCACCCGACAAAGGTGGCCATGAACGGAGTGCATCACGAAAAGCGAATCTTCACGATTCGCCAGTGGCGCAATTATTCCGGAGAAATGCTCCCGACTTTGGTGAAAGTCGAAAATGAAAGATATAGCGGCGAACTATGGATTCGTTCAGCCTACACCGTACAGGCATTGCAGGCCGACCCGCTCAAGAACAGCGTAGAAGGCAAGCCGAAACCGCCACTGCCGGATTTATTTAGAAAAATTCCTGTGAAAGGGGAAAGAAAAATACCCCTGATACTCAAGCTGAACCAAGAACTGCTGCGCGAGTGATCCATCGTAGAAGCGCTTTTCGGTGCGATTCCAACCGCCCACTTCCAAGATTAAATTCTGTAAGCAGTTGTCCCAGAAGAAATGGACGCCGAGCATAGCCTTGCCATAACCAAGGGATTCTTTCTGAACCGTATTCTTTTCGCGCAAGAAACCGGTCTTGTAATAATTCGATTCAAACAACGCCGCAAAATGATCGTTTATGGGAATACGTCCGTAAGTATCGAGAACTAGCACAAAATCGCGGCTGAACACGGGAATGTTGCGGCGATAGTCGTAGCTTTTACCCTCGAAATCGGTACTGATATCCGAAAAGATGTAGTGGAACTTAGCACCAATAATGGAGCCTCTCGGGAAAGAATAACTAACGCTCAACGCCATATCAAGCGACTGGGTATAGTCATAGGCGGCATCATCTTCGTAAATATTGTCTACAACATAGTCGGCGTTCCAGGTTTCTGCAATGCGACCCTCGCCTACCACTTCGGCGGTGACCATTTCCAAATTCGAGCGCAGATAGATGTAGCTTTCATAGACGACATTCAATTCAAATTGCGGATTGGTCTTGAACGGGCGAAGGCCAATTCCAGCAAGATAGCCCGCGTAAAACGGGGATATTTCAATAGCGCCATCCATGCGCAGGTATGTCGGCAAGCGCCCTAGGCGTTCACCGTAAGCAAGTTCACTGAGCGGTTCCAACCAGGAATAATGGAGCATGGCCGTTGCCTGCGGAAGCCACTGTCCCCACACAAACGGCGTATTGCCCATGATACTCCAAGAAAGGTTTGGCCCATAGCGGAATCCAAAATTCGCATTTTCATTGAAACCATCAGCAAAAGACGCGATGTTACAAGTAAAAAAAATTATAGAAAAGGCCAATAATTTCTTAAAATAAGTCATTTCGGAATAAAATTTAAAATAATTTCCCCATTTGCGCCATAAATTCTTATTTTGTAGGCATTAATTTATAGGAGTCACAATGAAACTCTCTCATATTTGCTTGCTTGGCGTGAGCGCCCTGATGTTCTGGGCCTGTGCCAACCGCTATTCCTCCCCCATTCTGATCGAACGCGGTGAAGGTCGTAACGAATACGAACGCGAATACTTTGCCGTTAAGGAAAGCATGGGTATCGACAAGCGCCTGAAAGACGTGTTCAAGCAGGGCTATATCGAAGAAGGCATGACCAACGACATGGTGAACCTCTTGTGGGGACCTCCTGACCACGAAAAGACCACCGAAAAGCAGAGCATTTGGGAATACTACACCCGCGAAGGCGAACTCATTACCC
>Ga0310786_10010636_pt1 | contig 11553 bp, 14 predicted proteins | sample AusTroGonzalo_MG_FD_203881 | JGI IMG/M metagenome (GOLD analysis project Ga0310786, IMG submission 203881) | Bovine rumen microbial communities from tropical cattle in Woodstock, Queensland, Australia - Gonzalo_03 (v2) (version 2) | ecosystem: Host-associated > Mammals > Digestive system >... | reverse complement strand
AGATTAAAGCACGGAGGTTCAACATGACAGAAAAGATAGTACAGACAGCAGGAAGAGATGCGCTTGGAGAGTTTGCTCCCAACTTCGCACACTATAACGATGACATCCTTTTCGGAGAGAACTGGAATGATGAATCACTTGATGTTAAGACAAGATGCATGCTTACGATCACTGCGATAATGGCACAAGGACTTGTGACTGATGCTCTTAAGCACCACATCATGAACGCGAAGGCTAACGGCGTAACAAAGGAAGAAATGGCAGCCTTGATCACGCACACGGCTTTCTACGCAGGCTGGCCGAAAGCATGGGCAACATTTGGCCTGGCGAAAGAAGTCTACGGGGAGGCATGATATGAAGTGTCAAAGCAAAGAAGACTTCGAGAAGGTAAATCATTTCGGGCAAGGAGCTCCGAACGACGCATACGCTCAGTACTTCATAGGAAACAGCTTTCTTAATCCTCTTACAGATTTCAAGAATGGCGAGTTTCCTCTCTTTAACGTTACTTTCGAGCCCGGATGCCATAACAACTGGCACATTCACCACGCAGAGAAAGGCGGCGGTCAGATCCTGATCTGCACTGCAGGCGAAGGTTGGTATCAGGAAGAAGGCAAAGATCCGAAGGAACTGAAGGAAGGCACAGTTATCGTTATCCCTGCCAACGTTAAGCACTGGCATGGGGCAAAGAAAGACAGCTGGTTCTCGCACATCTCTCTCGAAGTTCCCGGAGAGAACACGAGCAACGAATGGCTGGAGCCTGTAGCGGATGAGCTCTATAACGCGCTTTGAGGATAATCGTCTATGGCCATAACAGTTAATCTCAGATACAAGGGAAAAGATGACAGTGCTATGAAGTTCGTCCAAGAGATGATCTCAAGCGGTACTGTCGATAAGATAAGAGCCGAAGAAGGTAATCTTCGATATGAATACTTTCAATCACTTGACGATCCCGAGACTATCCTTCTTATAGACAGCTGGACGGAGCAGAGCGCAATTGATAAGCATCATGCCACACCTATGATGGGCACTATCGCTGAACTTCGCGAAAAATATGATCTTCACATGACGGTAGAAAGATTCATCAGCGATGACGTGCCGGAAACGGAAAACAAGTTTATAAGGCAATAATGGGAGGAGCACAACAATGAAAAGCTTAATCATCTATTTCAGCAGAGCTGACGAGAACTATGCAGTCGGTTATATTGACAAAGGCAATACAGAGTATGTAGCCGAGTTTGTACAGGAGATGACAGGCGCGGATATGTTCAAGGTCGAGCCTGAAGTTCCTTATGCCAAGGATTATGATACCTGTATCAAGGAAGCAAAAAAGCGTATCGGGAACGCTCCCATCAAGGAGAAACTGACCGATATCTCTGCTTATGATACAGTGTTCATCATGAGTCCTATCTACTGGGGAACATATGCGCCTGAGGTAGAAACAGCCCTTGATGGTTTGGACTTTACAGGAAAGACAGTAAGAATAATCTGCACCCATGAAGGTTCCGGTCTGTCCGGTATGCCTTCTGATATTAAGAGAATGTGTAAAGGTGCCGACGTTCAGAGTAACGGACTTGCAATCAGAGGATCTCAGGCAAAAAATTCAAGAAAGACAGTTGATACCTGGTTGTAAATAGCCATGAATATTGAATTGCCCTGGGATCATATATTTTTCTTTTAAAAAACTCCTTTTCATAGAAAACAGCCACCTTTCAAATGGAGTATAGCGCAAATCCCCGTTCGAGTATTCCCAATTTTCCGGTCGTTTTTCGTATCAGGAAAATGTATAATCTGAGCATGAATGACTTTATTACGGCACTGGAAAACAATTCTCTTACCGCACTTCAGAAAATCCCGAAGAGCGACCTTCACAGCCACGCGGGAAGAGGCGGGAACATATCTTATATCTCGGAATATGCGAATGTAAGGATAGTTCCGCCTAAAGGACCTTTTGAGGGCCTTTTCGAGATGAATAAGTGGCTTAAGGATAACGTTAAATGTTTCCTTCCCGAAGGTGCGGCAGGGTACTTAAAGCAGATAGAAGCTTCGTTTGTGCAGGCGCAGGAAGACGGTATCACCAGGCTTGCGCTGAGTTTCTGTGTTGACGAGATAGAGCTTCTGGGCGGAATGGAAAGCTTCATGAAGACCATAGACGGGCTTCGCGCGGGATATGCCTCGGATACGAAGCTTTATCCCGATCTCGCTCTCGGATATTTCACGGAAGAGGTAAATGCACTTGATGAGATATTCCACAATGGCTGGTTTACCGGAATTGATATCACGAACTATCGGGGTACATATACCATGAAAGAGCTTAAAGATATCTGCAGGAAAGCAAAAGAGAGAGGACTGATCTTAAAAGCGCACATCGGCGAATTCGGTGATCCTGATGATGTCCTGAGATACGCGGAGGAGCTGGAGCTCGACCAGATCCAGCACGGAGTACTGGCGGCGAAGTCCGACAGGATCATGCGCTATCTCGCGGATAACGGGATACAGCTCAATTGCTGCCCGACAAGTAACGTAATGCTGAAGGTCTGCGAAGACTATGTAAGTCACCCGATCCGTATGCTTTTCGAAAACGGGGTGAAGGTCACGGTCAATACCGATGACATGCTGATATTCAATTCTTCCGTGTCGGAGGAATACTTAAAGCTCTACAAAGCGGGCATGAAAGCAGAGGATCTGGATGTGATCCGCAGGACAGGACTGGCGTGAAAAGAAGAGTTACTCTTTTCTTGCAACGCAGTGCAGACGGAAAAATCCCCTCTTCTCGAAAAGCTCCATCTTGAGGCCTGAATTAATGCAAAGGATCTCAACCTCGTTTTTACCGTAGACATGAACATCGCCGTGCCCCGTCAGATTTGTAAGCGGGACCTCGACCTTGTTCATGAGAAAGAGCACAAACGCGGACTTTGCCGTCATGTCCCGCAGTATGAGCCTTCCGCCCGGACGGAGCACGCGGTACACACTGTCGAAGAAATCCTGAACATTCGGATAATGGTGAAAGCTCTGACAGCAGATCACCACATCAAAGGAATTATCCTCAAACGGGAGGTTCTCACAATCGCCCACCACGAGTTCTACATCCGGCAGGTTCTTTGACCTGGCCACCTCGATCATCTTCGGAGTAAGATCTATCCCGGTATATCTCTTATCGGGATATTTCTCTTTGAGCAGGGAGAGCATAGGCGCAGTTCCGCAACCGCAGTCAAGAAGATCACGGAAGTCTTCTTTTTCCAGTTCGGCGAGTACATCGGGATAATCCTTCTTGCACATCTTATATACACCGGCCTTGTCCGTCTCATATACCTCGGCAGCCTTGGAAAACTCGGCTATGGACATCTCCTTATATCTCTTGCCGGTAATGCCGTTTGTCCCTGTCGTTGTTATCATTTTGTTCCTATCCCCCTGTGTTACATTAATATGTTCTTCCGCTTAGACCATTTGTGCGGGTTAGTCTCAACTAACCGACAAACAGGATTTTATCACGGACTGTAAGATTATTCAACGTTCTTTGGTAAGACCTTAAGACCCGTATTTCTTCATATGCTCCTTGATCGCATTGAAGGTCGTGTCGCTTATATAGTGCTCGACACGGCATGCGTCTTCGGATGCTGTCTTCTCATCGATCCCGAGACTTATAAACATCTTCGTGAGGACCGTATGACGCTCGTAGATCTGTTTTGCAAGTATCTCGCCGGCCTTGGTAAGAAGGATAAAACCGTCATTGTCTTTCTTGATCAGACCTTCCTCTTTTAAAACGCCCAGAGCGCGGCTGACGGAAGGCTTTGAATATCCCAGATAATCTCCGATGTCTATTCCGCGTACTGCGCTTGAAGTTCTGGACAGGACATAGATCGCCTCGAGATACATTTCTCCGGATTCCTGAAGTGCCATAAGTCAGCCTCCTTAGATAAGATTAGCGATTGCTCACTCTCATATTTTATATTATCGTTCCGGAAATCTCAAACCACGTTTTTTAAAGTATTTAAGACAACACTTGACAAATTAGCACACGCTAACTAAAATAATGGGCGATTAGGTATGGCACAGCGTTTTTACAGGCTCTGCGGTTAGCCGAGACTAATTATAGAACGGGTTTACGGGAGGAGTGACATGATGCCTCTGATATATGCGGAAAAAGGTGAGGTTCAGATCATAAAAAGGATCGGCGGATCTCCCGAAGTCAAAAAACATCTGGAAGATTTGGGATTTAATGTCGGCGGACAGGTTCTCGTAGTCAGTTCCCTCGGAGGGAACCTGATCGTAAAGGTCAAGGAAAGCCGTGTGGCTGTAAGCGACGAACTTGCAAGAAAGATAATGATCTAAGGAAGGGGCTATCAATGAAGACATTAAGAGACGTTAAGGTAGGACAGACTGCAACCGTGATCAAGCTTCACGGAGAAGGCGCAGTCAAAAGAAGGATCATGGACATGGGTATCACGAAAAATACCAAGGTCTATGTGCGTAAGGTTGCTCCCCTCGGTGATCCGATCGAGGTAACCGTAAGAAATTATGAGCTCTCGCTTCGTAAAGCGGATGCGAAGATGATCGAAGTGGGGGAGGAGTAAAAGATGAGTATTAGAATCGCACTTGCGGGTAATCCTAACAGCGGAAAGACAACGCTGTTCAATGCCCTTACGGGCTCGAACCAGTTCGTTGGAAACTGGCCGGGCGTTACGGTCGAGAAGAAGGAAGGTAAACTCAAAAAGCATAATGATGTCATCATCACGGACCTTCCGGGTATCTATTCCCTCTCACCATATACACTGGAAGAAGTCGTAGCAAGAAACTATCTCATAGATGAACGTCCCGATGCGATCTTAAATATCGTTGACGGAACAAATCTCGAGAGAAACCTCTATCTCACGACTCAGCTCACCGAGCTCGGAATCCCTGTAGTCGTTGCCGTAAACATGATGGATATCGTCAGGAAGAACGGAGACAAGATCAAGACTGATGAACTCTCACGCCAGCTTGGATGTAAAGTCATTGAAGTCTCTGCTCTTAAGGGCGACAAGACGATGGAAGCGGCACAGGCAGCGATAGAAGCCGCCAAGACAGGAAAGACTGTTCCGCTTCACACATTCTCGGGTCCGGTCGAACACGCGATCGCTCACATCGAGGAAGCTGTCGTACATGATCTTCCGGAAGAGCAGCAGAGATGGTATGCGATCAAGATCTTCGAGCGTGATGACAAGGTACTCGAGAAGCTGAATATACCTTCCGAAAAAGCAGCGCATATCGAACAGGATATCAAAGCGGCCGAGACAGAGCTCGATGACGATTCCGAGAGCATCATCACAAATGAGAGATATGTATACATTGCCGAAGTTATCAAAGCCTGCTACAAAAAGAAGAACGCAGGATCGCTTACGGCATCCGACAGGATCGACAAGATAGTTACAAACAGATTCCTCGGACTTCCTATCTTTGCGGTCGTCATGTACCTGGTCTACTGGATCGCCATGGTCGCTGTCGGAGCACCTGCTACCGACTGGGCAAATGACGGACTCTTCGGTGACGGATTCCACCTTTTCGGAATAGATAAGGGCTATGAGGAAGTTTGTGAGGATTACGCCCGGGCTTCCGCGATAGTTGAAGGCTATGATGCATATACGGAAGAAAACGGCAAGGCTCCCGAAGGCGAATTCGTCTACACCATTGAAGACGAAGAGACTCTTGAGATAACTGAAGAGACTGCTTCCATAGCTGATTATGAAGCCGCAGTTGCAACTCTCGAAGAGATCGGCGACGAGCCTGATCCTTCCGAATACGGAGTATGGATCCCGGGTATCCCGGCGGTCGTTGAATCAGGACTTGATAAGGCAGGCGCAGCCGACTGGCTCAAGGGACTTATCCTTGACGGTATCGTGGCAGGTGTCGGAGCCGTGCTCGGATTCGTTCCGCAGATGCTCGTTCTCTTCCTCATGCTGGCTTTCCTTGAAGCATGCGGTTACATGGCGAGAATTGCCTTTGTCCTTGACAGGATATTCAGGAAATTCGGTCTTTCCGGTAAGTCGTTCATTCCTATGCTGATAGGTGTGGGATGCGGCGTTCCCGGCATCATGGCCAGCCGTACGATAGAAAACGAGCGTGACAGAAGGATGACCATAATAACGACCACATTCATCCCGTGCGGCGCTAAGGTACCGTTCATCGCCATGATAGCAGGTGCCATCTTCGGAGGATCTCCGTGGATCTCCACATCGGCTTACTTTATCGGTATGGCAGCGATCATCATATCGGGTATCATGCTTAAGAAAACAAGGATGTTCGCGGGAGATCCTGCTCCGTTCGTTATGGAGCTTCCTGCATATCACCTTCCTACACTCGGAAATGTTTTAAGATCCACGTGGGAGCGCGGATGGTCCTTCATCAAGAAGGCAGGAACGATCATCCTCCTGTCAACGATCGTTGTATGGTTTACGTCATACTTCGGATTTACGGAAGACGGCTTCAGGATGCTCGCCGAAGACGAGCTCGAGCTCTCCGTCCTCGCGAAGATCGGAAGCCTCATATCATGGATCTTCATCCCTCTCGGATGGGGCAACTGGCAGGCGGCCGTCGCGTCCATTACGGGACTCGTGGCTAAGGAAAATATCGTCGGAACGATGGGTATCTTATACGGCAGTGGAGAGCTGACCGCATGGCAGGCATTATCACAGGCATTCACAGGCGTTACGGGATTCTCATTCCTCGTATTCAATCTCCTCTGCGCTCCTTGCTTTGCGGCGATCGGTGCGATCAAGCGTGAGATGAACAGTGCAAAATGGACATGCTTTGCAATCCTTTACCAGTGCGGTTTTGCATATGTGATCGCGTTGATGATCACGCAGTTCGGCAGACTGTTTACGGGAGATGTTAATATTGTGGGCCTCATATTCGCGATATTGTTCTTCGCGGGTATCGTATACATGCTCTTCTTTAAAAAATACAAGGAAGCGGACAAGCTGACGATAGCAGGCGCAAAAGCGAAGTGAACATAAGATGACCTCCAAGATAGCGGAAAATTTGGGAACGATACTGATCTCTTCTTTGCTTGTGCTTATCGTGTTGGGTATAATACTGTCAATGATAAGAGACAAGAAGAACGGCAGATCGTCCTGTGGCGGGAACTGTGCACATTGTAAGATGTGCACAGCCTGCAAACAGGGCAAGCGAAAGCCGATGACCGCTGATCGCAGGAGACGTTAGATGAATACAGATGTTTTAGCAGGTGTCCTGATCCCTTTTGCCGGAACGGCAGTGGGATCGGGATGCGTTTTTTTGCTTAAAAAACAGCTCGGAACAAAGATACAGAAAGCGCTTACCGGATTTGCCTCGGGAGTCATGACGGCTGCATCGATATGGAGCCTTATCATTCCTTCGATGGAACAGTCCGTATCGCTCGGCAAGCTCAGCTTTCTGCCTGCTGCCGCAGGCTTCTGGCTCGGAATACTTTTCCTTCTTTTGTTGGACACGGTGATCCCTCATCTGCACCTTAATTCCGACAAGGCTGAAGGCCCGAGGGCTAAGCTTAAGAAGACCACGATGATGGTCCTCGCGGTGACACTTCACAATATCCCTGAAGGAATGGCGGTAGGTGTCATATATGCGGGACTCATATCAGGAAATGCTTCGATCTCGTCGGGAGGAGCTCTGGCACTGGCGATCGGTATCGCGATACAGAACTTCCCCGAAGGAGCGATAATTTCCATGCCTCTTCATGCGGAGGGAAAGAGCAAGGTAAGATCATTCGCCGACGGAGTCCTCTCGGGCGCGGTCGAACCTGTCGGGGCGGTCCTGACGATCCTCGCGGCGGGTCTCATCGTTCCCGCCATGCCGTATCTTCTGAGCTTTGCGGCAGGTGCGATGATATATGTCGTCGTTGAGGAACTGATCCCCGAGATGTCATCGGGAGAACATTCGAACATAGGGGTAATCATGTTCGCGCTGGGCTTTACGCTCATGATGGCTCTGGACGTCGCTCTGGGATGATAAATGACCGATGATCTGACGGAAGGAGAAAAAAGATATGATCAAGGGAATTCACCATATATCGATGAAATGCGCGACGGAAGAGGAATATTCTAAGGTAAAGGAGTTCTATATAACTTTACTCGGGCTTAAGATATGCCGCGCGTGGCCTTCGGGGATCATGATCGACACGGGGAACGGCTTCATAGAAGTATTTACAAATGCTCAGGGGGAGCACAGGTTAGGTGCAATAAGGCATATCGCGTTTCTTACCGATGATGTTGACGGGACCGTTGAAAAAGTAAGAAAAGCAGGATACGAAGTGATCGTGGAACCTAATGACAGGGTGATCGGATCCGATCCGGAGTATCCCATAAGAATGGCTTTCTGTATCGGACCTTTGGGTGAGCAGATAGAGTTTTTCTGTGAGAGAAAGGAACGCTGATTGACGTTATGTTCTTCTGAGAGTATCATCTGAACGTTTAGTCTGTTTTCGGAAGGATCATAATGAAGTTCAAACTCGATATCAAGCGTATACTCGTGTGTTTTTTTGCAGTATTCGGCATGGGATTTTTCCTGTCTTTCCTTATGCTGTGCGGACTTGGCACCGACCCCTGTTCGTTCATGAACAAGGCGATATCCTTAAGGATCGGGATCCTTTTCGGGACGTGGCAGCTCATAATGAATGCCCTGATGCTCATCATCGTCATCTTCTGGGACAGGAGGAGCCTCGGATTCGGAACGATCTTCAATATGGTCCTGGTCGGGTATTATGTTGACTTTTTCGATTGGGTGTGGGGCAAGACGCTTCCTTCAGAACTTTTTACGGATCAGGTCACGAGATGGCCGATATTCCTTTTGGCGCTCTTGTTCTTTATCATAAGCGCCGCTTTCTACATCAATTCAGATATGGGCGTTGCGCCTTATGATGCTCTTCCGAAGATCCTTACCGAAAAGGTGACGAAGAGGTTCCCGAAGGTTCCCAAGATGGTGATTCGTATGGCGTGGGATTTTTCCGCCGTGATCATCGGAACGTTAGCGGGCGGGAAGCCCGTGATAGGAATTATCCTGATGGCGGTGTTCCTGGGGCCTGCGATAAGTCTCGTTGGACGATTGTTTTTCGGAAAGAAGGAAAAAGAGACTGATACGTGACGGTGTTATAATGTTACTTAAGGCAGACAGGAGGCACGGTCATGAGAAGAACGATAATGATCTTTCCCGAGTTCGAAAACTCGCATGTCATAGATAAGATAAGGGCCAAGTATGATCCCCTGGCGGACCTTGTAAGGCCTCATATAACGCTCGTTTTCCCGTTTGAGGGACAGTTCGGAAACGATACCTTAAAGCGCGTCCTGGATCGAAGGCTTGAGGGGATCGAACCGTTTGAGCTGTGTGTAAGGGGCATAAGCTCTCAGAAAGGATACATGGGATATTATTATCTTTTCCTCGATATCGTAAAGGGTGGGGAAGAGATCACGAAGATCCATGATGCCTTATACGAGAACGAATTCAGGCATTATGACCTCGGATCCGGCTATTTCCCCCATATCACGGTCGGAAAGCTCCCGTCGAAGGAACTTCTGGACGAGGCTTTGGAAGATATCCGCGATATGAATGACGAGTTCAGGACAACGGTAAAGAAGATCAGCGTCGAGATGATAGGAGAGAACGAAGAGTCGATCATAATAATCGAGAAGGATCTCGGCGAGAATGAAGAAAAGGAAGTAGAGGAAGTAGAGGAAGTAAAGGAAGAGACGGTCGTTTTCGATACGGCCAGGGAAGAAGACATAGACGAACTTGTAAGGCTCAGGCTCTTGTACATGAAGGAAGACTTCGGGCAGGTAAGCGAGCGTGACGAGAAACTGATGAGAAGAAGTCTCCCGGGTTATTTCAAAAGAAAGCTCGGAAATGAGCTCGTGGCTTTTGTTGCAAGAGATCAGGGCAGGCTCATCGCAGCGGCATATCTCCTGATCATCGAAAAACCCGCATCAGTCCTTCTGCCTCACGGGCTCATGGGTGAAGTCCTGAGCGTATATACGGAGGATGAATACCGCGGAAGGGGAATCTGTTCGCATCTGATCGAAGACCTGATCGAGTACGGCAAGAAGGCGGGACTCGACAGGATCGACCTGAAGGCGACGGATGACGGATATAATGTGTACAAGAATAAGGGCTTTGACGATGCGAGATCGAGGTATAAACCGATGGATCTGATACTTTAAAAGGCGAAAATGCCTTTTGGCAAAGCTTACGGCCTTTAGCGGCCGATTATCATGAAAAGCCCGAACAGAAGGGCAAGTGTAACAATGTTAATCACCGAAAAAGCGAGCAGGAAGCTGCCGCTTTTCTGTTCTTCGGGAATAGCTGAGTGGAATCTGTAGGTGATAAGGCTCGCCATGCTCGCGATGATTGTTCCGAGGCCGCCAAGATTAGTTCCTATCACTAAGGCTTTGCCGTTTTCGGTGAAGGCGGAAAGGAGCATCGCGGCGGGGACGTTACTTATGATCTGAGAAGAAAGGACTGAGGCCGGGACGGGATAGCGTGTCACGAGGCCTTCGAGAGCATTTGTTATCATGCCGATCCTTCCGATGTTTCCGATGAGGATAAAGAAGAATACGAAAGTCAAGAGGAGCTTATAGTCGACCTTCGGAAAGGACCTTCGGTCAAGTATCAGGACAAGGACCGTCGTAGCGGCAAGCGAGATGAGGAAATGGATAAAACCGGCGACTGTAAGGACGTTCAGGATAAAAAGCGCGACATAGATGATCAGCTTGAGCTTCGGTATGACGGAAAGCTCTTGATCCGCGGGCGCTATGGCGGCCCCGTTTCCTTTGATAAGGATAAATACGAGTGCGATCACGATGATGAGAGACAGCGCCGAATATGGAAGCATCAGTAAGACAAAATCGGGAAGAGAGATCTGATATCGCTCATACAGATAAAGATTCTGCGGATTTCCGATCGGGGTCAGCATGCTTCCGAGATTGGCCGCGACGGTCATTATGATCAGCGTGTACATCATCTCTTTTTTTCGAGCGAAAGGGGAGAGGACCATGATGGCGAACGGGACCAGGGTGACAAGCGTGACGTCGTTTGTGAGGAGCATGCCGAGGAAAAAGGACAAAAGCGTCAGAAGGAGCGAGATGCCCCTGTGGGAACTGATCCTTCGAAGGAGAAGGCCGGTGAGAACATCAAAAGTGCCGATCCTGACGAGCGCGGCAACGATGAGCATCAGACAGAACAGGATCGCCAGGACCTTGAAATTGATATAGCCGATGTATTCTTTGTCCGGGATCACGAAAAAGCAGGAGACTGCTGCCAGAAGCCCGGAAATATATAAGACGGCATTGTTCTTGATGCTGTTTATTACGGTTCTCATCTTTTGCCTCGACTTCAGGATTTCCACGCCAATTATAGCACAAGGGATATAGACGGAGGCCATTCTTAACGTGGTATAATATATTTATTCCAAATATTTCCAAATATAAGGGGGAAGATCATGAAAAGACTAAAGCTGTTTACACTGATCCTGATATTTGCCGTCTTGTTCGGCGGCTGCAGCGGGAAGAATACTTCTGAGACTTCTGAGAACAC
>Ga0310786_10010635_pt1 | contig 11553 bp, 11 predicted proteins | sample AusTroGonzalo_MG_FD_203881 | JGI IMG/M metagenome (GOLD analysis project Ga0310786, IMG submission 203881) | Bovine rumen microbial communities from tropical cattle in Woodstock, Queensland, Australia - Gonzalo_03 (v2) (version 2) | ecosystem: Host-associated > Mammals > Digestive system >... | reverse complement strand
GCGGTACCGGACATACCGATGAACTGCTCGGCACTGATGTTTGCTGCAATCAGTGAAGCACCTACTGCCCACCATGTCAGGGTGTTACCTGCCAGGAAGTAGTCTTTTGAATCTTTTTCTTTACCGTCTTTACTGCGGGACAGGAAAAATCCCAGGAAAATAAGGATTGCCAGATAGGCAACGAATACAACATAGTCAATGGTTTTGAAACCGTTATTTGACAATGCTTCAATAATACTGTTGTTCATTTGGTTATTTGTTTGTAATTAGAAATCCGTGATTATTCTACGCCAAACTGGTAGATGCAGTGGCTGTAGTACTCCTGACCGGGTACGAGCTCTGCGCTGTACCAACCGGGCAGATTTGACTTGTTGGGGCTGTCGGGGAACTTCTGAGTCTCCAGGCAGCAGCCGGTGCGCTGCTCCATCTTGTTGCCCTGCTTGTCAATGCCTGAACCGTCCAGGAAGTTGCCTGAATAGAACTGGATACCCGGCTCATTGGTATATACCTCAACGTAGATACCGGTGATGGGGCTGTAGAGCTTGGCGGCGCATTTGGTGTCATCGCACTTGGTGTTGAGAACCCAGTTGTGGTCATAACCGTTACCGTTCTTGAGCTGCTCGTAGTTGTAGTTGTTGATCTCCTTGCCAATGGCCTTACCCTTGGTGAAGTCCATGGGGGTACCTGCTACCGGCAGAATCTCACCTGTGGTCATGTAGGTGTCATCGCAGGGAGTAAAGTTGCTGGCATTCAGGGTAAGGATGTGGTTGGTGATAGGAATTGAGTGGTCGCCGTTCAGGTTGAAGTAGCTGTGGTTGGTCATGTTAACCACTGTCTTCTTATCGGTGGTAGCCTTCCATACAATGTCAATGGCGTTCTTGTCATTGAGGGTATATGTGGCGGTGGCAACAACGTTACCGGGGAAACCTGCCTCACCGTCAGCTGAGTTCATCTGCAGGGTGATGCTGTTGTCCTTAACCTCCTTTACGTCCCATACCAGGTTCTGCCAGCCCATGGGAATGGTGATGTCGCAACCTCCGTGCAGGCAGTGGCCGAAATTGTTCTGCGGCAGCTGATATGTAACGCCATCCAGAGTGATCCTACCCTGGTTGATGCGGTTTGCATAACGGCCTACTGTCGATCCAAAGTCGCTTGCAAGAGTGGTGTAGTCCTTGATGTTTCCAAAACCTATTACCACATCCTGCTTCTTGCCATCCTTGTCAGGAACCATAATGGCAACGATACGTGCACCGAAGTTGGTAACCCAGACTTCGCAGCCGTTCTTGTTGGTCAGTGTGTACAGGTCAGTCTTCTTGCCTGTAAACTCCATCTGGAAGTCGGCCTTGTTGAGAACCGGAGCCTCCTTCTGTGAGCAGGCTGTCAGAGCGAGCATACCTGCCACGAGAGCGATTAAACTAGTTTTTTTCATTTTGGTTTGTTATTTAGTTGATTAATGAATTATTACAGTTTCCTTGAGCCGTCGCCTATAACCACGCGATACACCTTGGGCGTTATACCGAACTTGAGTGAATACTCACGTGTGGCTTTTGATATGAACTTGTCATAAAGGGTGTCGCGTACCAGATTCAGCGTGCAACCGCCAAATCCGCCGCCCATTATACGGCTTCCGGTAACACCGCACTCCTGTGCTGTCTCCACCAGGAAATCCAGCTCAGGGCAACTTACCGTATAGTCACGGCTAAGGCCCCAGTGGGTCTCATACATCTTCTGTCCCACCAGCTCATAGTTACCCTCGTTAAGGGCATCACATACGGCCAGTACACGTTCCTTCTCATCCAGAACGTACTTGGCACGGCGGTAATCAGTATCAGTGAGCAGGTCCTTTACGGAATCCAGCATGGCGTAATCGGCATCACGCAGTGATTCCACGCCAATCCACTGGGTTGCTATTGCTGCCACTGCCTTCTCACAGCTCTCGCGGCGCTCGTTATACTCATTTCCAAGCATATGCTTTACGCATGAGTCTATCAGGACCAGTGTGTAACCCTTGGGGTCAAACGGGAAATACTCATATTCCAGTGAGCGGCAGTCCAGACGTATCAGGCATCCTTCACGGCCGAATACTGATGCAAACTGGTCCATTATTCCGCAGTTCACTCCGCAGTAGTTATGCTCAGTGGCCTGTCCTATCTTGGCAAGCTCAAACTTGTCAACGCGTCCGCCTGCGAACATGGTGTTCAGCGCAAATGCGAACACGCTTTCCAGTGCTGCCGATGATGACATGCCGGCACCCAGCGGAACATCACCTGTTATAGCGGCATTGAAACCGCCCAGTGATACGCCGCGTTTTTCCAGTTCCTTACATACACCGAAAACGTAACATGCCCAATGCTCCTCTGGTTTAGAGGAATCATCGAGCATGAACTCCACGTAATTGTGTTCCTTCTCGTCAAGTGCCAGCAGGCATACCTTACGTGAACCGTTGCGGTATATTTCTATAGTGATGCCCTTGTCAACAGCACCAGGAAAGACAAACCCGCCGTTATAATCGGTGTGCTCGCCTATCAGGTTGATCCTGCCGGGCGAAAAGTACAGGTCTCCGCTTGTTCCAAACTGCTCGCGGAACCTGTTTCTCAGAATGGCTGTATCCATATATGGGGATTATTCCACTCCGAAACGGTAAATTGTAGTCTGTGTGTAAACCTCTCCCGGATTCAGAACCGTGCTGGGGAAATATGGACGGTTGGGGCTGTCGGGGAAATGCTCTGCCTCAAAGCAGATGGCACAACGTCTGGGCAGTGTTGATCCGTGGGCACATGTGCTGCCGCTGCACCAGTTGCCGGAGTAGCACTGTACGCCGGGCTCTGTGGTGTAGCACTCCAGGCTGCGGCCGCTTGCGGGGTCAACGCACTTTACTGCAAAGCTCAGTTCACCGGGCTCGCGTTTGTTAAGTACCCAGCAGTGGTCATAGCCGTTGCCGTTCTTGGTCTGGATGCCCTGCTCGATACGGTCACCCACCTTGTGTGCGGTGCGGAAATCAAACGGGGTGCCCTCAACCTTGTCAATGGTACCCAGAGGTATGGCTGTATTGTCAATTGGAATATAATGGTCAGCGTTGATTGTCAGGTCATAGTCCAGAACTGTGAGAGGGTTCTTCTTCATGCCGTTCAGAGTGAAATAGGCATGGTTGGTAAGGCATACTACGGTCTTCTTGTCAGTTGTAGCCTCATACTCTATGGCCAGTTCGTTGTCATCGGTAAGACGATAGGTTACGTTCACATCCAGATTGCCGGGAAATCCCTCCTCACCGTCCTTGCAGAGGTAGTGTAGCTGCAGGGTCTGCTGGTCAGTCTGCTCTGCGTCAAATATACGCTTGTGAAAACCTGTGGGGCCTCCGTGCAGGCTGTTGGGGTCATTGTTGATAGCCAGTGTGTATTGTTTGCCGTCAAGTGTGAACTTGCCGTTTGCAATGCGGTTGCCATAACGTCCGATGAGTACGCTCAGATAAGTCTCCTCACTCTCCATAACGTGCTTAAGGCTGTCATGGCCCCAGACCACGCTCTCCATCTTGCCGTTACGGTCAGGCATCATCACGGCGCACAGGGCACCTGCAAAGTTTGTAACTGCTATTTCACTGCCTCTCTTGTTCTTAAGGATGTAGAGGTCAACTTTCTTACCCTCAACTGTAGCCTGGAAATCCTCTCTTTTGAGGCCGGCCAGATTCTCTTTCACAAAGAAATCACTCATATAGTATGATTAGTTTAATTGGTTATTAAAATAAAACAACGCAAATTAAGCCAATTTCAGATACTATTGCAAGTGATTCCCTAAAAAAATCAGCCTTGAATGAAGAATTCGGGCATAGTCAGCAGGTCAGCCACTACAAATGTGCTGCCGCCTACAAAAATCAGGTCATTCTGAGCCGCTTCACGGCGGGCGGTATCCACTGCCTGTGCCACTGAGCGATATACTCTGCCGGTAAGTCCGGCCTGGCGTGCCAGATCCCTGAGCGTGCTTGCGTCGAGGGCTCTTTTTACTGATGCCTGGGTAAAGTAATATCTTGCGTTTCGGGGCATGAGGGCCAGTACATCGGTAATGTCCTTGTCGTTCACCATACCCATCACTATGCGCAACTGGCCGAATCCCGGTTTTGCTGAAAGTTCCTCCAGATGCTTGGCTATGTATTTCAGACCATGACTGTTATGGCCGGTGTCACATATTATGTCAGGCTTCTTGCTCACCAGCTGCCAGCGGCCTCGCAGTCCTGTCATGCGGCATACGCTTTTGAAACCCTTTCTGATGGCACTCTCCGGGATGTCGAACTTTTTCTTTTTGAGTTCATCAAGGGCTGTCAGAATAGTGTTGGCATTCTTTTCTTGGCATAAACCTGCCAATCCGCTCTCCAGGGCGGGATAGGCTGTGGTCTCGTAAACAACCTTTGACGGATTGTGGTATTTTTGGGAAATTATTTTACAATTATCCTCTGCGAACACTATTCTTGTGCTTACCTCTTCAGCTTTACGCTCAAATACGGTGCGGGTCTCAGGGGTGTACTCGCCTATTATCACAGGAACGTTCTTCTTTATGATACCGGCTTTCTCAAATGCTATTCCGGGCAGTGTCTCGCCCAGGAATTTCATGTGGTCATAGCCTATGTTGGTGATGATTGAAAGAACCGGCTTGATTATGTTTGTGCAGTCCAATCGGCCTCCCAGGCCGGTCTCGATTACTGCTACATCCACCTCCTGCTCAGCAAACCAGCTGAAAGCCATTGCTGTGGTCACCTCAAAGAATGAGGGATGCAGCGGTTCCAGGAACTCACGGTTTTTCTCTATGAATTTTACCACGAACTCTGGTGTTACCGGCTTGCCGTTCACCCTGATGCGCTCGCGGAAATCAGTGAGATGGGGTGATGTGTACAGGCCTGTCTTATAGCCCGATGCCTGCAGTATGGCAGCCAGTGTATGTGATACGCTGCCCTTGCCGTTCGTGCCGGCCACATGTATGGTTTTGTACAATTTATGAGGGCAACCCAGATGACGGTCTATCGTCACTGTGTTGTAGAGGCCTTCCTTATATGCTTCCTGGCCTACGTTTTGGAAAAGGGGTGTCTGTGTGTAGAGATACTCTACAGCTTCCTGATAAGTCATCAGTCAAATATTTTTTTAGTCAAAGTAGCTTCTGAACTTCCTGAACAGCTTCTCCTTGATGGATTGGGTAGGCTGGAAGTGGTCCGATGTCTGGAACTTTTCCATAGCCTGTTTCTCATCACGGGAGAGCGTTTCCGGAATATATACGCTGACGTTTACGATCATGTCGCCGCGACGGCTGCTGTTGAGTTCAGGCAGTCCCTTGCCGCGCAGGCGCAGCATCTTGCCCGGCTGTGTGCCCGGCTCTATCTTGAGCTTGACGGCGCCGTCCAGCGTGGGTATCTCAATGGCTCCTCCAAGTGATGCCTGCGGAACGGTCAGCAACAGATTGTAAACCAGGTCGTTCTCGTCACGTACCAGATCCTTGTGGGGTATTTCCTCAATCAGTACGAGCAGGTTACCGTTATAACCGTTGTGCTTGCCGGCATTACCCTTGCCCTCTACTGAGAGCTGCATGCCCTCGGCAACACCTGCCGGTATGTTTATCTCCACAATCTCCTCGCCATATACTACTCCGTCACCGCTGCAGTGCGGGCAACGGTCCTTGATGATCTTGCCTTCACCTCCGCAACGCGGGCAGACGGTCTGTGTCTGTACCATTCCAAAGAAGCTCTGCTGGGTGCGCATTACCGTACCTGTGCCGTGGCAATCCGGGCAGGTCTCAGCTGTTGATCCGTCCTTGGCTCCGGTACCCTTGCAGTGCTGGCAGGGAACCAGTTTCTTGAGCTTGAATTTCTTGGTTACGCCGGTATTTATCTCCTCAAGGGTAAGTGCCACCTTAACCCTCAGGTCTGATCCGCGTGACTTCCGCTCGCCGCGCTGTCTGGTGCGGCTGCCTCCGAATCCGCCAAAACTGCTGAATCCACCGCCGAATCCGCCGCCTCCGAATATGTCACCGAACATGGAGAATATGTCATCCATGGACATGTCGCCTCCGCTGAATCCGCCGCCTCCGCCGAATCCGGATGCGCCGTTCAGGCCTTCAAATCCGAACTGGTCATACTTGGCTCTCTTGTCGGGGTCACTCAGCACGCTGTATGCCTCAGCCGCCTCCTTGAACTTCTCCTCAGCTTCCTTGTCACCGGGGTTCTTGTCAGGGTGGTACTGGATGGCTTTTTTGCGGTAAGCCTTCTTTATCTCATCGGCAGTTGCGGTCTTGGGGACCTCAAGCACCTCATAGTAGTCTCTTTTTGCCATATCGTTATTCTCCTACGGCCACCTTGGCGTGGCGCAGAACCTTGTCGTTAAGTTTATATCCGTCAATAGCGCAGTCCAGAACCTTGCCCTTAAGATCCTCGCTTGGGGCGGGAATCATGGCTATGGCCTCATGGAAATCAGTGTCAAAAGGCTCGTTCTTGGGTGAGATCTTCTGCAGGCCTTTCTGTTCCAGAATGTGCATCAGCTTGTTGTAGATGAGCTCTATGCCTTCCTTTAGCGTACTTAGATCGTCTGTCTTTGCAGAGTTGGCTATCGCCCTCTCCAGGTCATCAATAACCGGCAGGATATCAGTAACCACACCGGCGCTTCCGTTCAGTATGATCTCTGCCTTCTCCTTCATGGTGCGCTTGCGGTAGTTGTCAAACTCTGCCATCTGTCGGAGCAGGCGGTCCTTGAGGTCAGCTGCCTCAGCTTCACTTTTGGCCAGTTTTGCCTCAACTGTCTCCTCCTGGGGCTCTTCTTGTGTGTCCTCGCCCTGCACGGATTCAGTCTGCTGTTCCGCGCTGTTCAGAACCTCTTTTTCCTGGTCTTTCTCAGATTGGAAATTTTCTGACATTTTATGCTTGTTTTTCTTACTCATTCCTATACTTTCTTGTGTTGTCGCATATTGTGCAACAAACATTGTGCCACAGCGTTTACAATGACACTGTGGCATATTAAATAAATATAAAAGTCACTTCATTGAGTCTGCGCCAAAGCAGAACGGCAGTATGGCATCCGTTCCGCCCTCTATAATCATGGTACCTTCTGTTCCGTATAGTATGTAACGAATAGGTTTGCCTCCACGCTGCTCAGTCTCTGCCAGTACCTGACGGCATGCTCCGCATGGGGTTATGGGTTGTGCAGTATAGCCTTTCTCATTGCGTGCGGCTATGGCCAGGGCCGTAACAGCCTTACCGGGGTAGGAGTGTCCTGCTGCAAATAGTGCAGTCCTTTCAGCGCAAAGTCCTGAAGGATATGCTGCGTTCTCCTGGTTGCTGCCGGTTACCACAGTTCCGTCATCAAGCAGAAGAGCAGCGCCTACACTGAATCCTGAGTAGGGTGACCAACTGCCCTTGGTGGCCTCTTTTGCTGCATCTACAAGCATCAGGTCCTTGCTGTCCAGTTCGTCCAGGTTCAATATGCTCCAATTTATGGTCCGGCTAAGCTTTTTCATACGGTTACATTTTTATTCTGCCTGCTAAGTTAGTTTTTTTAATTAACTTCGCACACAATCCAATGTGTAACTATGATATTTAAGTCAGCTCGCCTTGCCGTAATCCTTATGATGCTTTTGGCTGTAAGCTCGTGTTCTGTGCAGAATACTGCCGTCAGCACTCAGGGCAAGGATGCCTATTCGGCATACATAGCCAAGTATAGCGGCATGGCTGTCGAGCAGATGAAGAAATACGGCATACCAGCCAGTATTACTCTTGCACAAGGTTTGCTTGAGTCTGATGCCGGGCGCAGTGTCCTGGCCACCAAGTGTAACAACCATTTCGGCATAAAGTGCCACAGTGACTGGACCGGTCGTAAGATGTATCATGATGATGATGCCCGGCAGGAGTGTTTCCGTTGTTATCGTAATGCCGATGATTCATTCCGTGACCATTCGCTGTTTCTTGTAAACGGGGCCCGATACCAGTCCCTGTTCAAACTGGGGGCCACTGATTATAAGGGCTGGGCCAAAGGCCTTAAGGCTGCCGGTTACGCCACCAGCCCCACTTATGCTACAAAACTCATAGAACTGATTGAGCGTTACGGGCTTGACCGTTATGACAGTAAGAAATCCGTACGTCTTAAACCAGGCCAGTTGCCGCATCAGCCGTTGCTCGTCAATGGACAGAATTGCGTCCGCCTGCGTGAAGGCGAGACCTTGAAGGATATTGCCCGCGAGTATGGTATGCAGCTCTCTTTGCTGCGCCGTTTCAATGAGGTGGACCGTAAGTTTACTCCACCGGTAGGCACACTCATATATCTGGAAAGAAAAAAGGCCCGTGCTGACCGTGAGCACAAGGCCTATGTTGTAAAGAGCGGTGACAGTCTATGGTCTATCTCTCAGCAGTTCGGAATCAAGGTGTCATCGCTTGCCAAGCGCAACAGTATCGGTGATGGCAATCCGCTTGTAACAGGCATGACGCTCCTTCTGCGTTGATTATTCTGTCTTAGGGGCGGATTCCGCTATTGCTTTCTCCAGGTCTTTGCGGTTTATTTCTCCGTCCAGGCAGATGAACTTGAAACCGTCTTCTCCTGTTGCGGTCAGGACTATCTGGTAAACGGTCTTGTCACTGCCGTCAGTATATATCTTTATCGTCTCACCGTTTTCCTTGATTTCCATCAACATCTCGAACTTATTCTTCTTGATGTATTTTTTTACATCATCTTTAAGGCTTTCGATTATCTCAGGATCCTCGCTTCCTAACAGGTACATACCTTTAAGTTCCTTGATAAGAGACCCTATGTCCACGGGGCTGTCTTTCATATCCATGTTAGGAATTTTGCCTATGAGCTCAAACATGGCCGATGAAATATACACTGCAGTAACCTTCTCGTTGTCAGAGTACTTGCTGTAAAGGCTGTTGCCGTCCTGTGCCCAGGTGCTGGCTGTGAGCAGAAACAGTGCTGCTACGATTGTCGCTAATTTTTTCATTTCAGTACATTTATGGTTTTTTCTATTACCGGCTGGACTGTGCAGGCTATGTCCATGCCGGCGTTGATTTTTTCTGATATGAATTCAAACACCTCCTCTATCTGGGCGTAAGCCATATGCGGATCATCAAAAGTATCCTTTGGAGTGGTGTGGAACGTCAGGCTCATACCTATGGCTATAACTGCGACCGCGGCTGCCGGGTATGAGAACATGGCTATCCGTTTCCGTTTATGTGATGTCATTTCAAGTGCACGCGCCTTCACGGATATATCGTGTTTTAATGTGGCCGGCACCTCTATGCTCTCATCCTGAGCTATCCGCTCCAGGTCAAGTTCTGTAAGTTTCTCTATTTCTTCAAGTCCTTTCATATCTCCTTTCTTAATGTTTTCCGGGCGTTACTTAGAAGCACCCTTAGGGTTAGGTTTGACATTCCTGTTATTTCTGATATTTCATCGTATGACATCTCCTCCAGTACATACATCTTCACTACGTTGCGTTGTCCCTTGGGGAGTCTTTCAATTGCTGCCATCACTCTTCCCAGTTTGTCCTTTGCTATAAGGTCATCATCAATGGTTCTGCTTTCAGGTATGTCAGTCTGTGGCTCAATGATCTGCTCTTTTGACGCCTTGCGTATGCGGTCAATGCACAGGTTCTTGATAAGGGTGGTGCAGTAGGCTTTTAGGTTGAGCACCTTGTCCAGTTCGTCACGTGTGTTCCACAACTTGATGAAGAGGTCCTGTACCACATCCTGTGCATCGGACTGGGATTCAAGTATATAAAATGCCACCCTGTAGAGCCCGTCGCTCATGGACTTGAATGTTTCAGTCAGTTCTTGTGGTGACATCTTAGTTCTTGAATATCGTTTCCGGAATAAGGACGAAACTGTGCCTCAATTGTTAACCGTCTATACGGAAAAAGATGAAAAAAGGGCTTTGTAGCCCTCTTGGAACGGTCAGAGAATCTCGTGCTCCTCTTTCATGTCTATCTCATTTCCCTTAAGGTCGATGAAACGGTATGAGAGGAACGGCAGGTTCTGGTCCGGCAGCAGGTTTATTCCAAAACCGTATCTGAACTGCCAGCGCAGTTTGATGGATATGATCCTTTGAGTTAGATAAGCATACACATACGGGTGTACAAACAGTGTGAAATGGCTTATCTTCATCTTGTTTCTGATGCAGCTTACCTTGTTTTCAAGCTGGTCTGTAAATAGTATGGATGGCCTGATGGTGCCTTTGCCAAAGCAGGTGGGGCAGGTCTCATCCACAGGCACGTCCATAACGGGGCGCACTCTCTGACGTGTTATCTGCATCAGGCCGAATTTGCTCAGTGGCAGGATGTTGTGCTTGGCACGGTCACGCTCCATATTCTGGCACATGCGCTCATAGAGTTTCTGACGGTCTTCTGCCAATGCCATGTCAATGAAATCTACTACGATGATTCCGCCCATATCGCGCAGGCGCAGCTGGCGTGCCAGTTCATCGGCAGCACCTAAGTTTACCTCAAGTGCGTTCTCCTCCTGGGTGCCGGCTTTTATGCGGTGACCGCTGTTTACATCCACCACATGCAGAGCCTCGGTATGCTCTATAATAAGGTAAGCGCCGCTCTTGTAGGATACAATGCGTCCGAATGATGATTTGATCTGCTTGGTGATGGCAAAATTGTCAAATATAGGCAGCTCGCCTTTGTAGAGCTTGACAATCTTGGTTCTCTCAGGGTCTATGAGTGAAACGTAGTCACGTATCTCCTGATATGTCTTCTCATCATCAACCCAGATTGACTCATATGATGAGTTGAGCATGTCACGCAGTATGGCTATGGTACGGCTGGTCTCTTCAAAAATCAGTCCCGGTGCCTTCTCCACTTTCTGTGCCCTTGTCAGGCTGTCTTCCCAACGCTGATATAGTATGGAAAGCTCATTGTCCAGCTCAGCCACGCGCTTGCCCTCAGCCACGGTACGTACTATCACGCCGCAATTCTTGGGCTTGATGCTGTGTATGAGCTGCTTCAGGCGGGCACGCTCCTCAGATGATTTGATCTTGGATGAAACTGATACCTTGTCACCGAATGGTATCAGTACCAGGAAACGCCCTGCAAATGAAATCTCGCCTGTCAGGCGCGGGCCTTTGGTTGAGATGGGTTCCTTTGTAACCTGAACGATTATCTCATCACCCTGTTCAAGTGCAGTGCTTATGTTTCCCTGTTTCTCATCAAACGGTACGTTCTGTGCCTTATTGAAGGGAGCCAGCTTCTTGCGGTTGGCACGTACCTGCTTGGTGTATCTCTTTAATGATTCAAACTGTGGCCCCAGGTCCTGATAGTGCAGGAATGCCTCCTTTTCAGATCCTACATCCACAAAGCAGGCGTTAAGTCCGGGCATCAGTTTCTTGACACGTCCCAGATAGACATTGCCTACAGCAAAGGTAACCTCTTGGGCATCCTTCTGGTACTCAACCAGATTCTGGTCCTCTGTAATGGCTATCTGAATGCTGTCCGGCTGGACATTTACTGTAAGTTGGCTTGTCATCAGTGGGTGGTGCTGTTCGTTTGATAAAGCAAAGAACAAACCTGACGAATAAATATCACGGCAAGTTTGTT
>Ga0310786_10010634_pt1 | contig 11554 bp, 9 predicted proteins | sample AusTroGonzalo_MG_FD_203881 | JGI IMG/M metagenome (GOLD analysis project Ga0310786, IMG submission 203881) | Bovine rumen microbial communities from tropical cattle in Woodstock, Queensland, Australia - Gonzalo_03 (v2) (version 2) | ecosystem: Host-associated > Mammals > Digestive system >... | reverse complement strand
AGTTAAGATTTCTGGAACAGTGGATCCCGAATCGGCTACCTATGAATATACTTATACGCTTGAATTGACGGATTATTATGAAAACACGAAGACTGTAACGGGCAAGATTAATGTCGTTGCCAAGGAACAGAGCAGTTCCTCTGCTGTGGAACCTTCTTCAAGTAGTGCAGAACCGGAATCTTCTAGCAGTGAACATACCACGGGTATCGTTGCTGCCATGCCTAACTTCAAGTTCGGTTATGCCAATAACCAGCTTACTGTCGTACTGTCGACACCCGCCATGGTTCGCGTGCAGGTATTCGACCTGATGGGCCATGTGGTAGAAACCTTCGCCGAATCGGTGGCCGCTTCCAAGAGCATTAATCTCGCTCACCTGAACAAGGGCAACTACGTGGTGCGTATCGAAAGCGCTCGTTACACCCGTACGGCAAAGATTTTGGTGAAATAAGCCAATTTCAAGCCAAGGTATAGATAAATGAGACCCTTCGGGGTCTTATTTTTTTTGTACAGTGCCACTTGCTTTTTTGTGCAGTTGTACCTATATTTAGTGAACAAAGGTGCAACTAAACAAAAAGGCATTTATGGATATACGCGAAAAGTTGAATATTCTTTCGGCCGCGGCCAAGTACGACGTGTCGTGTTCTTCGAGCGGGTCCAAGCGGCAAGCCCCCAAGGGCGGGCTCGGGAGCGCCTGTAGCGCGGGCATTTGCCATACCTGGTCTTCTGATGGGCGCTGCATTTCGCTTTTGAAGGTGCTCATGAGCAACGCCTGCAAGTACGATTGCGCCTATTGCATTAACCGTCGCAGTAACGATATTCCGCGGGCCACTTTTACGCCCAAGGAACTCATTAACCTGACGCTAGAATTCTACCGCCGCAACTACATTGAAGGCCTTTTCTTGAGTTCGGCGGTGGTGGGTACGCCTGACCGCACCATGGAAATGCTGATTCAAGTGGCCAAGGAGCTGCGCTCGGTCCATAAATTCGGCGGATACATTCACCTAAAGGCAATTCCCGGAGCAAGCCGCGAGCTTTTGTATCAAGCGGGGCTTTATGCCGACCGCAGCAGCGTGAATATCGAAATTCCCACCGACAGGGCGCTGCAATACCTTGCCCCCGAAAAGAATCACGCCTCGATTCTTGCGCCCATGAACTTTCTTGCAGAGCGCAAACTTGAATACCATGGCGAGCGTTCCCGCTATTCGCCTAAATTTTTGCCCGCAGGTCAAAGCACGCAGATGATTGTGGGCGCAGCAGGGGAGACCGACTTACAGATTTTAACGCTTTCTAATGGATTCTACAAGCAACAACAAATGAAGCGCGTGTATTTTTCGGGCTATGTACCGCTTAATGCCGACAAACGCTTGCCCGCGATTACGACAAAGCCGCCTCTGCTTCGAGAACACAGGCTTTATCAAGCCGATTGGCTCATGCGATTCTACAAGTTCGGCTACGATGAGGTGGTTGATAACGCCCACCCGAATCTGGACTTGGAATTGGACCCGAAGGCGGCTTGGGCCTTGCGCCATCCGGAATTTTTCCCCATCGACATTCAAACTGCCGATTACGAAATGCTCTTGCGGGTGCCTGGCATTGGCGTCAAATCGGCGCAGTTGATTGCCTCGGGCCGAAGGTTTTCCAAAATCCGCTTGGAGCAACTGAAGAAAATGGGCGTTGTTCTTAAGCGAGCGCAATACTTCATTTACCACCCGGATACGCCTGCCTGTTTGCGCAGGCTTTATCCTGAAATGGTGCGACCCTTACTGCTCCCCAAGCCCAAATCCCTGCAGCTAGACCTATTCGCCAACCAACCCCTCGCACTCCCCGCCGCCGGTTAATTGCATATAATGTTAAATGTGTAATGTGAAATGAGTAATGAATAATCTCACACTACACACATCACATCTCTCATCCCACATCACTCATCTCACATCCTTACCCCATGCTTTCCATTTCATACGATTCAACATTTGACGGATTCCTGAGCGTAGTCTTCGAGATTTACCGCCAGCACCTGGATGTGGGGGAGATTCACCCCGACCGTAGCGAGGCCCCTTGCAACTTGTTCATGCAGCCGTTTCGCGTCGAGACCTCCGAAGAATCCGCACAGCGACTCAAGCGCGCGATTGCCAACCAGGCGAGCAACGAGATTCTCGAACTCTTGCATGTGGCGTTCCGCTCCGAAGAAGACGGCGTTGAAATGAAGATTCTGGCCTACCTCCGCAAAGTTTTCGATGGCAATGACCCGCATTACGCCAAGAATCCAACCTCCGACGAAATGCTCCCGCTATTCCTGATTGCACGCGCTGTTCGGCACGAAGAGGGCGGCATGCTTGGCATGGTCCGCTTCAGCAAAACCGCCGACGGCACGTATTTTGCCGAAATCGAGCCCAAGTACGATATTCTGGAGATGATGATTGGGCATTTCCGTGGGCGTTTTGCGAATGAAAAGTGGGCGATATATGATTCCAAGCGCGGTTATGGCGTGTATTATGACGGTCATAGCCCAGTCGAAATTACGATTCCAAACCTGAAACAGGTGAGCGCCTCGGTCTCAAGCCCCGATGAATTCGTGCGGCTGTGGCAAGATTACTACAAGTCTATCGCCATCAAGGAGCGTGAAAACCCTAAACTTATGCGGCGTTGCCTGCCGGTTCGCTATTGGAAACACCTGCCAGAAAGACAAATTGCCCCGTGTTGACGTTCTTCCAACCAATTTTTTGCAGATTTTCAAAAAAAAGGCCCCTGTTTCGGCAAATAATTGTATTTTTCTTTTGGAAATAATGGAGAATTTGTTGTTATGAATATGGTTTCGGCAAAACCGGGCTTTTTTGTACAAGATCGCTTTTTATATAGCAAAGACAACGAAAAGGTTGTGCTTCGTGGCGTTAACCACATGTTTATTTGGACCGACCGCGAAGGAAAAACTATTCCTGAAATTGCAAAAACGGGCGCAAACTGCGTTAGAATCGTTTGGAACACTCGCGGCCGCGTCAGTGACCTCGACAATATCATTGCACAGTGCATTAGCAACGGAATGATTCCCATTCCCGAAATTCACGACACAACCGGCAACTGGGAACGTTTGAGCGATGCCGTTGATTTCTGGCTTCGCGAAGAAACGGTGCAGATGATTTCGAATCACCAGCAGTATCTGATTCTGAACATCGGTAACGAACCGGGCGCCGAAGCAAAGTCTGCAGACGAATTCTTTACCGTGTACAATTCCATTGTCACAAGAATGCGTGCGGCAAACATCCGCATCCCCTTGATGATTGACGCTGACCAGTGGGGCCAAAGCGAAAAGAACTTGCTGAAGGTGGGTCCCAAGCTTTTGCAGGCTGACCCGGAACACAATCTGTTGTTCTCATTGCACATGTGGTGGCCCACGGAACGCCACGACCCCAAGGCAACTGGCTACGCAACGGTCCAGGACCGCATTCGCGGCGTACTTGAGGCGTCGGTCGAAAAGAATCTCCCCTTGATTGTGGGCGAGTTCGCACCTGTTGCTGCTGGCGACGTGAGGGAAATTCCGTACAAGTTTATTTTGTCCGAAGCCGAACGCCTGAATATCGGCTGGCTCGCCTGGAGCTGGGGCCCGGGTAACTTCGACAGCCCTGAAATGGACATGACTGTCCATAGCTCCTTTAATACCTTGGTGGGTTGGGGCAAGGATGTCTGCGTGGACAACCCGAACGGCATCCAAAATACAAGCGTTATTCCGACTTTCATTCAAGAAAGGAACTTTGACACTGGTTCTCAGGCAATTGACGCCAACCTAATCCAGAATGGTGAATTCTCGGGCGAAGACCCCTTGGCTAACTGGCAAGTGGACTTCTGGGGCGGCAAGGGCGATGTCAAGGTCAATGACGGCGTTGTCCGCTTTGACATCAAGAAGGCCGGCAAGGAATCCTGGAACCTGCAGTTCAAGCAAAAGCTTGCTCTGCGCGAAGGCGTTACCTACATCTTTAGCATGCGTGCTAAGGCCGACAAGCCCCGCACCTTGAACGTGAACATCAAGCGCGATTCCGAAGAATACACGCCGTACGCCAACGGCCGTATTCTGGACTTGAGCACCAGCTGGCAGAGCTTTAGCTGGAAGTTCACCATGAAAGAAGACTCCGACACGGAAGCCCTGTTGATTTACGATATGGGCGGGGTGCCTATTTCTTGGGAACTTTGCGATATTTCCCTTGTGCAGGCCCGCAGCGTGGAAGACCGCCTCAACCGCACCTTCCAGCGCAACGTGCAGAAGAATTCCGGCTACTTCAATGCTCCGAACGGCCCCTGGGAGTTGCATTTGTACTCCACCAAGGGCGACCTTCTGGAGGTTCTGGATAAAGGTCATGGTGGCGAAGGCATGCGCCAGTACCCCAAGATCGAGCGCAGCGGAATCATGGTCGTAAAAGACCTTTCCAAGTAGGCCCGTTATGGCCCCCGGCTATTCCAATTTGTACTAAAAAAAATTCAAAAAAATTGCATGTAATAGCACTTTTTCGTTGAAAAAGTGCTATTATAATACATGAAGAAGGAAAAAATTCTCTAGTGTAATACTCCTTGGAGGGAAGTTTTATGGATTTGCAGGAATATGTCAATCAATTTGACTCAATGACCTGTGTTATGTCCGTTGAGAAATTACCCGATGGGTCAGTCGGGAAAATCAGGATAGAGGTGGGAAACCCTGCATATGTTTCCACTTTCGAACAACAGTCTGATTCCCTCGCAAAGATGAATGGTGGAAAAGGTTTTATTCCCGGACTTGAATATACGGCTTATCTTCCGAGGGATTTGAATTTCGAACATTTTATTTGTGCAAGCGCGGTCGACAAGAAACCGATGCACGCCTATATCCACCCGGACAGGTTCCCGGTGTGGTTCAACATTTTCAGTTTGCCGTTGAACATTGACGATCCGCACAAATGCTATTGTACCTACACGCAGGAACTTTCTACTGAAGCCAATACGGAAACGATGGCGAATTTATCTGCAAAGACAACTTCACAAGTTTTACAGACCTGTATCAAGCTTCGCAGTTCCAAGAATTTCTTGAAAACCATGGATGAAATCATCCACGACATTCGCACGGCTTGCGAGGCAAGCTATTGCTGTGTCATGCTTACCGATTTCAAGGAAAAGACGTGCAGACTTTTAAGCGAAGACATTGCTGTAGGTGTTCCGCAGCATTCCCTTAAAAATTTTTTGGACGACTCTTTCATTGAATACGCCAAGACTTGGCTAGAAACCATTGGTGGAAGCAATTGTTTGGTGATCCGCAACGCCGACGACATGGAAGAAATCAAGCGGCGCAATCCCAATTGGTACAGATCCCTGAAAAGTGCCGAGGTTGACAGCATTGTTCTGTTCCCGCTCCAGTACAACGGTGAAACAGTCGGCTTTATTTGGGCAACCAACTTTGACACCAAGGATACTGATCGAATCAAGGAAACCCTTGAACTTACGACCTTTTTCATTGCATCAGAAATTGCAAACTACCAGTTGTTGCAGCGTCTGGAAATGCTAAGTTCGACAGACTTGTTGACAGGCGTCTTAAACCGTAATGCCATGAATAACCGGGTTCTTCGTTTGGTGTCCGGTCGCGAACGTGCTCCTCAAACAATCGGTATAGTCTTTGCCGACTTGAACGGACTTAAGCCGGTTAACGACAAGGAAGGGCACAATGCGGGGGATTGCCTGCTTAAAGAAGCTGCCTTGATCCTGAAGTTGTCGTTCGAAGGTTGCGAAATTTACCGTGCCGGCGGCGATGAATTCGTGATCGTGGCCCTGGACAAACAAAAAAATGAGCTTGAAAACGTCGTTGAAAAGCTCCGCCAGGACTCTTCGAATCCGGAAAATGTTAGTTTTGCTATAGGTTTTTACTACGACGATAAGGGCGGAGACATTCGTGCTGCCATGCGCGAGGCCGACGCTCTCATGTACGAAGATAAAAAGCGGTTCTATGAGAGATTCCCAGACTCGAGGAGAAGATGAAGAAAGAAGAATTGCAAAAATTCGTTGAATCATTTCCGACGATGACATGCATCCTTTCGATTGAAAAGCGTGCCGATGAACAAATCGGGACTATCCGTATTGAAGCGGGTAACCAGATTTATATTAAGTCGATGGAAAGAAAAGACGAAAGTGGTAATTCTGTTTTCAGTCAAACCTTTGTTCCAGGTTCCAATTACGAACGGTACATGGAAAAGGAACTGAACTTTGAAAAGTTCGTTTACCAGAGCGCCTTTCTGCATAAGCCGGTCCACGCCTACATTCGTCCGGAACGTTTTAATTTCTGCATTAATGAATTCTTGATGCCCGTTGACGTCGATGATGACGAGAAGGGCTATTGTGTGTTTACTCTTGAAATCCAGCCCGAAGAAGACCTGGATACCTCTACAAGACTATCTTCTGAAATTTCTCAAAACGTGCTGAAGGCTTGCATCAAGTTGCGCGGTTCTAAGGATTTCAAGAAAACCATAGATGAAGTGATTGAAGATGTGCGTACGCTTTGCGACGCAAGCACTTGCAGCGTGCTTTTGACAGACTTCAAGGAGAGGACCTGCTCCATTTTGACATGCGCTCGAAAACCAGACATGCCACCGCTTCCTCTCGATAAGATATTCAACAATGGCTATATCTATATTGCAGAATCCTGGATTGAAACGCTCAAGGGCAGCAACTGCCTGATTATCCAGAACGAAGCGGATATGGAAATTATTCGCCAGAGAAACCCGGACTGGCACAAAACGTTGATGGAAGCCGGTGTTGAAAGTCTGGTTCTGCTGCCTTTGATGCACAATAATGAATTTATCGGATTCATTTGGACGACCAACTTTGATACCACCAAGGTTTTGCGCATTAAAGAAACCCTTGAATTGGTGACTTTCTTTATCGCCTCTGAAGTGGCCAGCTACAAGCTGGTGCAGCGCCTGAGATTCTTGAGCAACGAAGACTTGCTGACGGGCGTGAATAACCGTAATGCCATGAACAACAGGGTGCTCCAGTTTGTCAGCGGTGAAGTCAATTACAGAACGATTTCTGTGGTGTTTGCAGACTTGAACGGCCTGAAGCCCATTAACGACAACGAAGGCCACAATGCCGGTGACGCCCTCTTGAAGAGCGCAGCAGAGATTCTAAAAGAAACCTTCCGCGACTGCGAAATTTATCGTGCAGGCGGCGACGAATTTGTGGTGGTCTCTATCGATGTTCCAAAGGATAGTCTTGAAGCCAGAGTTCAGAAGCTTCGCGATAAATCCAAGATCAAGGGTAATGTGAGCTTCGCTATCGGATTCTACTACGATGAAAAGGGTGGCGATGTTCGTAAGGCCATGCGCGAAGCGGACGCTCTCATGTACGAAGACAAGAAGGCGAACTACGCCCACAGCCGTGGTTAAAACACAAGACCGCTCGCGCCCAATCATACTAAGTACGTACCCAGAGCGCTCGCTCTCGCAACCGCCCCAGTTTAATAACTGGGGCTTTGTTGCTCACATAGACATTCATCTATGATACAAGATTTGGCCCTAGAATGATATCCGGGGACTTTTTTTGTGGAAATTCGGCGAAAAAACGCAATTTCGTTGACTTGTATCAATCTTTTTTGCATGCTTGTATCATAATTTATCGTTGAAAATTGTGTAAAAAACGCCATTTACATGATTTTTTATTAAAAAATTGAATTTTTGTATCATAGGTTATTGACTTTGTTTAGAAAAGATTATATATTCAAGAACATGAAACCCGTAATGGAATACACCAGCTACCGCGTCTATATTCGCGACTACTATGCCGAGCGCAAGGAGCGCAACGGTTTTACGTGGCGTGATTTCGCGAAGGCTGCCGGGTATTCCTCGCCGGTGTTTTTGAAGCTTGTTTGCGACAGCAAGGCTAACTTGAGCGAAGCGGGTATCGAACGCGTTGCATCTGCCATGGGCCTTGTTGGTGTCGATTTGCAGTATTTTAGGCAATTAGTGGCCTTCAACCAGGAAAAATCTTCTGCTACAAAGAAAAAGATTTTTGCTGAACTGCGCAAGATTGCCAACGAAAACGCATTTGCGCTTGTGGGCGAAGACCAGTACGACTATTATGGCAGCTGGCTGAATCCGGTTCTCCGCGAAATGGCCCCGCGCCTGAATGGCGCGACACCCGCCCAAATGGCGGGGGAGCTCGTCTTTGATAGCGATGCTGCAAATGTCAAGAATTCCTTGAAGCTTCTGGAAAAGAACGGATTCCTCGAAAAAGACGAGCAGGGCCGTTACAGCCAGAGCAGCCGTTCCGTGACTACGGGCAGTCTCGATGTCGCCTCGCTCGCCATTCGTGAAATGCACCGCCAGATGGGCGAGCTCGGCGTTCAAAGCCTTGACCAAGTTCCTATTAATGAACGTGACATTTCGGGCCTTACAATTGGCATTTCCGATATTGCATTCGAGAAAATCACTAAAGAGATTGCTGAATTCCGCCGTCGTATCAGCTCGATCGTGATGGAAGATTCTGGCGAAGAACGCGTTTACAGGCTCAACATTCAATTGTTCCCCTTGACCAACACATTGCCCAAGGAGGAACACCATGCTTAAGCAATTTAAAAATGGCCTCCGTCTTTGGACTTTTGCTTCTGTCGCATTCTCTATGTCCGCATGCGGTATTTTCTGGGCAGGCGGCGTAGACGAAGAAACAAATACCGTTGCTGGTACAAGCGAAGAAGACAATTCTACGGATCCTCAAACCAACCTTCCGGCTGGAAATGATCCCGCCCCCGTTACTGAGGAGCCCACAGGCATTGCTCCGGGCGGTATCGAGCATCTCGATACAACGTCAAACCTCGGCCCCATTTATGTCGTTCCGGATCCATCGCGACAAGATGACATTCCTCATCTTGAACAGAGGACTCTTAAACTGTACGTGATCAACAATGGTTCTAAGAATGCCTCTATGGATCTTTCTGTGAAGGATTCCGTAATACACATTGAATCCGGCGCAAATGGAGCATTTGAAATTAAGGACTTGCCCGACGGAACGTACTCTTTCGTCTTAAAAACGGTGGGTAACGGATCTGTTTCTGAAACATCATACTTTATCCAACGCGATTCTACATCCACATATGTGTTGGGGCCTGTTCCTACAGATTTGGCAGGCAACGTCGATGCAGATGACTTGATTGCACCTCCGGTTCAAACAGTCGAGATGCCCGATGTAATCGGATGCACTCCGAGCCCGGATCCAGATCCGATTGAGCCTGAACCAGGTTGCGACGAACCGAAAGACACCATTCCTACGGACAAAGGCGGCGAAAAAGAGATTACGGTCGAATTGCCGCACGAATTGGATTACGGTATTGTATATAGCTGGGAAGGCAGCAATGTTCCTGCAATGGAATCGATTGTACAAGACACGCTTGTCTTTGCTAAAAATCTTGAAGAACTGACATTCGAAGTGACGTTCAAAGTCAATTCATTCCCGGAAAGTTACTATTACAGCAAGAATATTTTCGGCAAGAAGGGACTGTTCAATATTGCCATTACAAGGTCGGCATGCCATGTTATCCAACCGGCTCTGTCCTTCTTTATCGGAAACGGATTTGAATACACTTCTTGCTACGACAAGGCGGTCGTATCTTCGGCAACTCTTGAAGCAGGAAAAGAAATTACAGTGACTGGCGTCTGGGACGGAAAGCATGTGATGCTTTATATGGAAGGCTTCTTGATTGCCGAACAGACACTCACCAAGATTGGAGACATCAACTACATTACTGAAGATGACATTATCGAAACGCCGTTCATATTCGGCGACAAGGATTGGGATATCTCTATTATAGATGCGCGATTGGGGAATAAAGCGATCAGTTCTGCCGATGTCTTGTACCGGCACTATCTAAAAGGAGGCGCACAATGATGACAGAGAACTCTATCGAATTGGCCTACTTTGAGGTCAACCAACATGGCCGTCTGCTCAGCGGAAACAGACGATTCTGCCGCATGTTCGGTTTCGAGCCATCGGAACTGCAGTGGCATTACGTCACGGACCTGTACCGCTACGCAAGCGACTGGAACGCATTCCGGAATGATACCGTGAGCGCAAGCTTCAACATGCGCATGCGTAACCGTCGCGGACGCAGTTTTGATTGCTGCATCACGCGCGAAATCATCCAGAATGCCGATGGCGAAATCATATTCCGCAATACGGTACACAAGGTGGGCGAGGGCAAGGCTGCCAACGTGGCAACCACTCCGCTTTCCGTGGTGTTCCTGGCAAAGTGCGCCGACTGCGGTGCGCAGATCCGCGTGACATCTGTAGCCGAAACCAGGCTTCGCATGTTGTGCAATCATTGCGCCGCCAAGGCGTTCCCCGAAACATTCTATGCTAAAAGTGCTCAGATGTAATTGAGCTTTTTGGTAGCTCGGTGGAGAACGAGCAGGGAAGGAGAAAGAAAAGCGACCTCGAATTGAGGTCGCTTTTTCAACAAGGATTCGTTTTTAGACGAAATTCTTTGCTTATACGCCGAAGGCGTCGTCAGCAGCAGCAGATACCTGAGCCACGTTTTCGGAAGTCATTTCCGGTTCGGCAGCAGCAACAGCTTCGTTATCGAACTGTTCGCCAGCCTTCTTTTCGGAAATGGAAAGCTTGCCTTCCTTGAACTTGTACATGGCGATGGTGGTCGGCTTCTTGGTAAGAGTGATATAACCCTGAGTTGCCTGCTTGTTAACGAAGCGGGCTTCCTGGGCCATCATGACCACTGCGCGGAAAACGGAGCCTTGACATTGTTCGTTAGCGTAAATGTCATCAAGATAGACTCTCTGTTCTTCAGCCATCTAGGTACCTCTGAAAATGTTTAGAAGAGGGAGAGGGATTCGAACCCTCGGTACCGTGAGGTAAACACGCTTTCCAAGCGTGCGCCTTCAACCACTCGGCCATCCCTCCAGGATGTGCGCCAAATATACCATTTTATTTTTCGTTTGTCAAGCGTTTTTGGGCTTTTTTACGAAAAAAATGCATTTTTTTCTCTCGTCTTTCGTCTGTAGGCTCGAAGAGCCGTTCTTTCGTCTAGTTTAACTCGTCCCACACGACCTGCATAAGCGGTTCAATCGTCTTCGCGGTGAAGTCAAACTTGATGTTTGCAGCGGCAAAAAGCTCCGGCAACGGGCGGCTGTCGCCCAAACTTTCGGCCTTAAACAGGTCATCAATGGCCTTTTTCGGGTCTTTTTTGAAGTTTGCCCACACCTGGAGCGCTCCAAGCTGTGCAATTCCGTATTCGATGTAGTAGAACGGGCATTCGAACAGGTGCAGCTGCTTTTGCCACAGGTTATTGCGTACCGATTCGAATCCAGAGTAGTCCACGCCCGCGTCGTAGCGGTCCATGATACCCTTCCAGATTTGTTCGCGGTCCTTGGCCGTATGGTTTGGACGGCTGTAAAGTTCATGCTGGAAGCTGTCGATGCTTGCCACCCACGGGAACAGCCAAATCACGTCTTCCAATTCGCCTTCGATACTTCTGCGAATCGCCTCGGAATCGTTACCATAGAAGGGTTTGAGGTTGCTCATGCCGATTAATTCCATGCTCATG